>Ga0214919_10006018_pt1 | contig 16858 bp, 8 predicted proteins | sample LL1503_MetaG_FD_177994 | JGI IMG/M metagenome (GOLD analysis project Ga0214919, IMG submission 177994) | Freshwater microbial communities from Lake Lanier, Atlanta, Georgia, United States - LL-1503 | ecosystem: Environmental > Aquatic > Freshwater > Lake | place: USA: Georgia | collected 2015-03-15 | reverse complement strand
CCGCAAACGGAAGTCGCAGGAAATCACCGTGGATGTACGTAAAATGCTTCAAGCTGAAATGACCGGTGTCCAAGCCTCAGTCGCCGCGGGTCGGCCTTTCGGTGGTGGCGGGACGAAAGGCGCGGGAGCCGTCCAACTGGTTTTACAAGGGCCGGAGTTTGACCAACTTCAAACATCAGGGCAGGAAATTTTGCGCCAGATGCGGGAGAGCGGAATTTTTGCTCAGCCTCGACTGGACCCTTCGCCGACCAAACCGCAGCTAGATGTGCGCGTCGATCGCGCTAAAGCTGCAGACCTACGCGTCTCGGTAAGCGACGTGGCTTCGACGCTGGAAACGATGCTTGGCAGCCGTCGAGTGACTCAATTCCAAAGGGGCAGCCAGCAGTATTATGTCATGTTGCAAATAGAGGATGCCGAGCGCGTCACGCCCAACGATCTTGGCCGGCTTTATGTCAAATCCGGTAATGGGCATCTCGTACAATTGAGCAACCTGGTGACTTGGTCTGAAAATACGGTGCCGGAGAATTATCCTCACTTTAATCGTCTACGCTCAGTTACGGTTTCTTCGCAATTAGCCGACGGGGTTACGATCGGTGATGCGGTCGACTTTTTGCAACGTCAGGTCAAGGACGTGTTGCCGGTAGGCTATTCGTATTCGTGGGACGGTGAATCACGTCAATATGTAGAAGGAGCAAGTGACACCTCGAAGCTTTTTGGACTGGCGCTTTTGTTCACCTTTTTAATTTTGGCGGCGCAATTTGAATCCTGGATTCATCCACTTACCATTTTGACCGGAGTCGTCTTCGCTGTCGCGGGAGGGATTACGGTGCTCTACTGCTCTAGATATTGGGGCGTGGCGATGACCGATAATATATTCTCCCGATTTGGGCTCATACTCCTCATCGGGTTGGTGGCCAAAAACGGCATCCTGATCGTCGAGTTCGCCAATCAGCTTCAAGTGGAAAAAGGGATCGATGCGGCGCGGGCCGTATTTGAAGCGGCGACGTTGCGCTTTCGGCCAATTTTAATGACATCGGTCGCCACTATTCTTGGTGCAGTTCCCATCGCCTTCGCGCATGGCGCTGGCGCCGAGACCCGTAATCCCCTAGGTTTGGTTGTCGTTGGCGGACTAAGTATCGCGACTGCGCTCACGCTGTTTGTGATCCCGATCGTGTACACGTTGATGGATAAAGCGTGCTTGAAGTTCACCGGTAAAACTAGCGCCGATGGTCTAAAGCAAGCACACCGAATCGAGCAGGAGACCCTGGCTCCGCTTCAAGCGCACACAAGGGAATCTCGCTAAGGCCTCCCGAGAGCTTCGTTGCTTATTTCAGCGAATTGGTCTCGGCGGGCTCTAGGTTTTTTGGGAAAGAAACTCCCTCCCAGCGCGCGACCACAGCGGGAGCCGTGCAATGCCCTAAGACATTTACGCTCGTGCGTATGGGATCTATCAGCGCGTCAATGCCTAGCAGCAACCCGAGTCCTTCCATCGGCAAACCAAAACTTTGAAACAAGGCGGTCAGCACTACGAAATTGGCGCGAGGAATACCAGCGACGCCCTTGCTAGTGAGTTTTAACGTGAGCAAAATCAGTAATTGTTGATCAAACGAGAGCGGGACATGAGCCGCCTGTGCAATAAACAACGTAGCGAGTCCAAGGAATAGCGTGCTCCCGCACAAATTAAGACTGAGGCTCAAGGGAGCGACAACTCCGAGAATACGACTGGGAACACCAAAGCGCTCCATATTTTCCAGCGTTTGAGGCAAGGCAGCAGCACTGGAGGTTGTGCCGAAAGCGATGAGAAAAGGTTCTCGCACAAAGTGCGCGAAACGGCGGAGCGGAACTCCGAAAAGCACGAGCGAGCCTCCGAGAAATAGAATCAAGAAAAGAAGTTCGGCTCCCCAAGCGGCGATAAAAAATCGAAATAATCCAACCAAAACGTCCAAGCCCCCAGAAGCCACAGTGCCCGAAATTGCAGCAAAGACGGCGAGTGGGGCTAGGTACATGATTAAGTGGGTGAATCGGAACGCCACACCTACAACCGCGTCCGCTAAAGCCAGTACCGGTTTAGCGCGCTCACCCGCGGACAAACACGCCACACCGAACAGAAAGCTGAAAACTACGATTTGGAGCACATCGCCTCGTGCCATCGCATCAACGATGCTGGTCGGAAATGCATTCACAAAAACGTCGAGAAAAGAAAGTTTTTGCACGGCCGGAACTGCTTGCGCTACTAATGCAACATGCGCGCCAGGTTGGAAAAGAACTGCAGCGAACCAACCGAGCAGCAGGGCCACGGTAGTCGCGACCTCAAAGTACAAAAACGACTTCCAGCCCAAGCGCCCCAGATCGCGCATGCCACCAATTCCGCCGACTGCACGCACCAAGACACCAAATAGGACCGGGGCAATGATAGCGCGAATCAAACGCAGGAAAATATCACTGATGAATTTAAGATGTCCGGCCACCTGAGGAGCGAGGAAACCCAAGGCGATGCCGCCGAGGGCAGCCAGTAGCATCCACTGCGCTAGAGAAATTTGCGCGAAAAACGCGAACGAAGACTTGCGCGGCGGTAAGTGATTTGGAACATCAGGGCTAGATTGAGTAAAGGACATGGAGTTAGGGTATAAGTTTTTTCGGGGTGGGTAATCAAATAGAGTATGTTGGGCTAATTCGCCGGTGCAGCCAAAATGCAGCCATCAGCATAAGACAGGCCCGGATAAGAGCGATCGAGGGAAGATTAAGCCAATGACCACGAGCGGAGCCAAAGCAGCCGCAGTTTAAGTCCAAACCTCGGGCCATGGCTTGAGTCAGCATCAGAACAAAAACCAACGACATCATCACGGCGAGTAAACTCACACTCTCGCGCCAAAAACCGAGGATTAAGCCGATGCCGCAGATCAACTCGAGGCAGGGGAATACGACAGCTATGAGCCGACTCACGACATCGGGCATCGCTAGTTCGTAGGCAAGGAGATCGGCATGAAAACCGATGGGATCCGAAATTTTAAAAAACCCCGCTAGGCAAAACACCGCGCCGAGCGACCAACGTAGGCGCAGAAGCGACTGGGGTGATGATCGCTGCAGAAATTTCCAGTCGGATTTCAAGAAACAGGCGGGGTGATTTTAAAAACCGGGAGAGGGCGGGGGAACACGAGGCGTTGCGCGGGACGTAACCAATCGAGTGCCAGCCCTAGGGTAAGTGCGAGCAGACCCAAAACCATAAGTTGATAGGGCCGAGTAGATCGCAGTGAATGCCGCAGGCTGTTAAAAATCGCACGCATCTTTAAAGCGTTTTTAGCAACTCATCAAAGACCCGCTGAAACTCATCCAGCGTTTGGGCGCCAGCGATCGAGGTTTCTACGGTCTGGCCATTGGGCCCCATTTTCCAAATTAGAAAGCTCGGCGTGCCTTTGAGTTTGAGCCGGGCGTACATTGAGAAATCAGCCACGACGGTGTTGCGGGTGGGGCGTTCGCGCAGGCACATATCAAGTTCGTCGCGATTTATAATCGCGCTCTTGGCAACCAGTGACTCGAGCATACTAGGAGCGCGATGGGCCACTTGGAAGAGGCTCACGAGCATGTCCCAGTATTTGCCTTGTTGGTTTGCGCACCGCGCGATGTCGAAAATTTTACTGAATTGATCCGAAGGATCGTCCGACGCGTTCAGCACGACCCACTGCACGAGGCCAGGATTGATGTAGCGGTCAATCAGCCGAGGGAATACTGTCTCGTGAAATTTACGGCAATGCGTGCATTTGAAGCTAGAGACTTCGAGGACAACGATGGGGGCTTCGACGGAGCCCAGGCTGGGGCGATTAGCTAAGACTATAGGGAGTCGCTGACGGAATTCTGCGGCTAACGTGGCGCGAGATGCAGGGGCGCTTTCCAGCGCAAAGAGCGGATGGCCCAAAATGAAACTCAACCCCGCAAAAAAGAACCTCCATCTACCGCAAGAACTCAATTTTGAGTATGCTTTCTGACGGTTGCGGTGATGGATGATCATGGCGTAAGCCGGTGGTTCTAAGGCAAACCCTAACAAAATGTCGGCGCCGGCAAAGTAAACTCGCTAGGCGCGGCCGGCGCCGATCTGAAGTGCTTAGAACTGGGTCTTGAGGCCGACGCGGATCATGCGGCCCACTTGATCAAACAAACCAGGGTCGGTCGGCATCGGGGTCGCCCCGGTGCTGCGCGGCGCGTAGGTGGGATCGCGGTCGAGGAGATTGGCGACGTTGAGGTAAATCTCCGAATTCCAGCCCTGCCGAATCCTGGGCAACCGATAGGTCAATTGGCCGTCGAAATACACGGTCGAAGGAACATCGTTGTAATCGGTCGTCACGCCCAAGATCCGGGTTTTGTCCCAAGTCATCCGGCCGATGTAACGCATCTGCAGGAAGCTCGAGAAGGCGTTGCGCGAGTGATTCAGCGAGAGGTTGCCCCGGATGCGAGGCAACGCCGCTGTGCCCGATCCGGCATTCGCGAGACCGTTGCCGGCCAAGTTGATTTGGGTCGGAGTAAGGGGCGATACGCGGGAATACTCGTCGATGTAACCGGCGATTGCGCGCACCGTAAGACTTCCGGGGCGCACGTCGGCAAACCACGCATTAAGCGGAATCCGGTAACTGGCCTCAAAATCCACGCCGCGCGAAAACTCGGAATTGAGATTAACCGCGGAAGTCCGCGTTTGAATCACCGCCCGCGGGCTGGCCGAGGTCGGGCCGCGCGTCACGAAGGCGCATAGCGGCGACGCAGGATTGATCGAGCACTCGCGCACAGCGTCTTGACCACCGGCCAAGAAAATCGCGTCGGCAATTTCTGTGGTGTAGAAATCCACCGCGAAACTGGCGCCTTTAAGCCACATCGGTTGGTAGACAAAGCCGCCAACGGTCGAGTCGGCTACCTCGGGTTTCAGATTCGGATTGCCGCTGTTGATGTTAGGCACGCCTTGGAACGTGAGCCCCGTCCCGCCGGCAAAATTGTCGGAGATATTGCCGTTAGTCTGACGTCCTGCGGAGAAGAGTTCGTTGATGTTGGGCGCGCGGATGTCGCGGGAGCGCGAAGCCCGGAAACGCAGGTCGCCGTTGAGCTGCCAAACGGCACCGGCCTTCCACGAATTAGCATCGCCGCTGGTCGAGTAATCGGCGTGACGGAAAGCGAGATTGGCCGTGAGCTTTTTCACCATCTGCAGATCCTTTAGTAGCGGAATCTGCGTTTCGGCGAACTCTTCCATGATCGTATACTTGCCCGTGAACGGCTGGTTGTTTGCCAAACGGTAGGCGCCGGCGATCGAGAGATCGTCAGTCGTGGTGGTAGACTTCAGCTTGCGCCAATGCGCCCCGGCGGCAACGGCCACGGGGCCGGCTGGCAGGTTGAAAACGTTACCGGTGAACTTCGTTTCAATCACCTCCTGCGAGGAAGTTTCTTCAAACTGCGTAGTGCCCATGACGTAGTCCAAGGCCGCCGCCGATGGCGATCCGGACCCAAACGGATTGAAGGCGGCGCTGCCCGGATTGGCGGCAGCCGCGCGCGGGACGATTTGCCCGCCTACTAAGACCGCGTCGGCGGCGACCGCCATCCGGGCTGTGACGAGATTATTTATGATCGGAATGCTGATGTCGTTCGTGCCCGATTGGATCGAGGTCTCCCAGTCCCAGTCGCCGAACTTGGCGTTGAACCCGACTAACACGCGCCGGTTTTGGTCGTTGACCTTGGACACCGTCAGCCCGCGCTCGAGCGTGAGGCGGTTCATCGTGAACGAAGTCACGCCGAGCGCGGTCATGCGCGCGACCAAGTCGGGCGCGAGTTGATTGAGAAAGGCATTGTCACGCTGAATCGTTAGCAGGTGCGTGGTCGGACTGTTCTGCTGGTTCATCTGGGTTTCGCTGAAACCGCCTTCGACAAATAATGAGATTTTGTCGAGTAGCTTGAAATCGTTGCGCAGGAAAATGTTTTGGCGGGTGAGCGGGCGCACAATCTCCTGGGAAGTGCCGATGCGGAAACCGTCACCGCCGCTTTGGAAACCGTTGGTGGCTCCAATGGTGGTAGAAAGGCGACCGTAATCGTAAGGGCTCTGCGTGCCGCCGGGGCCGAACTTGATCCCGCGGATGAGCGCGTTGTTGGCGGTGGTGCCGCCGGCGCCGTTGACGATGTTGCCGCCGGGCGTGAACGGCGACCGGATGTCGGTCGCGCGGATTACCTTGGTCGTGTTGCCTGGCTCAGGAATTTGGTTAGTTTCTTCGCGCCGGAAATCGCGTCGATCGCCGTTCACTCCTTTGCTCTCCACGTATTCGCCGCTGAAAACGAGATGGCCGCGGCCGTTGAGATACTTGGTGCCGAAAGTGACCATGCCCTTGTATTCCTTGTTATCGCCCCTCTCAGAGAGACCAAGAAGGAAGTCCGACTTGAAGCCGACAAATTCTTTATTGAGCACAAAGTTCACAACGCCGCCGACGGCGTCGGAACCATACGCAGCCGAGGCCCCCCCATTCACGACGTCCACCCGATCGACCAGACCTTGCGGCATCAGGTTAGCGTCAACCTGCCCTGTTGGGCCGCTGGGGGTGAAGCGGCGGCCATCCAAGAGAGTGAGCGTGCGGGTGACGCCGAGGCCGCGCAGGTTCAGAAAATTGGCGCTGTTGTTCCCCGTACCACCGCCGACAGTTTGTCCGCCACCAGGAGCGAGCGAGGGCATTTGTTTCAAACCGTCGGCGAGATTGATCGGCGCGGCGGCGAGCAGAGCGGTCTGATCGACGACGAGTACCGGTGTCGGCGAGGTGAACGTGCTCGCTCCGGCGATCAGTGAACCGGAGACGCTAAAGCTCTCGAGTTTCACGATCTCGTTTGAGGTCTCGCTTGGGCGCTTGGTCACTGGGGCGGTTTGAGCCGGCGCGTTAAGGACAGTGAGCAGCGCGCTGAGCACCGCCATGAGGGTTTTTTGCTTCATAGGTTTGGTAGAATCGGGCTTGGAAATGGGTGTTACAGGGGTGGCTTAAGTTTGTGCTAAGAGAGTGTAGCCGCGCTTACAATGAATCCAGTGTTTTTCAATTTTAAACATCTAAAGTTTTACCAACTTGAAACTGGAAGACGTGATTTAATCTCGGAACAAAAAACCCGCGGTGCGATTGATCGCAGCCGCGGGTTCAAGGATTTTTTGGCTTTGGCTAAACTTACTTTCCGGATTTGGCGGTCTTCTGGCGAAGGCCGTTATTCAGAATGCGTTTGCGAAGACGGAGGCTTTTAGGGGTAACCTCCAGGAGTTCGTCGGCGGCGATGTATTCGATCGCGCGCTCCAAGCTGAATTTGGCCGCCGGAATCAGGCCGGTGGCGACACCGGAACCTTGCGAACGGAAGTTCGTGAGAGCTTTTTCGCGGACGGCGTTACAGGCGATGTCTTCGTTGCGGGGATTCTCGCCAACGATCATGCCTTCGTAAACCTGCTCGCCGGGACCGACGAAGAGTTTGCCTCGTTCCTGAACCATGAGGAGGGCATAGGTGGTGGTCTCGCCTGCTTCGGTCGCGATGAGTGTGCCAGTCATGCGGGTAAGTACCTCGCCCGCGTAGGGACCGTATTCTTTAAAAAGATGGCTCGTGATGCCGCGGCCGCTGGTGGCGTTGATCACGTCGATCTCCATGCCAATCAGACCGCGCGTGGTGATGGTCGCCTCGATCATCGTAGAGTGAGAAAGCTTCTCCATGTTCGTGAGGAGACCTTTGCGGTTGGCGAGATTTTGCATGACGGAGCCGACGCACTCATCGGGCACTTCGACCCAGACGGTCTCGAAAGGCTCGTGGCGAGCTCCATCGACGATCTTCTCGATCACGGTGGGGCGAGAGACGACGAGTTCGAAGCCTTCGCGGCGCATCGTCTCGACGAGAACGGCGACTTGCATGGCGCCGCGGGCCTTGACGTTGAACACGCCTGCTTTGTCGGCGTCTTCAATGTAGATGGAGACGTTGGTCTTCAATTCACGCATCAGGCGCTCGCGCAGTTGGCGCGAAGTGACGAGCTTGCCTTCTTGGCCAACGAGTGGGCCGTCGTTGACGGAGAACTGCATCTCCAGCGTCGGCGGATCAATCTGCGTAAATGGAAGGGCGTGGGCGTCTTCGTTGACGGCGAGGGTGTCGCCGATGTCGACGTCTTCGAAGCCGGCGAGACCGATGATGTTACCGGCGAAGGCCGATTCGACTTCACGCTGGCCGAGGCCGGTGAACTCAAAAATCTTAGTGATCTTGGCGCGGATGCGCTTCTGATCGGTAGTGCGGACGACGAACACGGGGTCGCCGACCTTCACGGTGCCACCAAGGATCTTGCCGACGGCGATACGGCCGACGTAGTCGCTCCAATCGATATTGGAAACCAACATGTGAAACGGGTCGCCGGGCTTGGCGAATGGTGGCGGGACGTGGTCGATGATCGTCTGGAAGAGTGGGGTCATGTCCTTCTTCTCATCGCCTAGCTTGTACATCATGTAGCCATCGCGGCCGGATCCATAAACAACGGGAGCATCGAACTGTTCCTCAGTTGCGTTGAGCTCCATGAGGAGTTCAAGAACCTTGTCATACATCTTGGCCGGGTCGGCGTTATCGCGGTCAATCTTGTTGATAACGATCACGACCTTGAGGCCGTGGGCGAGCGCCTTGCGGAGCACGAAACGGGTCTGAGCTTGGGGGCCGTCGTAGGCATCGATGACAAGCAAAACGCCGTCCACCATGCGCAGGGCGCGTTCGACTTCACCGCCGAAGTCAGCGTGGCCGGGGGTGTCGAGAATGTTGACGATCTTGCCCTGCCAGTGAACAGAGGTGTTCTTGGCCTTGATCGTGATGCCCTTCTCTTTCTCGAGATCCATGGAGTCCATGGCGCGCACCTGCACCGCCTGGTTGGCGCGATAGACGCCGCCCTCTTTAAGGAGTTGGTCCACGAGCGTAGTTTTGCCGTGGTCAACGTGTGCAATGATAGCGATGTTACGGATGTTCTGATTCATAGCGCGGAGTCGTTCTGGTCTTTGGAAAAAAGAAGAACGTGCTCAGCGCAGCGTACGAAGGCAAGGCCGAAGGCGGATTGAAGCCGAAAAGACACTAATAAGCCGCGCAGAGCCATCAAATCAGAGCAGAAACTTGCGTTCGCGCAGCCAATAAAGACATTGTTCAGCCCAAGGAGGCGCCGGTTTGCCGGGACGGCCGAGTCCTAGTCCATGGGCGCCTTTCTCATAAATATGCAGCGAATAGGGTACGCGTGCCGCTCGCAGCGCGGCCGCAAAGAGATGGGCATTTTCCACCGGAACGGTCTTATCTTCCATCGTATGCCAGATAAATGAGGGCGTGGTCTGCGCCGTGACTTGCAATTCGCTCGATAAATAACGCACCAGCGCAGGATCAGGATTTTCACCAAGGAGGTTTTTGCGCGAACCGACGTGACCAAATTCCAAGAAGCTGATCACCGGATAGCACAATATCGCTACGTCGGGACGTGAGCTTTCACGTTCGACCCAATCGGCGTCCTCGGGTTTTCCTCCATCAAAATGCGTCGCCAGCGTCGAAGCTAAATGCCCGCCAGCTGAGGAACCGATCACGCCAATCCTTGCTGGATCGAGCCCATCACGCTTGGCCCATGTACGAAGTAAACGCAGCGCCCGGGCAGCGTCGTTTAACATCGCCGGATGCCGATAACCCGCCGAACCCAAACGGTATTTCAAAACATAGCAGGTGACACCTTGCGCCGCAAACCACTCCGCGTACCCCGCGCCTTCGTGGTCGGCTAGATGGGCATAACCGCCACCAGGTAAGACGAGCAACGAAGCCCCATTGGCCTGGCCGGCCGCTGGCGCGAATAAAGTGAGCGTGGGGATATCTTGAGGCTTTTCACCGAGCGCACCCGGCGCGGCCGAAGCCCAAAGTGGCACCACCGAACCCGCCGAGGCAGCGCAAATTGAGGTGGAGAAAATCAGCACGATAAAACCAAACAGGATGCGGGGTATTTTTAATGAAGTCATGAAATGAGGGTTATGTTGAACGTGGCGCTGAGACGCTACTTGGCAAGGCTCGGCACGGCGGTCTCGCTGTTAGCTTGCGTCGTTACGGACACGGTAAACGCTCCTGCCTTACGCCTGCTATGCGACCTTCCGCTTTACCCATTTATGAACTCGAATTCGCTGTAGTGAGCGCATTGCGAGTCGGCGGTCGCTTGATCGTCCAAGCGCCCACTGGTTCGGGTAAATCGACGCAGATTCCACAGATGTTGCTCCAACACGACTTCCTCGATGGCGGCGAGGTTGTAGTCCTACAACCGCGCCGTCTCGCCGCGCGCATGCTAGCCAAACGCGTCGCAGAAGAAGTCGGCACCGAGCTGGGCGATGTCGTCGGCTACCAGATACGCCTCGAGTCCAAGGTCTCGGCGAAGACCCGTATCCGGTTTGTCACCGAGGGCATTTTGCTCCGCCAGATGTCGTTTGATGCGAAGCTGCGCGGGATCAACGCACTTGTCTTCGATGAGTTTCATGAGCGCCATCTTTACGGTGATATCTCACTGGCGCGGGCCTTGCAGATTCAGCGCACCACGCGGCCGGATCTAAAAATAATTGTGATGTCCGCGACGCTCGACGCAGGTTTACTGCGTGATTATCTCGCACCGTGTGACGTGCTGGTGTCGCAGGGCCGGAGTTTTCCAGTGAAAATTGAGTACCTGGCGAAAAGTGTGAATTTCGAGAATGAGCCCGTGTGGGACCTTGCCGCACGCGAATGTGAACGCGTCGCAACCCTCACAGAGGGCGATATGCTCGTGTTCATGCCCGGGGCCTACGAGATCAACCGTACCCTACAGGCGATCCAAAGCGGCCGCGGGCTGCGCGATTTTGTAAGTTTCCCGCTGCACGGCGAATTGCCACCCGAGCAACAAGACCGCGCGGTGGCACGGACTTCAGCGCGCAAAATCATCGTCTCCACCAACGTCGCAGAAACCTCGCTTACCATTGATGGAGTTACCGCAGTAATCGACTGCGGCCTCGCACGCATGGCCCGCTTCGATCCGCATCGAGGTATCAACACGCTGCTCATCGAAAAAATTGCCGCAGCGAGCGCTGACCAGCGAGCCGGCCGCGCCGGCCGTACCGCGCCCGGTGTATGTGTGCGGCTCTGGACGGAACGCGAACACGGCACGCGTTCGCTCCAAGAGTTGCCCGAGGTAAAGCGCCTCGATCTCTCCGAGGTCGTTTTGACGCTCAAATCGAGTGGTATCGACGATGTGTTTGGCTTTCCTTGGCTTGAGAAGCCCGATGCCAGAGCGCTGGAACGCGCGGAGCTATTGCTCGCGGATTTGGGCGCGCTTTCCGGGCAGAATCGCTCGATCACCGATTTGGGCCGTAAGATGCTGCGCTTCCCCGTGCATCCGCGTTACGCTCGCATGTTGCTCGCGGCTCAAGAGCGCGGTTGCGTGCGCCCCGTTGCGCTCATGGCGGCGCTCACTCAAGGCCGCAATTTCTTGCTGCGCGGTTCCACGAAAGAGGTCGAACAGGCCCGGGAAGATCTGCTCGGCGAAGAGCACGAGAGCGATTTCTTCCTGCTGATGCGGGCCTGGAGTTACGCTGATAAAAATAATTACAGCGTCGATGCGTGCCGACGGCTCGGGATTCATGCTCAAGGCGCTCGCTCGGTTGGACCACTTTACGAACAATTTTTGGATATCGCGCGCAAGGAAGGTCTCGATGTCACCGACTCCCGCCTCGATCCCGTTGCGGTACGGAAGTGCGTGCTTGCCGGTTTTTCCGATCAACTCGGCAAGCGACTCGATTCCGGCACTCTGCGCGTCGAGCTCGTCCACGGACGCCGCGGTGTGTTGGCCCGTGAGAGCGGCATTCAACAAGCGCGCTTACTCGTGGCGGCGGAAATTAGCGAAATCGGTCGCGGCGACGGCGAGGTGAATACCTTGCTCACGCTCGCGACGTCCATCGAGGAGCCATGGCTGAAGGAACTTTTCCCTGACGATTACGGCGAAGCGCGTGGCATTCTCTACGACGAGCAGGCGAAGCGCGTGATCTCGCGAAAAGAGAAACGTTTCCGCGATCTCGTACTTGAAGCCAAGGGCAACTCTGACGATGTGCCAATGAACGAGGCGGCCGCTCTACTAACCAAAGAAGTTCTGGCCGGACGCATTACAATCGACGCTTGGGACGAGACAGTGGAGCAATGGATCGTGCGCGTGAATCGCTTAGCTGAATGGTTTCCCGAGCTCGAGGTCAACGTTCTGACCGACGCCGATCGTGGTACGCTTATTGAGCAAGTTTGTTTTGGAGAAACGAGTGCACGTGGCGTGAAAGAAAAAGCCGTGATGTCGGTGTTGCGCGATTGGCTCACGGCTGAGCAACTCGCCGTGCTCGATGATTATTTGCCGGAAAAACTCACGATGGGTAACGGTCGAAAAGCTAAGCTTACCTATTATAAAGAAGGGCCTCCAATAATGAGCGCACGCATTCAGGAGCTGTTTGGCGTCGAGGGAAAATTTACCATCGGACACGGCCGCGTGCCGGTGAAGTTTGAAGTGCTTGCACCCAACCATCGCGCGATTCAAGTAACCGACGACCTCACGAGTTTCTGGCGCGACATGTACCCGAAGATAAAAGCCGAACTCTCGCGCCGCTACCCGCGGCACGAGTGGCGCTGAGACAAGCGGTTACTTCACGGCACTGCCGTTCACGAAGACAATATACATGGCGGCTTCTTTGATGCGCGTGTCATCGGTGTTGGCACCCAGGGTAAGGCTGGCGTCCTTTTTAGTCCCATGGGAGAAAAGACTCAGCGTTTGGCCCATGACGACGATTTTGGCCCCTGTAGACTTGAACTGCTTTGTCAGCCAAGCCGGACGTGGGAGGCGGTCGTCATGTGCGATGGTCACGGTGCTGGCGGCGCTCACGGCAATTTCCATCAAATCGACGGCGCTGTAGGTTGAGTCGCGATCATCGGCTTGCACCCAGTCTGCGCCTACGAGCTCGGACGGTAGCGCGGGGAACGGGGTCTCGGCGTTGACGTAGGCATTTTTGCCCGGAAGCGCGTTGACCTCTACGTGCACAATCGCGGCGTTGGGCGCAGTGTAGTTTAGGGTCTTGATAAATTTACCGAGCATAATTGGACCGCTCGTTTTTGGCGTGGGTGCGACGGTTGGCGTGATCGAGCGGGTGGGGGCTATGGTGGGGAGATTCCCGCGAGGAGCAACGGGGGCGGATCCAGTGTAAGAGCTCGCCGTGATTTCAACACTAGCGCTTGATAGGCCAGCGCTCGCGGCGGTGATGATAAGTTTACCCGGATTGCGGCCGGCACGCACAGCGACGCGGTTGATGCCGGCTTCGAGATCGAGAAAAAGGTTGTTCGTGGAATCGAGTTTGCCGCTGTTGTAGCCGCCGCGCCAAGTTCCAGGACCGCTAAAGGTGAAATCGACCCGAGGCTGTACCGTTGGGCAACGCTGGCCTTGGGCATCTACGGCCTCGATATCGATCAAAGCTATATCGGAGCCATCAGCTCTTAGGCCACCCGGCGCGGTCATGGCTGTAAGGCGAAGAGCAACGGGTGCGCCAGCCGTACGTTTTGAGTCGGTGGCCACGATCTTTCCTGCGTGCTTGGCAACAGCCTTGAGTTCTCCGGGTGCAAACGTGGTTTCGGGAAACGTGAAAAGGAAGCGATCCGAGCATTTGCCTAAACCGAGGGACTGGCCGTTGAGGAATAGTTCGACGTCGGAAGCGTTCGAAGCGATGTAGATAATTTTTTTGGTACCTGCCGGGTAAGTCCAATGGCCGATGATTTTGACCTGCGGTGTATCGCTCCACATGGCGGTCATCACATCGAAAGCAGGCTTGGGCAGACGCACGGCGTCGACTTCGCCACTGTTGCGAGTGACCTCGACCGCGACGCGGCCACCGCTCGTACTATCGGAGAAAATCCAGTTGCCGCCGCCAGCGTGATTCTCGGCGCCAAGTTTTTTCACGTAGTGGCTGACTTCGTTAACGGCAAATTGTTCGGAAGTGAGCTGGTAAGTTTGGCCCTTGGCTTCGGGGTAGCCAAAATTGGGCGGCGAAAAATTATCCCAGACACGGCGCGGGGATTCTTCGCGGTTGTATTCGCCTTCGACGACGGGCAGGCGAGCGATTTCACGTCCGCCCTCGGTGCCGACACCAACGTCCATGAATTCCGCGGTGATGGCATCGGCGCGACGATGGGTGTAGGCGCGACCACCGTGCGGGTCGTATTTATCCATGTAGCCGCGGAGCTCTTGGGCGTGGGCGCGGGTGATCTTCTGGTTGCCGCCTTCCCAAAGAAGAATCGATGGGTTGTTGCGGAAATAAATAATGGCATCGCGGAACACGCTCGCGCGCAGTTTCCAGGCACCACCAATCGTGTCGTGTTCGCCATCGGCGCCGGGCTGAAGCGCCACAATGCCGAGATAGTCACCGGCGGAAATCTGCGCAGGGCCCGCGGCCGCGTGGCCCCAACGGACGAAGTTGCCGCCACCGGCACGCATGAGCTCCAGCGTATAAAAATGCAGCCAATCGGGTAGCGCGGCTCCGAGACCGGCCCATTCGTTAGTGGGTTTTTGTCCCCAACCGTGGAGTTTCAAGTGTTGGCCATTAATATAAAAACCAGAAGCCGCGTCCCAACGAACATGACGTATGCCGAGAGGGATTTCACTGGTGTCGATTGTTTCGCCCGCAAGACGGAGCGAAGATACGACGCGGTAAATGTGCGGATAGGCGGGTTCCCAAAGTCGAGGATTTGCTAATTTAGCTGAAAATTTGAATTCGATGGACGCTCCGGCTGCGACAGATTTTTTATCAGCGAAGGTCAGTACAGAGTGTCCGGCGCTGTCGAAGACTTCAGCGTGGAGTTCGACCTCAGCGGCGCTCGTGCGTTCATTGCGCGCGGGCACATCAAGTCCAATGATCGCAGATTTTTCGGTGATTTCAGTGGCGTAGGCGTAGGGTCCGGCCGTTTCTAGGAAGCTGTAAAGCGGAAGAGAGATGTGCAACGGGTCGGTGAGGTGGAGGCGGACATTGCGGTAAAGACCACCGTGCGCGGGATGCCAGTGCGGGTTGTTCCAAGGAATCTGGTCGGCTTGCAGGTCCGCGAGATTTTCGGGGATGGATTCGTTGAATTGCTCGGAAAGCTTGGCAAGATTAGGGTGCGTTTTCTCGTTGGTCGCGGCTTGCGCGGAAATCGAAGGATCAAGCGGATCCTTCATGAAACGGTTGTCGCACATCACGGCGAGAACGTTGGGCTGGCCGGCGGTCCGAAGCAGCGGCGTGAGATCGAAGCCAAAGGGAGTGAAGCCGGATTTGCTCACGCCGAGAAGTTGGCCGTTGAGGTAAACTTCGGCGATCTGACGAGCCGCCTCGAACTCAATGAAAACTTTTTTACCTGCGCTGCCCGCGGGGAGCGTGAATGTTTTTCGGTACCAGGTGCGTCCGCTCCACTGGATTTGTTCTCCTCGGTGGCCCGGAGTCGACCAATTATTGAAAGTGTCGGTATCGTTATACGTGTGTGGCGCGGAAACCGTAGTCCAGGTGGAATCATCGAAGCTCACTGCGGACGCACCAGCTGGATCAGCTTTAAGGAAACGCCAATCAGGATTAAAATTTAATGTGACGCGTTCAGCGGCGCCAAGAGCGGGCAATAGCAGGCCGAATGTTACAGCGAAACGGAGAAATAAGCGGCGAGCAGAAGGGGAACTCATGTAAATCATCGTGCCTAGAGCCACGGCCACGGCTAGGCGAAAACGCGTATACTTGCTTAAACTGTTAACGGTGGTGGCGCTGAAGTTGAAGGGCTAGGCGCTTCAAAAGGCGTCTGAATGTAGCGTCGGCGGATGGGCGTAAGCACTCGTTCGGCCGGAGTGCGATAGGCGCGCCGGCGATAGCCCGCGAGGGCGGGGTCGGAGGCGCAGCGAATTTGGTAGGCCTGCATTCGCGCGAAAAGATCATGCAACTGAGCCGGGAGAGGATACGCGTCGAGGCCAGATTTTTCTAAGGCTAAAAGCAACTCGTGAGTGGTTTCGAGCGTGGAGAGACAACCAGCCTGCGGTTGTTGTTTGATGATGAAACGGCTCGGGGATGTCGGCGTAAACATGACGCGCGGAAGCCGTTGAAGACTCGGGCTTAGTCGGAGCATTTTGCGAGCTCCACTCCATGTCCCATCGAGCAGTAAAAGCACTAGGCGTCGGCCGCCAAGATCCGTCTCAGTCAGGGCTCCGGTGGTGAGATTACGTGCTGTTGGTCCCGGATAAACCAAGACAGGGAAATTGGCCGGATCCGCGATCAGCCCTTGGACCAGTTCATGGGTGTCGAAAGTTAAACCCATATGGATCTCACTCGTTGAGAGACAGAGATGGGTGAGGCGTCCCGTACCAGCCTTCTCATGTTTGAATTCTTTAGGGTGCATGAGATAGACGAATTTGGTTCGCGTCGGCATCGGCGTGATCGAGCCGCACCAGCAGAGTGACTGCGGCCAAAAACAACGGTAACAAGTAATGCGACTCATGCGTAATCTGAGTTTGGGCTTGGACTTGCGGCGGGGTCAATCGCGCCACGTATACTTAATAAGCTTAGAGCTCTTGCGCAAAGGTTACTCGTCAACGTCCACATTAGTGCGACATTGCGATCTAGCGATTGGGCCCACAAGATTGTCACTGATGTCAGCTGTTGTTTATTCCACGCGAGAACCTCAACCCGTGCGACCGGTCGCTACGCTTCGCACGCCGTTCCTAGAGAAATTCGGCGTGCCAAGGCAAAGCGGGTTGGTGCCGGAGGCGGAGGGGCTCGTGGTTTTTGCGCCGGAATTTGCACGAGAAGAATTTGTGCGCGGCCTGGAGGCATTCTCGCATATT
>Ga0214919_10006017_pt1 | contig 16863 bp, 18 predicted proteins | sample LL1503_MetaG_FD_177994 | JGI IMG/M metagenome (GOLD analysis project Ga0214919, IMG submission 177994) | Freshwater microbial communities from Lake Lanier, Atlanta, Georgia, United States - LL-1503 | ecosystem: Environmental > Aquatic > Freshwater > Lake | place: USA: Georgia | collected... | reverse complement strand
AGATGGTTGCACATCCATAAATAACACTGTGTCATTGGTGGATGTGCAACCATCTGAATCAATTCGGTTATAGGTTCGATCAGTAACGTGCGCAAATATCTTTGCAGCATTTGAACTGACAAGCCCATCTGTCATAACAACTGAAAGCATGGTTGCTAACGCCGGAGCCAACATTCCAGCACCTTTTGCAATACCCGCCACTTGGACTTTGCCTAGGCTGGCTTGTGCAATCTTTGGTACTGAATCCGTTGTCATGATGGCTTGTGCGCACTCCTGCAATGATTCAGATTTGAGCACCTTGGCGATAGATGTTACTCCACTTTTAATCTTTGTCATGGGTAGAAATTCACCGATAAGCCCAGTTGAACAGACAACTACTTCACCCGATGAAACATCCAGTAACTGCCCTACCAACTCGGCAGTTGCATGCGTGTCAGAAAATCCTTGAGGTCCGGTGCAGGCATTGGCCCCACCGGAGTTGAGCACAACTGCTCTAACAATCTGATCTTTCACTACGTGCTTGCTCCAAATGACAGGCGCTGCAACTACTTTGTTCGACGTAAATACGGCAGTACCAAAAAAAGAAGGTCCAACATTTCTAATCAGCGCTAAATCAAGTGCACCCGTGCTCTTTAAGCCTGCAGAACAGGCAGCTCCCACAAAACCCTGGGGGAACTTCATGCGCCTAAGCCGTCGGTTGATAGACCAGAACCTTCATGAAAACCTGTAATGATGTTTGCGTTTTGAATTGCTTGACTAGCTGCGCCTTTTCCTAAGTTATCCAGAGCAACACTGATGACTAGGCGGTTGGTGTGCTCATCAACGGCAACCTGAATTTGAACCTTGTTAGAGCCTGTAAGGGAACCTGTCTTAGGCATCTGACCCTGTGGCAATACATCTACGAAGTACTCTCCTGAAAAGTGCTTAGCAAAAAGCTCGTGAGCCTCTATTGTACTCATGGGCTTGTTCAACTTGGCAGTAATGGTTGCCAGAATGCCACGAGGCATTGGTGCAAGTATTGGCGTGAAAGAGATCTTCACCGGTTTTTGCGCAATAGCTGACACTGCCTGCTCTATCTCTGGTGTATGTTGATGTACCCCACCGAACTTATATGAGGTCAGAGAACCCATCACTTCACTTGCAATCAAATTAATCTTGGCGCTTCTACCCGCCCCAGTTGTTCCAGATGCCGCAACAATAACTACGTCGCTGACATCAATATGATGAACTGCAGGTGCAATACCTAAAGTAATAGCTGTCGCGTAACAACCAGGATTTGCGACTCTGCTTTCCTTCGCAATGGCTTGACGTTGTCCCGTGCTCAGTTCAGGTAAGCCATACACCCAAGCACCAGCGTGGGTCCCTCCATAGTATTTTTCCCACGCAGAAGAATCTTCCAGTCTGTAATCCGCACCAAGATCAACAATTTTGGTAGCGGCTGGAATCTTTGCAATCAGTGATGCAGATTCACCGTGAGGCAGGGCGATGAAAACGAGTTCGATATCGGAAAAATCAATCTCTGATAAAGCCAAAAACTTCTCTCCAGAATGAGTTGTTAGGTGTGGGTGGACGGATGTAACCAGCTCGCCTGCATTCGAATGAGCGCTAATAGCCGTGACTTGAAAATGGGGATGTACTGCTAGCAAACGAAGGAGTTCTCCCCCGGCATAGCCGCTTGCACCAATAACTGCTGTTTTCATGGTTCTAGGATATCGTGTATTCGATATTTATGCAAACTCCTGCATATTTATGCGGAACGAACTACTGCTCCGCACTTCTTGGCTGCCGCCGCAGTAGCTGCCTCACGCATGGCTGAAACCTCATCGCCATTCAAAGTGCGATCAGGTGCTCTAAAGACAAGGGTGAAAGCCAGGGAGATTTTCCCATCGCCAATCTTGTCGTAGCGATCAAAAAGAGAGATGGATTCAAGTAAATCTCCAGCACCCTCGGTTAGGGCAGCCTGAACTTCGGCTGCAGTTACCTTCTCATCAACAATTAATGCCACATCTTGCAGAGCCGCAGGCATTGTTCCCACACGAGTAGGACGCACGATAGATGAATCTGGAAGAGCGCTTAATCCAACAGCAAATGCAACACTTCGCTCAGGCAATCCATATCGAGCAATAATGCGTGGGTGCAGCTCTCCGGCATGTGCCACAGCCTTGCCATCCACAATAAGTTCGGCGCATCGCCCTGGATGCCACGGGGCAAAGTCAGAGCGCTTAATGCTCCACTCAAGATGACATAACGCCAAAATATCTTGAGCATATTCAATTGCATCATGCCAAGTATAGGAGCGAGCTTTTCCTTGCCAATTCTCATTCTCCACTTTACCCACAAGCAAACCAGCAACGTGATAGGCCTGTGGTGGCACTGAAGCAAAAATCTCATCAATTACTTTATGACTTGGACGCTTGGTTAAGTCAGGCGAAATTGCTGGTACTAATTTCTGAGAACTACGGAAAATTGAGCCCATTTCAAAAATAGCAAAATCCTTTGCGCCTCGGCTGATGTTGCGCTGTGCAACCTCAATTAATCCGGGCACTAAATGAACACGCATCAATGGAAACTCTTCCGACATAGGATTGGCAATTGCATACGTAGCTGAACGCTCACCAACAAAACCCATCGCATCAATAGTTTCTCGATTAGTAAATGGGAAAGTTTGCACTTCAGCTAATCCACGGCTAGCTAGCATTGTGGCAACTGCTCTGCGACGCTTTTGAGTTGGGGTTAAAGATGCGTGCAAAGGTCGTGGTGGCAAAATAGAAGGAATTTTGTCGTAACCAATCATTCGCGCTACTTCTTCAGCCAAATCTGCCACCCCTACTAAATCTGCGCGCCATGATGGTGGATCAACCGTCCAGCTCTTCTCATCCACATCGCAGCCAATAAGGCGAAGGATGCGCGCCACATCAGCATTTGATACTTCAAAGCCAAGAATATGTGAGATGCGAGCGGGATCGATCTTGACAACAGGTGGATAAAGGGGCTCTCCTGCAACCACAGTTGCAACATGGACGGCTGAGCTATGTTCAGTCATTAGTTGAACAAATCGCGCCGATGCAAACTGGGCCAATGAAGGATCAACGCTTCGCTCGAAACGCCTTGATGCCTCGGATGAAAGTTTGTGTCTGCGCGAGTTTTTAGCAATACACACGGGATCAAATCGAAGCGCTTCCAACGCAATTTCAGTCGTAGTTTGAGTGATCTCTGATGAAAGACCACCCATCGTTCCAGCTAATGCCAACGGTTGTTCATCATCACAGACCATCAAATCATCTAGATCTAATGTGCGCTCCTGTCCATCCAAAGTGAGAAATTTCTGTGCCTTGCCAGCACGCTTGACGGTTAGTCCGCCCTTGATTTTTGACTTGTCAAAGGCGTGCAAAGGTTGGCCCAGTTCTAACATGACGTAGTTAGTAACATCGACAACGAGTGAAATTGAGCGCATACCCATCTTTTCAATGCGTCTGCGCATCCACAGCGGTGTTGTGGCTTTTGAATCAAAATTGGACATGGTTCGAAGATAGAAAACTGAGGCACAAGTTCTATCCTCAATCGTGGCACTCACGCCTTTGCCGGTTTCTGAGAAATTTAGTGAACGTAGGGCATCGACTGGATCTGTGAACGCAAGACCAAGTGAGCCCGCGACCTCTCGGGCTATTCCGCGCATACTCAATGCATAACCGCGATCAGGGTTGACTGCAACATCAAAGATAACATCGTTAATCTGCAAGCCTTCGATTGCATCGGCACCAATTTTCACATCAGCCTGTGAAAAAACCATGATGCCAGCATGCTCGTCACTAATACCTAGTTCGCGAGCGGAGCAGATCATTCCATTAGAAGTTTTGCCATACGTCTCACGTGCTCCGATTGCAAAATTACCAGGCAACACAGCCCCTGGAAGAGCGGCAACAATCATGTCCCCCACAACAAAATTTGTGGCTCCGCAAATGACATAGCGCGCTTCTTTTTCGCCACAATCAAGACCAACATAGCGAATGGGTTTCTTGTGCTCGGTTAGCTCTTGAATCGAGAGCACCTTCGCAAATTTGAGTGGACCAGTTAAATCAGCTCCTTGAGAGATGATTTCCTCAACTTCAAAGCCGACGCGAATTAGGCCATTAGAGATCTCTTCTGCACTTATGTTTGCAGGGATATCAACAAACTCTTTAATCCATGATAGCGGTGCGCGCATTAGAGTCCCACCCCGAATTGGCGCGTGAAGCGCAGATCTCCTTCAACAATGTCATGCATGTCAGTAATGCCATGTCGCACCATCAAGGTTCGCTCTAACCCCATACCAAAAGCAAAGCCACTATAGATATCAGTATCTATCCCGCAACTATGTAGCACCTTTGGATTGACCATTCCACAACCGCCCCATTCAATCCAACGATTGTTAAAGAATATGTCAACTTCAGCACTTGGCTCAGTGAATGGGAAAAATGAAGGGCGAAGGCGAGTTGTCACATCTGGACCAAACATATGACGGGCAAAGTTATCGAGGGTTCCTTTAAGGTGCGCCATAGTTATGCCCTTATCAACAACTAAGCCTTCTACCTGATGAAAAACTGGACTATGCGTTGCGTCCAACTCATCTGCTCTAAAAGTTCGCCCAGGACAGATGACATAAATGGGTGGTGCTTGGGTCAACATCGTGCGAATTTGAACAGGAGATGTGTGAGTGCGTAGCACCATTCCAGATTCAACTGGCTCGACAAAGAATGTGTCCTGCATTGTGCGAGCTGGATGATCTGCAGGAATGTTGAGTGCATCAAAGTTCAACCAACCAGATTCAAGCTCTGGGCCTTCTGCCACTGCATAACCCTGCTCAATGAAGAAATCTGAGACTTCATTTTTAATTATGGAAATCGGATGGAGCCCGCCACGATGTCTGCGATTGACAGGCAAAGTAATATCAACGACTTCTTCCAACAATACTTTCCTATCACGCTCGGCCTCTAGCTTTTCTGTTGCTTGTGCTAAGGCCAGTGCGATGGCTGCTTTGCCATCTCCAATAATTTTTCCAAAACTAGCTTTTTCATCAGGTGTTAGAGACCCAAGAGTTCTTGACGCAAGTGAAATCGGTGCTTTATCTCCAGCATGGGCTAATCGAGCAGTTTTAAGGGAATCAAGATCTGTAGCAGCGCTAAATGCTACCTGGGCATCTGTAACCCATTGTGAGATATCTTCTTGGCGCATAGAGCAAACTCTATCCTGTGAGAGTTTAGGAAGATGGGATATTTGCTAGGTGATACATAACAATAGTTGCTGCCGCTGAAAGATTTAGGCTTTCGGCATTACCAGGCATCGATATCTTGACTTGCTCAATAGATGATAGGCCTTGGGCAGTTGCTAATCCCCTAGCCTCATTACCAAAAATTGCTACACAATCTTTAGTGATCTTGAGCTCTTTGAGAGATTTTTGAGCTGCTGCAGCCAATGTGAAAGCTTGCACTCCACGGGCAAGAAGCGCCGCTAACTCAATGTTTTCAAACACGGGTGTGTGCCAGAGTGAACCGGCGGTACTACGCACAACTTTTGGAGAATAGAGATCAACACTTCCAGGTGATGTAATGACAGCATCTATTCCAAAAGCATCAGCAGAGCGAATAATCGTTCCAGCATTGCCTGGATCTTGAATCTCTGAAAGATAAACAAATTTGCGTGTTCCATTAAGAGTGATTGACTCTAAAAACTTATTAGGGATGGAACACACGGCCAGAATTCCTTGCGGCGTAATTGTCTCTGCCATCGCCTTCATCACGCCATCACTTACTTCAACGACATTAAAGGAATGAAGATCTGCAATCTGTTCAACTTTAAATCGACCTGCTGGTGTGACATATAAAGTTTCAATACGTGGACCAGTCGTTGCCACCATTGCTTCACGAGCACATTGCAAACCCTCTGCAACAAAGTGTCCGGAAGATTTACGTTCTTTGGTCCCCTTAGAACCAATCAGAGCCTTAACTCGCGCGATATGTGGCGAGTTAAGGCTCTCAATCATTGGTATCTTTTAGGCAGATACAAGGCTCTTGCGAGCAACATCAACAAGTGTTTTGAATGTAGCAGGATCATTTGTTGCTAGATCTGAAAGAACGCGGCGGTCTACTTCCACACCAGCAGCCTTAAGGCCTTGGATGAAGCGGTTGTAGGTAAGACCATGTTCGCGGCATCCAGCGTTAATGCGCTGAATCCATAAACGACGGAAATCGCCCTTCTTCTCTTTACGATCGTTGAATGCGTAAACCATTGAGTGCGTAACTTGTTCCTTCGCCTTTGTGAAAAGACGGGAACGTTGTCCGCGATAACCACTAGCACGTTCTAAAGTTGTGCGACGCTTCTTAGCAGCGTGAACTCCACGTTTAACTCTCATTTAATTCACACCTTCCTTACTTCAAGCCAAGCATGCGCTTGGCTGTCATTGTGACGGTTGGCTTTGCTGACTTCTCAGTTGAGAGACGGCGGGTGACTCGTGAAGATTTGTGCTCGAGTAAGTGGCGCTTTCCAGCACGCTCATGCATAACCTTTCCAGTACCTGTGATGCGGAAAGTTTTTTTGGCACCACTATGTGTTTTCATCTTTGGCATTTCTTACGCTCCATCCGTTCTCTCTGCTGCGGCATCGGCCTTTGCCTTACGCGCTGCTTTTGCTTCAGCTACTGCTTCTGTCTTCTTTTTTGTTGGACCCAACACCATCGTCATATTTCGTCCCTCTTGTTTAGGGGCGAACTCGACAAAGGCACACTCAGCGACATCTTCTGCAAGACGTTGCAATAGCTTGTAGCCCATCTCAGGTCGCGTCTGTTCGCGGCCGCGGAACTTCATCGTCACCTTCACCTTGTCGCCACCCTTGAGAAATTTCTCAACTTGATTACGTTTAGTTTCATAATCATGAGTTTCGATTTTTGGTGTTAAACGCACTTCCTTCACCACAATGTGGGTCTGGTTCTGTCGCGCTTCCCGTGCCTTCTGTGCAACTTCGTACTTGTATTTTCCAAAGTCCATGATCTTGCACACGGGTGGATTAGCATCTGGTGCGATTTCGACTAGGTCGAGACCAACTTCATCAGCCATCTTTAACGCTGTATCGATATCAACAACTCCAACTTGCTCACCGGTGTAACCGATGAGACGAATTTCGGGTGTGCGGATTCGATCATTAATGCGCGGGTCAGTTGTGATTTGTGCTCCTTCGGCTTCGTTGAACGCTTTGGTCTAAACGCGCTGCATGAGAAAACCGCAAGGATAGAAGTACATCTCTTATCCGACAAACCAGCTCGCACTAGTGGCAAAGAAGGTGGGAGCGGTAACTCCTCTTGCAGTGATTATTAGGCCACTGGTCTGGGGCAAAGGTTACCGGCTGGGGGCTAAAAGGTGAAATTGAGGCCTAAAGTGCGCTTAGGCACCCATGGCATGGACGCCACCATCAACATGGATGATTTCGCCCGTCGTCTTAGGAAACCAATCTGATAGCAGAGCAACAACGGCCCTGGCAGCAGGCACTGGATCAGTAACATCCCAAGCAAGTGGTGCCCGCTCATTCCATACTTTTTCAAACTCATCAAAGCCTGGAATCGACTTTGCAGCCATCGTGCGAATAGGACCTGCTGCCACTAAATTCACGCGAATATTTTCAGCACCTAAATCCCGCGCCAAATAACGTGATGTTGATTCCAGCGCAGCTTTAGCAACACCCATCCAGTCATATTGAGGCCAAGCAACAGTTGCATCAAAATCAAGGCCCACAACTGATCCGCCGCCAGTAAAGAGTGGCCTTGCAGCCATCGTCAAGGACTTCAGCGAATAGGCAGAAACATGCATGGCAGTTGAAACATCGTCCCAAGAAGTATTGAGGAAATTTCCTCCAAGAGCTGCCTCAGGAGCAAATCCAATTGAGTGAACAACGCCATCTAGGCCATCTGGAAAATGCGCACGCACTCGTGATTCAAGGGCAGTTAGATCTGCCTCATTTGTAACATCGAGTTCAATGATGGGCGCCGGATCTGGTAAGCGTCCTGCAATACGTGTTGTTAAAGAAAGCACTCGACCATAGGAAGAGAGAACAACTTGAGCTCCCTGTTCTTGTGAAAGTCGCGCGATGTGAAATGCAATTGAACTATCTGTAAGAACTCCTGTAACAAGAATCTTCTTACCATCGAGTAGACCCATTTCAGTGACCCATTCCTAATCCGCCATCAACTGGAATCAACGCTCCTGTTATATAGCTAGCTTGGGGTGATGCGATAAAGGTAACAACATCTGCTATCTCTTGCGCAGCACAGAATCGACCAAGAGGAATTGAGCCAGCAATTTCATTGCGACGCCTCTCATCTAAAGTTGAAGTCATATCTGTTTCCACAAAGCCTGGCGCGACAACATTTGCCGTGATGCCACGGCTGCCAATTTCACGGGCAAAAGAGCGTGCCATTCCGATAAGACCAGATTTAGACGATGCATAGTTCACTTGTCCTGCAGAACCCAATGTACCAACAACAGAACCTACAAAAATCAAGCGACCCTTCTTTAATTTCAAAAGCCCTTTAGTTGCACGACGTGCCACGCGAAATGCCCCTGTCAGATTTGCATCAATGACAGATTCAAAATCTTCATCACTCATTCGCATCACGAGACCATCTTTGGTGATCCCTGCATTGGCAATGATGATCTCTGGAATTCCCCACTGGGCTTCAATCTCATCGAAAGCTTTATCGACACTTTCTGTGCTGGTCACATCCATGATGACGGACTTAAAGCCAGCTGGCGCGCTTCCACTTCGGTATGTAACAACAACATCATGTCCAGCTACAGCAAGAGAACGCGCCACTGCTAAACCAATACCACGATTTCCACCTGTTACTAAGGCCACAGAACTCATAGCCAAAACTTACTGGTTACCGCTAGGTATTCAAAAGAAGCGCATCCGTGCGCCTAGCACTACTCTTACTACATGGCTAAGAAGAAGAAAGTATTCGAGATTACTAATGCCCCCTTAGCCCTGACCCGAGATCAGGCTGCTCGCCAAAAAAGGTATTTCATTTCTATGATGGTCCGAACAGCTTGTTTCGTCTTAACAGTAATTTTGCCCAGTCCCTATCGTTGGATTGCACTAGCTGGTGCAGTCGGTTTACCTTATTTTGCTGTGGTTATTGCTAATGCCGGCCGAGAGACCATTACTCGCAATAATCAGATTATCAAAGATAAACCTTTATCACTCGATTAATTATGGCTAAAGTTCGCGAACCATTTTCTTTCTTTAAATCACTAGTGGCTCTGGCTCTTATTGTTCTCTGTCTGATTGCAGCTCAATGGCAATATCACCGTGGTGTAGATAGACATGCACGAAATGCGATTATTGAAAAACACATTGCTCTCCCAGCAACTTCTCTAGATTCAGTGAAAAATTCACCACTAGCGGCTGAATGGCAGAGCGTCACCACGCAAGGCTTCTTTGATCCAACACAGCAGATACTGCTGAAAAATCGCTATAGCGAGGGTTTCTATGGCTTTGAAGTTCTCACTTTGTTTACGACACCCAACAATGAAAAATTCTGGGTGGATCGTGGATGGGTGAAGGCAGGTGCTAACGCCACAATTGCGCCCATCATTACGCCTCCACCAACAACTCCAGTTTCAATCACGGGTAGGTTGCGATTAGATTCTTCTCTTCCTCGAGGATCCTTCTTTGCGCTTCCGGCTGATGGGAGAGGCCTTATCTCTCAGCTCGATGCACAATCCCGACTTAATACGCAGGATTACTACATCGATCTCTTAAGTGGATCGCAAAGCTCACTCACGCCAGCTGTGCCCGCACAACTTCCGGAACTGAGCGATGGCCCACATATGGCATATGCATTGCAGTGGCTTTTCTTTGCTGGCTTAGTAATTTACGGACGGATTTTAATTCGCCGCACCCGTTAGATCTTGACGGTTATAGAGATCGGCATAGAGACCTCCAAGTGCCACGAGTTCATCGTGTTTTCCACGTTCTACTATGTGACCCTTATCCAGAACAAGGATCTGATCAGCATCTCGCACCGTACTCAGACGATGTGCAATAACGATGCTGGTGCGACCTTTCAGTGCGCTCTGCAACGCCCCTTGAACTAAGGCCTCATTCTCTGAGTCAAGGTGGGCAGTTGCTTCATCCAAAATCACCACTGATGGCGATTTAAGCAACAACCTTGCAATAGCAAGTCTCTGCTTTTCTCCACCAGATAGACGGTGTCCTCGCTCTCCCACCATCGTATCTAGCCCATTGGGCAAAGAGTTAATTAACTCCCAAATCTGCGCTGATTCACATGCAACGCGCATTTGATCCTCTGTTGCATCGTTTTTTGCATAGAGCAGATTTTCAGCAATAGTTTCGTGAAACAGATGTGCGTCCTGCATCACAACCCCTATCGCTCCACGCAAAGATTCAAGGGTCAGATCCCGGATGTCATGTCCATCAATTTCAATAGACCCGGTTGTGACATCGTAGAGACGAGGCAAGAGGGCACTGATTGTTGTCTTTCCAGCACCGGATGGTCCAACTAAAGCAGTCAGTGTGCCAGGAGCTGCAACAAATGAAAGTCCGCGTAAAACTTCCCCGCTTTGTATCGTCTCTGGCTTTGCAGCAGATTCAAGAGATGCAAGTGAAATCTCTTCAGCCTTAGGATATGAAAAACTGACATCCTTGAACTCAATCTTTGGGTGAGTTGGTTTCAACTCAATGGCATTGTCGCGATTCTTCACCATTGGTTCTAGATCTAACACTTCAAAAACACGTTCAAATGAAACGAGTGAAGTCATGACATCAATGCGCACATTCGATAGCGCAGTCAGCGGACCATAGAGCCTTGCTAACAGAGCGGTAATCGCTAGCAATGTTCCAACGGTCACTCCCCCGTTAATAGCTAAATGCCCGCCAATACCGTAGGCGAAAGCCGTAGCGATAGCAGCAACACTGGTTAGTGCGATAAAGAAAAGTCGGTTGAGCATGGCCGTCTTGATGCCGATATCGGCAACTTTGCGCGCTCTGGATCTGAAATATTCCTGCTCTCTGAGGGGCTTGCCATATAGTGCAACGAGCATGGCGCCAGAAACATTAAAGCGCTCCGTCATAGTGCTTGACATCTCAGCATTAGTATTAAAGGACTCGCGCGTTAACTCCTGGAGTTTTCTTCCTACCCATTTAGTGGGGATGAGAAAAATTGGTAAGAGAAGAAGTGAAAAGATCGTAATCTGCCAGGATAAAATCATCATGGTTGCACCTACTAAAACCAAACTCACAACATTGCTCACGAGCCCTGACAAGGTGGCGGTAAAAGCTTGTTGCGCCCCCATGACATCAGAGTTGATTCGAGATATTAATGCCCCTGTTTGTGTGCGAGTAAAAAACGCGATGGATTGTCTTTGAACGTGGCCGAAGACTAAGGAGCGAAGATCATAGATAAGACCTTCACCGATTCGAGAGGAGAAATAGCGTCCGAGCATGCTCATCGCTGCATCAGCAATTGCAAGTAATCCAACAAGTATGGCTAAACGTGTTACCAATGCACCATCTTTTGGAATCACGCCTTTGTCGATCAGTTGGCGCAAAAGCAGTGGGGTAGCAACGATTAAAGCAGCATCAATGACGACTGTAAAAAGGAAGACCCAGATGCTGAGGCGATATGGTTTTGCAAATGTAAAGATTCGCTTTACAGTACCGGCTTTGAGTTTTTGTTGCTTGACCGATGGGTCTGCGGTCATTGATCTATGGGTCATCCAAGCCGCATGCATTGACATGTGACTACCTTATTGAGTTATACCTCAGACAGTAAAACCGAGAGCGCGAAGCTGATCTCTTCCATCATCAGAAATCTTGTCTGGGCCCCAAGGTGGCATCCACACCCAGTTAATCTTCACATCCGCTGTCATCCCCGCTAACGCTGAACGTGTTTGATCCTCAATGACATCTTGTAGAGGGCAGGCGGCTGACGTTAACGTCATATTCAAAATAGCAATATTAGCTTCATCAACCATCACGTCATAAATCAAACCTAGATCGACAACATTAATCCCCAATTCTGGGTCGACAACATCCTTCATTGCCTCGGTTACATCTTCGACACTCGTTGTCATTAATTCTCTCCCTGTGACTGAATCGCTGCGTCTTTAAAAGCCATCCAACCAAGCAGTGCGCACTTTACACGACCTGGAAACTTAGAAACTCCTGCAAATACCACTGCATCCTCCAGAACTTCTGGATCTCCTGCTGCTGTGCCTTTACTTGACATTAACTCTGAAAATGATTTAACAATCGCATCGGCTTGTTCTAAAGTTTTGTTGGTAACTAGGTCAGTGAGCATTGAAACACTAGCTTGTGAGATAGAACATCCTTGGCCGTCCCAAGTAATGGAGGTGATGACATTGTTTTCAACATTGAGATTCAAAGTGATTTCATCACCACAACTTGTATTTACATGGCTTACTTGGGCAGTGTAAACAGGATTGAGTCCCTTATGTTGAGGGTGCTTGTAGTGATCGAGAATCACTTCTTGATAGAGCGAATCGAGTTCCATCAAAATCTCCCAAAGTACTTTTGAGCACCTAGCAATGCTTCTACCAATGCATCAACATCATGCTCATCATTGTAGAGATAGAAAGAGGCACGGGTAGTAGCTGGAACTTTCATGGCTCGAGCTAATGGCCATGCACAATGGTGGCCCGTGCGAACAGCCACCCCTTGGCTATCAACGTACTGCCCAATATCGTGAGGATGAATATCTGCAAGAGTGAAGGAAATTGTCGCTCCGCGAGCAATATTCTCTAGCGGTCCAACTATTCTCATTCCTTCTATTGACGACATCTTCTCTAATGCATATCCAGTAAGTGCAATCTCATGTTCGCGAACGGCGTCCATTCCTAACCCTGATAGATATTTACATGCAGCACCAAGACCAACGGCTTGTGCCATGTTTGGAACGCCAGCTTCAAATTTTTGTGGAACCGGAGCCCATGTTGCAGTACTCATCGTTACATTTTCAATCATTGATCCACCAGTAAGAAAGGGTGGCAGTTCATCGAGAAGTTCTGCCTTACCCCATAGAACCCCAACACCAGTTGGGCCAACTGCTTTATGACCGGAAAAGGCCAAGAAGTCCACATCTAGTTCAGCAACGTTCACACTCATATGTGGCACAGATTGGCAAGCATCAAGAACAACTACTGCACCAACCTCATGTGCACGTTTGACAATAGCCTCTGTGGGATTAATTGTTCCCAAGACATTGGATTGATGAGTAATGGCAACAACCTTTGTATTGGCGGTAATGATCTGATCAACATTGGAAAGATCTAACCTTGAATCCTGCGTAACGTTGAACCAGTTTAGCTGGGCACCAGTGCGGGCAGCCAATTGCTGCCACGGAATCAGGTTGGCATGGTGCTCCATCTCGGTAACAACGATGGAATCAGATGCAGTTAATGCAAAGCGATTTCCAGGCTCGGCATTACCCATTGCGTAGGAAACTAAATTGATTGACTCTGTAGCACTTTTCGTGAAAATGATTTCATTTTCTTGCCCACCAATAAACTTTGCAACGATCTCACGTGCACCCTCGTAAGCATCCGTAGCTTCTTCTGCTAATTGATGTGCCCCTCTGTGAACAGCAGCATTGTGCTTTGAGTAGAAATCACTCTCTGCATTAATGACTACTCTAGGTTTTTGTGCTGTAGCACCACTATCTAAGTAAACAAGCCTTTTGCCATCGCGAATGGTACGTTCAAAGATTGGGAAATCTTTACGTATATCGGCAACAGAAAAACTCATTAGTTCCTTACTTGCTCACATAATCAGCATAGCCGTTGGCCTCTAACTTATCGGCTAGATCTGGTCCACCCTCTTCAACAATCTTGCCATTGGCAAAAACGTGAACAAAGTCAGGCTTGATGTATTTCAAGATACGCGTGTAGTGAGTGATAAGCAATACCCCAAGATCATTATTGGCCTTAGCACGGTTAACACCCTCAGACACAATACGAAGAGCATCAACATCTAAACCTGAATCCGTCTCATCAAGAATAGCCATCTTTGGCTTCAAAAGCTCAAGCTGCATGATTTCATGACGCTTCTTTTCTCCACCAGAAAAGCCCTCATTAACATTTCGAGTCGCAAATGCTGGATCCATATTCAATGCTTCCATCGCACTCTTAACTTCGGCGACCCATGTACGAAGCTTAGGTGCTTCACCGCGAAGGGCGGTTGCTGCTGTACGCAGGAAGTTAGAGACGGAAACGCCTGGAACTTCTACCGGGTACTGCATCGCTAAGAACAAACCTGCTTTAGCGCGCTCATCAACGCTCATATCCAAAACATCAGCGCCATCCAACGCTACAGAACCACCTGTGATTGTGTACTTAGGATGACCTGCGATTGAGTAGGCAAGAGTTGATTTACCAGATCCGTTAGGACCCATGATTGCATGTGTCTCACCTGACTTGATTGTTAGGTCAACACCCTTGAGGATTTCAACGCTACCGTTTTCAGTGTCAACTGATACTTGTAGTCCGCGGATTTCTAGAACGCTCATTGTTTTCTCTCTTCTCCTCGTGTACTAAATCTCAACCGTGACGGAGTTTCCGTCGATCTTTACTGCATATGTCTCAAGGCTTATATTTGCTGGCAAGGTCAACGCCTCACCAGTTCTCAAATCGAACTCAGCACCATGTAGCCAGCATTCAATTTTGAAATCTGTAACTTCACCTTCTGATAGTGAAGCTTCTGAGTGCGAACAAGTATCGTCAACAGCAAAGACTTCATCGCCCACTCGGGCAACACAGATGGTCTTGCCATCTTTTTCAATCTTGACCGGCTTGCCAACCTCTAATTGATCTAATGTAAAGTCGGCCATTTATGCACCAGCTCTTTCAAGTTCACCATCAATGCGCTCCATAAGACGCTCCTGTACTTCTTCGTTACCGATCTCAGTGATGATTTCATTAAAGAAACCACGAACGACAAGACGGCGGGCATTTTCTAGCGTGATTCCCCGCGACATTAAATAGAACAACTGTTCATCATCAAAGCGGCCAGTGGTACTTGCATGCCCTGCACCAACGATTTCGCCAGTTTCAATCTCAAGGTTAGGAACAGAATCAGCGCGTGCTCCATCCGTTAGCAAAAGATTTCTGTTGAGCTCATACGTATCTGTGCCTTCGGCAACTGCGCGAATTAGAACATCACCTATCCAGACTGTGTGAGCATCTCTGCCAGCAAGAGCGCCTTTGAAGTTCACTCGAGATTTAGCATTTGGCACAGCGTGATCAACGTGCATACGATGTTCGAAGAACTGTCCAGTGGTTGCGAAATACACTCCTAGAAGTTCTGCTGATGCACCAGGTGCTGTGAATTCAACAGTCGGAAGGATACGAACTATATCTCCCCCAACGGTTACTGTGATTGATTTAAAAGTCGCATCCTTATCAACTACAGCGTGGTGTCGGGCTGTATAGACACTCTTTGCATCAAACTCCTGTAGCGAAACAAAAGTAAGTGATGAACCTGGGGAAAGCGAAATCTCCAGATCTTCAGCTAGCAACGTCTCGCCGATATTTTCAACGATTATTGTTGCAATCGCATGTGAGCCCAGTGAAATACGCACTCTGGAAAGTTCAGCTGTATCAAGGGCACCTGCTGAGCGAGTCAAAAAGATTGGCTCCCTAATTTCAGCATGTGCATCAATAGAAAGGTGGGCAACATCAAAGGCTTCTCCTCGGATGCGTTCGATGATGACATCATCGCTCACGGCAAGAGGTGATAGAGCCTCACGCGAAAAACTGACACCTTTTGGTAATCCCGTTTTAGTTACAAGGGAATTACGGTCTCCAACAATGGCTGAACCATCATGCAAACCGCGCAAGCGCTTTAGTGGTGTGAACCGCCAAGCCTCTTCGCGCCCCGTTGGGGTTAAATAATTAGTAGTTAAAACAGACATTAACCAACAGCACCTTCCATTTGAAGTTCAATGAGGCGATTGAGCTCTAGGGCATATTCCATAGGCAGTTCACGTGCAATTGGCTCAATGAAACCACGCACAATCATGGCCATAGCTTCATCTTCAGTTAATCCACGAGACATCAGATAAAAAAGTTGATCATCAGAGATCTTTGAAACGGTTGCTTCGTGGCCCATTGAAACATCATCTTCACGGATATCCACATAGGGATATGTGTCAGAGCGAGAGATTGTGTCAACTAGAAGTGCATCGCACTTCACTGTGCTCTTAGAGTGATGTGCACCCTCTTGAACTTGGACAAGTCCACGATAAGAAGTACGTCCACCATTTCGTGCAACTGATTTAGAGATAACAGATGATGATGTGTATGGCGCTGCGTGGACCATCTTGGCACCAGAATCTTGATGTTGACCTTCTCCAGCAAAGGCTAGAGATAACGTCTCACCCTTGGCATGTGGACCCAACAAAAAGATTGCAGGGTATTTCATTGTTACCTTTGAACCGATGTTTCCATCGACCCACTCCATAGTTGCACCTTCAGCACAAGTTGCGCGCTTTGTTACCAAGTTGTAAACGTTGTTGGACCAATTTTGAATTGTGGTGTAACGAACGCGAGCACCCTTCTTCACAATGATTTCAACTACAGCTGAGTGAAGTGAATCTGACTTATAGATAGGAGCAGTGCAGCCCTCGACATAGTGAATATATGAATCCTCATCAGCGATGATCAAAGTACGTTCGAATTGACCCATATTCTCGGTGTTAATGCGAAAATATGCTTGTAAGGGAATATCAACGTGCACACCCTTTGGAACATAGATAAATGAACCGCCAGACCACACAGATGTATTAAGAGCTGCAAACTTGTT
>Ga0214919_10006015_pt1 | contig 16866 bp, 17 predicted proteins | sample LL1503_MetaG_FD_177994 | JGI IMG/M metagenome (GOLD analysis project Ga0214919, IMG submission 177994) | Freshwater microbial communities from Lake Lanier, Atlanta, Georgia, United States - LL-1503 | ecosystem: Environmental > Aquatic > Freshwater > Lake | place: USA: Georgia | collected... | reverse complement strand
CCAAGGTTTTTCGTTAGAGAAATTCACAAAGGTTGAATATGGAAATCTCCAAAGCTGAAATGGCCAGTGCCGCCACAGCTGCCAACAGTGCAGCTTCTTCTTCTTCGCCCGTCGATTTGCGCGGTGGTGAAATTCTCGTTAAAGCCCTACAAGCCGAGAACGTCAAGTACATCTGGGGTTACCCGGGCGGTGCTGTCTTGCACATCTATGACGCCTTCTTCAAGCAAGACACCATTCAGCACGTCTTGGTTCGTCACGAGCAGGCCGCTGTGCATGCCGCTGACGGCTATGCCCGCGCCACAGGTGATGTCGGTGTTGCTCTGGTCACGTCTGGCCCGGGCCTCACCAATGCCGTCACCGGTATTGCCACGGCCTACATGGACAGCATTCCCATGGTCATCATCAGTGGCCAAGTGCCCACTGCCGCCATTGGACTGGATGCCTTTCAAGAGTGCGACACCGTGGGCATTACCCGCCCCATCGTGAAGCACAATTTCTTGGTCAAAGATGCCCGCGATATGGCCGAGATCATGAAAAAGGCATTTCACATTGCACGCAGCGGCCGACCCGGCCCTGTGGTGGTCGATGTTCCCAAAGATGTTTCATTCAACAAAGTACCCTACCATGGGTACCCAGAATCAGTGGTCATGCGCTCCTACAACCCTGTGCGCAAAGGCCACAGTGGACAAATTCGCAAGGCCCTTCAACTTTTGATGGCGGCCAAGCGTCCCTACATTTACACCGGTGGCGGCGTGCTTTTAAGCAATGCTTCAGCAGAACTGCGCCAGTTGGTTGACATGCTGGGTTATCCCGTCACCAACACCCTCATGGGCTTGGGCGCCTACCCCGCAACCGATCCCAAGTTTCTGGGCATGCTGGGCATGCACGGCACATGGGAGGCCAACAACGCCATGCAGCACTCTGATGTTTTGCTGGCTGTGGGCGCGCGCTTTGACGACCGCGTCATTGGCAATCCTAAGCACTTTGCTCAAAACGAACGCAAGATCATTCACATCGACATTGACCCTTCGAGCATTTCCAAGCGTGTGAAGGTCGACGTGCCCATCGTGGGCGATGTCAAAGATGTCCTCATCGAACTCATTGCCATGATCAAAGAGTCGGGCCTCAAACCCGACAGCCATGCCTTGGGTGCATGGTGGTCCACCATCGACGGCTGGCGCCAACGCAATTGCATGAAGTACGACAGCGAAAACACCGAGGTCATCAAGCCCCAGAAGGTGATTCAGACTTTGTACAACATGACCAAAGACGCCGATGCTTACATCACGTCTGACGTTGGACAACACCAAATGTGGGCAGCCCAATATTACAAATTCAACGAACCCCGTCGTTGGATCAATTCGGGTGGCTTGGGCACCATGGGTGTGGGCATTCCCTATGCGATGGGCATCAAGTTGGCCAAGCCGGAGGCTGAAGTTTTCTGCGTGACCGGTGAAGGCTCTGTGCAAATGTGCATTCAAGAGCTTTCCACTTGCTTGCAATACAACACGCCTATCAAAATTTTGTCTTTGAACAACCGCTACTTGGGCATGGTTCGTCAGTGGCAGGAAATTGAATATTCCGGTCGTTACAGCCACAGCTACATGGATGCATTGCCCGACTTTGTGAAGTTGGCCGAAGCCTATGGCCATGTGGGCTTGCTCATTGAGCGCCCCGAAGATGTCGAGCCCGCATTGCGCGAAGCCCGCAAGCTCAAAGATCGCACGGTGTTCATGGACTTCCGTACCGACCCCACCGAAAACGTGTTCCCCATGGTTCAAGCAGGCAAGGGCATCACAGAAATGCTTCTAAGCCCTGAAGACCTCTGAGCACATTTTTAAATCAATTTGAACTTATTTAGAAGAATCTATTGACCGCCAAGCCTGCACATTACCGTGTGCGGGGGAGGGCGGCGAAAAGAGGAATCGCACATGAAACACATCATCGCAGTCTTGTTAGAAAACGAACCCGGCGCATTGTCTCGGGTGGTCGGCTTGTTCTCCGCACGGGGCTACAACATTGAGTCGCTCAGTGTGGCCCCCACCGAAGATCCTAGCCTGTCGCGCATGACCATTCAAACCGCCGGCTCAGACGACGTCATTGAACAAATTACCAAGCACCTGAATCGCCTCATTGAAGTGGTCAAAGTGGTTGACCTCACTGAGGGTGCTTACACCGAGCGAGAACTCATGCTTGTCAAAGTAAGAGCCGTCGGCAAAGAACGTGAAGAGATGAAGCGCATGGCCGACATCTTCCGTGGTCGCGTGATTGATGTCACCGACAAAAGCTACACCGTGGAACTGACGGGCGACCAAGCCAAAAACGATGCGTTTTTGGAAGCACTCGATCGCAGCGCCATTCTTGAAACAGTCCGTACCGGTGCCTGTGGCATTGGACGGGGTGAGCGCATTTTGCGCGCCTAAACCCAAAATTTTTTTGAACAATTTTTGAAGGAGAGAACCCATGAAAGTGTTTTACGACAAAGACTGTGACCTCAGCGTCATCAAAGGCAAAACAGTGGCCATCATTGGCTACGGCTCACAAGGCCACGCACACGCACAAAACTTGAACGACAGTGGCGTGAAAGTGGTTGTGGGTTTGCGCAAAAACGGCGCAAGCTGGCCCAAAGTAGAAAAGGCTGGCCTCACAGTCATGGAAGTGGCTGATGCTGTCAAAGCAGCCGACGTCGTCATGATTTTGTTGCCTGATGAACAAATCGCTGACGTGTACCGCAACGATGTCGAGCCCAACATCAAAAAGGGTGCCTCCTTGGCATTTGCACACGGCTTCAACGTTCACTACAACCAAGTCATTCCCCGTGAAGACCTCGATGTTTGGATGGTGGCGCCTAAGGCCCCAGGCCACACAGTGCGCAACACCTACACACAAGGTGGCGGTGTGCCTCACCTGGTGGCAGTGCACCAAGACAAGAGCGGCAAAGCAAGTGCATTGGCCCTGAGCTACGCCATGGCCAACGGTGGCGGCAAGGCCGGCATCATTGAAACCAACTTCAAAGAAGAAACAGAAACCGACTTGTTCGGCGAACAAGCTGTTTTGTGCGGCGGCGCCGTAGAACTCATCAAGATGGGTTACGAAACTTTGGTTGAAGCCGGCTACGCACCTGAAATGGCTTACTTCGAGTGCTTGCACGAGTTGAAGCTCATTGTCGACCTCATTTATGAAGGCGGCATCGGCAACATGAACTACTCCATCTCTAACAATGCAGAGTATGGCGAGTACGTCACAGGCCCAGAAGTGATCAACGAGCAGTCACGCGAAGCCATGCGCAATGCCTTGAAACGCATTCAAACCGGTGAGTACGCCAAGATGTTCATCTTGGAAGGCCGCACCAATTACCCAAGCATGACCGCACGCCGTCGTTTGACTTCTGAGCACTCGATTGAAGTGGTTGGCGCACAATTGCGTTCTATGATGCCTTGGATTGCCAAAAACAAGTTGGTTGACAAAACACGCAACTGATTTCGGCATCCGCTTCAACTGAACGAAAGCTCGCATGCACGATGGTTTAGAAAACTCCGACGACGTCGAGTTGAGCAGTCAACCGCGTAAGCCCCGAAAGGGTATTTACGTGTTGCCTAATCTCTTCACGTTGGCGGCCTTGTTCGGTGGTTTTTACGCCATCGTGATGGCCATGAACGGCCGTTTTGACATGGCCGCCATTGGCGTGTTCTGTGCCATGGTGCTCGACAGTTTGGATGGCCGTGTCGCGCGCATGACCAACACCCAAAGTGCCTTTGGAGAGCAGATGGACTCTTTGTCCGACATGGTCTCCTTTGGCGCTGCGCCTGCCTTGATTGCTTATGAGTGGTCGCTCAAAGGCTTGGGTCGTTGGGGTTGGATTGCCGCCTTTGTCTACTGTGCTTGCGCAGCCTTGCGCTTGGCTCGTTTCAATGTCAACACAGCCGTGGTCGACAAAAGATATTTCCAAGGACTGCCGTCGCCTGCGGCTGCCGCCTTGGTCATGGGCTTCATTTCCATCATGACCGATGCCGAAGTTGCGGCCGCGAGCATGGCCTGGCCCATGTTTGTGGTGGCGCTGTTTTCAGGGCTCACCATGGTCACCAACGTGCCCTTTTACAGCTTCAAAGATGTCAGCATGAAGCAAAGCGTACCCTTTGTGGTCATTGTGCTCATTGCCCTTGGCATTGCAGCTGTCAACATTCACCCCCCCATGGTGCTGTTTGGCTTGTTCGTCATTTACGGGCTGAGTGGCTATGTTCTGTATGGCTGGCGGCGTTTTAAAGGCCAGCAAACCAGCGTCATCAGCACTTCCACAGAAGATCCTGATGAACGCGGACTTCACCAGTGATGACGTTTTCCAAAAGTTGTGATACAGTATTTCCATGAAAACGAATTTGCTAGCTCTACTGCTGACGCCCCACGGGCGGGATGTATAGCGCACGCTGTTCAGTTTCCCATCAAGCCCGTATGCCAAACGCAGCGGGCTTTTTTTATTTCAGAGTCGCTTTTTTGAAGATTTAAAACCAGGAGTGAAACATGGCCGATAAATTGATTATTTTTGACACGACATTGCGTGATGGTGAGCAGTCGCCAGGCGCCTCGATGAACCGTGATGAAAAGCTGCGCATTGCGCGTCAATTAGAGCGATTGCGCGTTGACGTGATCGAAGCCGGTTTTGCCGCCAGCTCCAATGGCGACTTTGAAGCGGTGCAGGCCATTGCCAATGCCATTAAAGATTCCACCATCTGCTCATTGTCGCGCGCCAACGACCGTGATATTTCCCGCGCAGCAGAAGCCTTGAAGGGTGCCAACAATGGCCGCATTCATACCTTCATTGCAACCTCTGAATTGCACATGGAGAAGAAACTTCGCATGACGCCTGATCAGGTTTTCGAGCAAGCCAAACAGTCCGTCAGGTTTGCTCGCAATTTGGTCGCAGACGTCGAGTTCAGTCCAGAAGACGGCTACCGAAGTGACATGGATTTCTTGTGCAAAATTTTGGAGGCCGTCATTGCTGAAGGCGCAACCACCATCAACGTGCCAGACACCGTTGGCTATGCTGTGCCAGAGTTGTACGGTCAGTTCATCAAAACACTTCGCGAGCGAATTCCAAACTCCGACAAAGCCGTTTGGTCTGTTCATTGCCACAATGACTTGGGCATGGCGGTGGCCAACAGTTTGGCGGGTGTGAAGTTGGGCGGTGCACGCCAGGTTGAGTGCACCATCAATGGCTTGGGTGAGCGAGCCGGCAATTGTTCTTTGGAAGAAATTGTCATGGCCGTCAAAACGCGCAAAGACTACTTTGGCTTAGAGATGAACATCGACCCTGTGCACATTGTGGCGGCCAGTCGCATGGTGAGTCAGACCACAGGATTTGTGGTGCAGCCCAACAAAGCCGTGGTGGGTGCCAATGCTTTTGCACATGCCTCTGGCATTCACCAAGATGGCGTACTCAAAGCACGCGACACTTACGAAATCATGCGTGCAGAAGATGTGGGTTGGTCCGCCAACAAAATTGTGTTGGGTAAGTTAAGCGGTCGCAACGCGTTCAAACAACGCATGCAAGAGTTGGGTGTGGTGCTCGAAAGTGAATCAGAATTGAACGCGGCCTTTACGCGTTTCAAAGAATTGGCAGACCGCAAAAGCGAAATTTTTGACGAAGACATCTTGGCCTTGGTCAGTGAAGAAAGCGTCACCCAGGACAAAGAGCAATACGCTTTTGTATCTTTGGCACAACACAGCGAAACAGGAGAGCGACCCAGCGCCGCCATTGTTTTCACGGTCAGTGGCAAAGAAGTTCACGGCAAATCAGAGGGCAATGGCCCCGTCGATGCATCCCTCAAAGCCATTGAATCGATCGTGGAAAGCGGTGCTGAAATGGTGCTTTATTCGGTCAACGCCATCAGCGGATCGACCGAAAGCCAAGGCGAAGTCACGGTTCGCTTGCAAAACAGCGGCCGCGTGGTCAATGGCGTAGGCTCTGATCCCGACATCATTGTGGCCTCGGCCAAGGCCTATTTGAGCGCTTTGAACAAGCTTCAAAGCAAGGCAGACAGGGTGGCAGCGCAGGGCTAAGTGCCACAGTGGGAAGACTGAACCAGAGGGAAGACTGAACCAGGTCTTCAAGAAGCTTGCGCAAGGTGTTGATCTTGCGCAAGTTTTTTATTTAGGTACACTGTCGGAAGTTTCTATGACATCCGCCAAATTCTGAATGACTTTGAGCCTCGAAAGTATTGCTTTGAATTCACTAAATCGCCTGTTTTCCTGCCATGTTTTCAAGCCATGTTTGCCATTGTGCTTCTTGGCCTGGGTGTCACTTTCAACCTATGCGGCAGACAACGAGAGCGTGCGCAAACCAGCGACCGCCAAAAAACCGGTGGTTTCTGCACAAAACACAGCCAAACCTGTAGCCAAGGCATTGGCCAAAAACACGCCAAAGCCCCGCAAGTCCGTCAAACAGCAGGCCACAGACACAAGGCCTTCTTTTGGCCGTATTGCCGGTTTACACCAAGGCGGAGACCTTCTCGATTTGCGCTCCAGCGTGGCACTTGTCATTGATCAAGACACACACGAAATTTTAATTCGCAAGAACGACATGGCCGTTTTGCCCATCGCATCCCTGACCAAACTCATGACGGGTTTGGTCATCAGCGATGCCAACTTGGTTCAAAGCGAAATGATCACCATCACGCAAGAAGATGTGGACACCGAAAAGGGCAGCACCTCGCGCTTGGCGGTTGGTTCAGTACTCAGCCGCGGCGACTTGTTGCACTTGGCCTTGATGTCCAGTGAAAATCGCGCCGCACACGCACTGGGCAGAACCTATCCGGGTGGCATGCCCTTGTTTGTGAAAGCCATGAACGATCGCGCTAAAGGCCTTGGCATGGCGTCCACACATTACGTAGAACCGACAGGGCTTTCCAGCCGCAACCAATCTAGCGCCACCGATTTGGCCGTGCTGGTCGGAGCTGCATACGACGTTCCCTTGTTGCGCGAACTCTCTACATCACCAGGCCGTGAGGTGGCCGTGGGTCGCCGAACGCTTCAATACAACACAACCAACAGACTGGTGAAAAGTCCAAATTGGGACATCGGTCTGCAAAAGACAGGCTATATTTCTGAAGCAGGGCAATGTTTGGTCATGCAGACCAAAGTGGCTGGTCGCAAATTGATCATGGTGTTTTTAGACTCGGCTGGCAAATTAAGCCGAATTGCAGACGCAGAGCGTGTTCGGCGTTGGGTCGAAAATCAAAATGCTCGCAGTACAGTGCTCTCAGCCAATACGTCTGGCTGATTGAGTCAATTCTTCAAGGCTTCAATCTTTGTATCCCAGCGCCTGAGAAATACCTTCTGCGGTGGCTTGCAATTTTGCCGACCAAGCTTCGTCAATTCGATCAGCAGGCGCTGAGATTGAAAGGCCCGCCAGCAGCTTGCCCTGGTCATCGTAAATGCCCGCTGCAATACAGCGCACACCCAATTCCAATTCCTCGTTGTCGCGCGCAATGCCGTATTGCCTCACCTTTGACAGCTCGCGTTCCAGAACTTGCAGCTGCGTGATGCTGTTTTTGGTCTGACCGTTTAAGCCTGTGCGCGTGGCATAGCTTCGCACCTTCATGGGCTCATCCACTGACAAAAATAACTTGCCGACCGATGTCAGGTGAAGCGGCGCACGACCACCAATGGCTCTGACAACTTGCATGCCCGATCTCTCACTGAAGGCGCGTTCGATGTAAACAATTTCATCACCTTGGCGCATGCTCAAGTTAACAGGTTGTTGGATCAGCTTGTGCAAATCTCGCATGGGTGCAAGTGCTGCATCGCGCACATTGAGGCGGGCCTTGACCAGATTGCCCAGCTCCAACATGCGCATGCCCAATCGGTAGCTGCCAGGTTCGGGGCGATCCACAAAACGACCGATGGTCAAGTCGTTCAAGATTCGGTGTGCGGTAGAAGGATGCAGGCCGGTTTTTTCACTGATCTCTTTCAGCGAAATGGCATCTTCTCTAGAAGCCAATACATCCATGAGTGAAAACAAGCGCTCAATGACTTGAATGGTTGGTGCTGCTGGCGGGTGTGCTTCAGCTTTTCTCATGGGACTGAACCTCGGTCTGTTTGTGAAATCTTATTTTACAAGATGAAATTGACTTTGTGTCGTGCCAATTTGTCAGCGCGCACAAGGGTGGGGCTTCCATTGGTCGTTTTGAAGGCTCTCGCAGGGCGCAAAGCGCTCTTTGTATTGCATTTTGGGGCTGGCACCAATCCAATAGCCCATGTAAACGTAAGGCAGCCCCAAGTCTTTGGCCTGCTGAATTTGCCAAAGCACGCCATACGTGCCGTAGCTGGCATGTTCCTCTGGCGCATAAAAGGTGTACACCGCAGAAAGTCCTTGATTCAGGACATCGACAATGCAGACCATTTTGAGTTCACCCACTTCGCCCGTGGCACAGGCTTGTCTGAATTCAACCAACCTCGAATTGACTCGACTTTGAAGCAAAAACTGCTTGTATTGTTCAATGCTGTCTTGGTCCATGCCGCCGCCAGCATGACGGCTGTTTTGATAGCGCAAATACAAGTCGTAATGCTCGCTTTCAAAACCTAAACGAGAAACGCGTGCCACCAAATTCTGATGTTTTTTCAGCGCACGCTTTTGACTTTTGTTAGGCTTGAATTCATTGCACAACACACGCATGGGCACACATGCTTGGCAGCCATCGCAGTAGGGCCGGTAGGTGAAGAGGCCGCTTCTGCGAAAGCCGCGCTCGACCAAGTCTGAATACACATCGGTTTGAATCAAATGGCTGGGTGTCGCTACCTGAGAGCGTGCTTCACGGCCATCTAGATAGCTGCAAGGGTAGGCCGCAGTGGCATAAAACTGCAGCGTGCTGAAGGGCAGATCTTTGAGGTGTGTCATGGCGCGCCCGTTCGCCAAACATCCCAGTCAATTTGGGCATTTTTCCAGTCGGGACTTGTCAGCTGCAAAGCTGGCGCACTTTGCGCTAAAAAGGCGGTGCGTGTCATTTCGCTGGCGCCCATCGAGGCCAAATGCGCCGTATTTTGTTGGCAATCGATGGCTTGAACGCCGTGTTGATGGCAGACATTGACCAAAGCCGCCAGTGCCATTTTGGAGCCGTCACTGAGTGTGCTGAACATGGATTCGCCAAACACAGCTTTGCCAATGCAAACAAAATAGAGGCCTGCGACCAGGTGATCCTCTAGCCATGTTTCGGCGCTGTGGGCATAGCCTGCTCTGTGCAATGCTTTGTAGGCCTCCACCATGGGGGGCACAATCCATGTTCCTTTTTGTCCTTCTCTGGGGCTCTGTGCGCAAGCTTCGATGACGTCGTCAAATGCACGGTCAAAACACAATTCAAATTGAGGATGTGCAGAATACCGAGCCAGCGTTTTTCGCAAAGAGCGGTGAAGTTTGAAGTGTTTGATTTGCAGCACCATGCGGGGATCAGGGCTCCACCACAGCACCGGCTGGTCGGCGTTGAACCAAGGAAACACGCCTTTGGCATAGGCTTCTAAGAGCCGCTCCACCCCTAAATCTGAGCCAGCTGCCAGCAAACCTGGCGCCTCGGTGTCTTCGCCCCATGCGTTTTCTACAGGGGGCAGTGGCAAATGGCTTTCAATCCATGGAAGATGAGGTTGGAGGGTGCCGGCGGACATGTTTCCAGTTTATGCTAATGCCTATGAAACTTTACAACTACTTCCGTTCCTCAGCGTCATTTCGAGTTCGAATTGCACTGCACTTGAAGGGCTTGCCCTATGAATATATCGCAGTTCACATAGGCAAGGGCGAACACAAGGAAGCTGCCTACAGCAGCGTGGCTGCAGACAATCTGGTGCCTAACTTGCTGGTTGATGGAGAGCACCTGAGCCAGTCCTTGGCCATCATGGAGTACTTGGATGAAACCCACCCAGAGCCTGCATTGTTGCCACATGATGCCTTGGGGCGAGCGCGTGTTCGTGCATTGGCGCAATCAATTGCTTGTGAAATTCACCCGATCAACAACTTGCGTGTTCTCAAGTACCTGAGCGGCACACTGGGATTGAACGAAGACCAGAAAAACACCTGGTACCGCCATTGGGTGAGGGATGGTCTGGAAGCGTTTGAACGCCAGTTGGCCCAAGGCCCTCAATCGACCTATTGTTTTGGCAACACGCCCACCATGGCCGATTGCTGCTTGGTGCCCCAAATTTTCAATGGCAAAAGGTTTGAGGTCAGCTTGGATGGCTTGCCTTTGACCATGGCGGCCTTCGATGCCTGCATGAAATTGGAGGCCTTCCAAAAAGCCCAACCATCTGCCTGCCCCGACGCAGCCTAAAGGCTTGATCGGCTTTCAACCCGAATGGCCCGCGCCGCACTTTGTGCGGGCCCTCATGACCACCCGAGAAGGCGGTGTATCACACCAGCCATGGTCATCTCTTAACCTTGGCCTTGGGTCGGGAGATGAGCCTGGCCAAGTCCTTGCCAACCGCGGCTTGGTTCAAAGTGCCATGGGTGTGCCGGCGGTTTATCTCAAACAAGTGCATGGTGTGAAGGCGCTGGCCATTGAGGCTAAGACGCCTTCAGGGCTTGAGGGCGATGTAGCTTGGACCACGCAAAGTGGTATTGCGTGCGCCATGATGGCGGCTGATTGTTTGCCTATTTTGGTGTGTCATCCCAAGGCCAAATGGGTGGCTGCGGCGCATGCTGGATGGCGTGGCCTTGCGGGAACTAAGGGTCACGGTGTGGTTGAAACCCTGGCGCAGGGGGCATCAGAGCATGGACTGGCCACGCAAGACTGTCTGGTTTGGTTGGGCCCCTGCATTGGGCCGACTGCTTTTGAAGTGGGTCAGGATGTGCTTGACGCGTTCATCTCACACCAACAACCAGCGCTTGAAACAATGCGGCCTAAAGACTTTTTTGTGCCTCAGGGCGGCGGCAAGTATTTGGCCGATTTGGCAGGCTTGGCTCGGTGGCGGCTAACAGCCGCAGGCTTTCAAGTCATTAGCGGTAACGACAGTTCCTTGGCTTGGTGCACCTACAGCCAAGAGTCCAAATACCACTCTCACAGGCGAGACGCCGTGCGCAAAGGCGGCTCAGGGCGCATGGCCGCTTACATCTGGATTACAGCTTAGTGTCTGGCGCGCCTGATGGCTTAGGCGTATCTGTCTGAGTTTCGTGACCATTTTGTGACTTGGCCGGCTCTGAAGCTTCACGCTCAAGTGCCAATCTGACCCTCTTTCGGCGGGGTGCGTCCATGATGTAAATAATTATGGCTGTTGGAAGGATCCCGTAAAGAATGAAGGTGACAATCCCACCTAGGACAGTTCCATTTGTGTTGGTGGCCTCTGCAACGCTCATCATGAGCGCGACGTAAATCCAAGCAATTGCAACGATGTACATGGGTATTTATTTGAACAATGACAGGAGATGAGCACATGACAAATTCTCAAAACGAATTTTGGTCACGCGCTGGCGATGAGTTTCAGCAAAACCTGGCTAAAAGCTGGGGTCAGGCCATGCAAACTTTCCAAAGCATGGACCTTGGCGGTATTGTGCCCCCTGCACAAGATGCTTTGCCGCAACTTACTTTTTCTCAGGAAAAGTTAAAGGAATTACAGGCCGCCTATTTAGAAGAAGCCACGGCGCTTTGGAACCATGGGCTTGACTCCAAACATGAAATGAAAGACCGTCGTTTTTCAAGTGAGGCTTGGACTGCCAACCCCATGGCTGCTTTCACGGCGGGCTCTTATTTGCTCAATGCCAAAACACTCATGGGTTTGGCTGATGCGGTTGAGGCCGACGAACACACACAAAACAAAATCAAATTCGCAGTCGAGCAATGGGTTGCAGCTTCTGCACCCAGCAATTTCTTGGCCTTCAATGCAGAAGCGCAAAAGAAGGCCATTGACACGCAAGGTGAGAGTCTTGCAAAGGGAATTCAAAACTTGCTGCATGACATGCAGCAGGGCCATGTGTCCATGACAGACGAAAGCAAGTTTGTGGTGGGTGAGAACGTGGCCACGACCGAAGGCGCTGTGGTTTTTGAAAATGAATATTTTCAATTGATTGAGTACAAACCGCTCACAGCCAAGGTCTACGAAAAACCCTTCTTGTTGGTGCCCCCTTGCATCAACAAGTTTTACATTCTTGACTTGCAGCCTAACAACTCCTTCATTCGCTATGCAGTCAGTCAAGGCCACCGCACCTTTGTGGTCAGTTGGCGCAACCCCGACGAAAGCATGGCGCAAAAGTCTTGGGATGACTACATTGAAAATGCCGCCATCAAAGCCATCAGCCAAGTTCAGCACATCACGGGTGCCAAGCAAATCAATGCTTTGGGTTTCTGCGTTGGCGGCACCATTTTGAGCAATGCCTTGGCTGTCTTGGCGGCCCGCGGTGAAAAGCCTGTGGCCAGTGCCACATTTCTCACCACGCTCATTGACTTTACTGATACGGGCATCCTCGATGTTTTCATTGACGAAAACTTTGTCAAGTTTCGTGAAATGCAAATGGGCCAGGGCGGTTTGCTCAAAGGCCAAGATTTGGCTTCCACCTTCAGCTTTTTGCGCCCCAACGACTTGGTGTGGAACTATGTGGTGGGCAATTATTTGAAAGGCGAATCACCCCCGCCATTTGACTTGCTTTACTGGAACAGCGACTCCACCAATTTGCCCGGTCCTTTTTATGCTTGGTATTTGCGCAACACCTATTTGGAAAATAAGTTTGTCACCCCAGGAGCTGTCACCGTGTGTGGCGAACAAATTGACCTGGGCAATCTAGACATGCCCGTGTACATCTATGGCTCCAGAGAAGACCACATCGTGCCCATTGGTGGTGCATATGCGTCGACTCAGCACCTTCCTGGTAAAAAACGCTTCGTCATGGGTGCATCGGGGCACATTGCCGGTGTGATCAATCCACCCGCAGCCAATAAGCGCAGCCACTGGTTGCGTGAGGATGGCAAATTTCCGGCGACTGCAGACCAATGGATTGCGGGCGCCAAAGAACTGCCCGGCAGTTGGTGGACCGATTGGTCAGATTGGCTGCGCAAACATGCTGGCAAGCAAATTGCTGCACCCAAGCACTATGGAAAAGATGCCAAGTTCAAGGCCATTGAAGCAGCGCCAGGCCGCTACGTGAAAGCGCGTGCTTAATTCGAAATTTCAATTCAGTTCGTAGATTCAAAAAGGAAGACACATGGAAGACATCGTCATTGTTTCAGCTGCTCGCACAGCTGTGGGTAAGTTTGGTGGCTCATTGGCCAAAATTGCAGCGCCAGAGTTGGGCAGCATTGCCATTCGCGAAGCCATTGCGCGGGCCGGCCTTGGCATGGACCAAATAGGTGAAGTCATCATGGGCCAAGTTTTGGCGGCTGGCGCAGGACAAAACCCAGCACGCCAAGCCATGATGAAAGCCGGCGTAGCCAAAGAAACACCGGCCCTCACCATCAACGCCGTGTGCGGCTCTGGTTTGAAAGCCGTCATGTTGGCAGCGCAATCTGTGGCATGGGGCGACAGCGAGATTGTGGTGGCCGGCGGTCAAGAAAACATGAGTGCATCACCGCACGTCTTGATGGGTTCTCGCGATGGTCAACGCATGGGCAACTGGAACATGGTTGACACCATGATTGTCGATGGCTTGTGGGATGTGTACAACCAGTACCACATGGGCATCACCGCTGAAAATGTGGCCAAGGCCAATGGCATTACGCGCGATATGCAAGACGCCTTGGCCTTGGGCAGTCAGCAAAAAGCCAGCGCTGCGCAAGATGCCGGAAAATTCAAAGATGAAATTGTCGATGTGCTCATTCCTCAGCGCAAAGGCGATCCTTTGGTCTTCAATGCCGATGAATTCATCAACAAGAAAACCAATGCAGAAGCTTTGGCCGGTTTGCGTCCTGCCTTTGACAAGGCCGGCTCAGTCACGGCTGGCAATGCATCGGGTATCAACGATGGCGCCGCTGCTGTGGTGGTCATGACCGCTAAAAAAGCAGCAGCTTTGGGCCTTACGCCCTTGGCACGCATTGTGTCCTTTGGCACCAGCGGTTTAGATCCTGCCACCATGGGCATGGGACCTGTGCCTGCATCGCAAAAAGCATTGCAACGTGCAGGGTGGAAGGCCAGCGATGTTGATTTGTTCGAACTGAACGAAGCCTTTGCAGCCCAAGCCTGCGCAGTCAACAAAGCCTTGGACATCGATCCAATGCGAGTGAATGTCAATGGCGGTGCCATTGCCATTGGTCACCCCATCGGTGCATCTGGCTGCCGCATTTTGGTGACACTCTTGCATGAAATGCAACGCCGTGATGCAAAGAAAGGCCTCGCTGCCTTGTGCATCGGTGGCGGTATGGGCGTGTCATTGACACTCGAGCGTTAATTTTTCAGAAACTAAAAACTCATCAACTTAGGAGACAAATCCATGAGCCAAAAAGTAGCATACGTCACAGGTGGTATGGGCGGCATCGGAACCGCCATTTGCCAGCGCCTTCACAAAGAAGGTTTCAAAGTCATTGCGGGTTGCGGCCCAACACGTGACTTCACCAAGTGGTTGGACGAGCAAAAAGCATTGGGTTATACCTTCTATGCATCCGTGGGCAACGTAGGTGATTGGCATTCAACTGTCGAAGCTTTTAGCAAAACCAAAGCCGAGCACGGCATCATTGATGTGTTGGTCAACAACGCCGGCATTACCAAAGACCGCATGTTCTTGAAAATGTCGCGCGAAGACTGGGACGCTGTGATTGAAACCAATTTGAACTCCATGTTCAACGTCACCAAGCAAGTGGTTGCCGACATGGTTGAAAAAGGCTGGGGACGCATTGTGAACATTTCATCTGTCAATGGTGCCAAGGGTCAAGCGGGTCAAACCAACTACTCGGCTGCCAAAGCGGGTATGCACGGTTTTTCGATGGCTTTGGCACAAGAGCTGGCCACCAAAGGCGTGACAGTTAACACAGTCAGCCCTGGCTACATTGGCACCGACATGGTCAAAGCCATTCGCGCCGATGTGCTGGAAAAAATTGTGGCCACAGTGCCAGTCAAGCGTTTGGGCGAGCCCAGCGAAATTGCTTCTATCATTGCTTGGTTGGCTTCGGAAGAAGGCGGTTATGCAACAGGTGCAGACTTCTCGGTCAATGGTGGATTGCACATGGGTTAATCATCTAGAAGATGATCAAGCCTCCACAAAAAACCCGCCTTGGCGGGTTTTTTGTGGACTGAAGATGAAGGGCTTGATTTCAGTGGCCTGCATTTTTTCCTGTGTTGACCATCTGCATGGCTGACGCAATAAGGGAAGAGACCTCTGTCATGTTGCCGGGCACAATCAGTGTGGTTTTGGCGTCTTGTGCCACCTTGCTGTAGGCAATCACGGCTTGCTCGGCCACTTTAAGTTGCACCGCTTGTTCGCCGCCCGGTTTTTGAATGGCGGATGCGATGCGTTCGATGGCTTGCGCAGTGGCTTCGGCTACCGCCAAAATTGAAGCAGCATCACCTTCGGCTTTGTTAATCACGGCTTGCTTCTCGCCTTCAGAGCGCGCAATGAAGGCCTCGCGCTCGCCGGTGGCAATGTTGATTTGTTCTTGGCGTCTGCCTTCTGAGGCTGCAATCAGGGCGCGCTTTTCGCGCTCTGCCGTAATTTGAGATTGCATGGCGTGCAAAATCTCGTTAGGTGGTGTGAGGTCTTTGATTTCGTAACGAAGTACTTTAACGCCCCAGTTCAAAGCCGCTTCATCGATGGCTGCCACCACTTGCGCATTGATGATGTCACGCTCTTCAAATGTTTTATCGAGTTCTAATTTACCAATGACACTGCGCAAACTGGTTTGCGCCAATTGGGTGACGGCAATGATGTAGTTGGACGAGCCATAGCTGGCCAGTTTGGGATCTGTCACTTGGAAGTACAAAATGCCATCGACCTGCAGTTGTGTGTTGTCTCGGGTGATACAAACTTGACTGGGCACGTCGAGTGGAATTTCTTTGAGGCTGTGTTTTTGAATGACTTTGTCAATGAAAGGCACCACAAAGTTAAGGCCAGGCGTCAGGCTTGCATGGTATTTGCCCAAGCGCTCGACCACCCACGCGTTTTGCTGGGGTACGACCTTGACGGTTTTAATAATGAACAAGACCGCAATGGCCAAGAGGACGACTGCAATTTCCATGATGTTTCTTTCTTAGGGGCTAAGGTTGACTTAAACTTTATGCAGCACCAAAGTGTTGCCTTGGATATCTTGGATTTGATAAACGCCAAGTTTTTGCGGAACTCCTTCTGCACAAACAGCGGTCCAGTTGGCACCTCTGTGCTTAACTTGAGCGGTGCCATTGCTGAGCCATTCATGCACTTCCACGGTTTCACCGACATCCAAGTGTTGGGCAGAAACCTCTTCGGGATGCAACTTTAATTTTTGCAAAGAATAAACACGCCACACAATCACAGCGAGTCCACCGACCACCGATCCGGTGATCAGTTGTGATGAAAAACTTAACTGAGCGTGCGCTGCGATAGCACCTGCTGAAGCGCCGATGGCGAGCATGAGCAAGTAGAAGGTGCCCGTCATCAGTTCTATGCTAACAAGTGAGCCTGCAATGAGCCACCAAATGGTTGATTCGTTCATGGATAGATTTCCCTTTGACTAACGTATCTCCGAAGCCCCATCGTGCCACGTATTGGCGGTAAGTGTGCAGATTCCGTTTGTTTGAAAGGGATTGCAAGCTTCTTTTGCTCAATTCTTGTGAAAAATCAGAGGTTTGAACATTGATGCAATTTATAAGTTGTCGATTGACAACCAATTGTGAATCGATTATTCTGGAGACTCACTTGAAGCGAACAAAACATCCTAAAAAATCAATCGAAAGCGCTATTCAGTTTGCTGAGTCTCAAAACTGGCGAATTCAAGT
>Ga0214919_10006014_pt1 | contig 16869 bp, 15 predicted proteins | sample LL1503_MetaG_FD_177994 | JGI IMG/M metagenome (GOLD analysis project Ga0214919, IMG submission 177994) | Freshwater microbial communities from Lake Lanier, Atlanta, Georgia, United States - LL-1503 | ecosystem: Environmental > Aquatic > Freshwater > Lake | place: USA: Georgia | collected... | reverse complement strand
CTCATTCAACACCTGCTGGATCTCGTCCACCGGCAATTCGTGCAGCAATTGGGTGGAGGTCACCAAATCAAAAGCGGCATCGGCATAGGGCGTGTGGGCCGCATCGGCTTGCTCAAAGCGGATGTTGTTCAAGCCTTCTTCTTGGGCGGTGTGTGCGGCCAGGCGCAGGCAAGGTGCGGAAACATCGATGCCAATGACCTGCGCTTGCGCAAATGTCCGGGCGATGGGAAAGCCGCATTTGCCAAAACCGCAACCCATGTTCAACACATGGTGAAAGTCGCCATGGTTTTTCAGCCATCCAGCAAAGCGCTCATGGGCTTCAAAACGGCGGGTATTGGGGTGGATGGAGGTGGCACTGGCGCGGTACATCAGGCCATCAAAGTCTGCACCCACCAGGTTGCCGGGGTGTTGGTGGATGTCAACGGCGCTGTAGTAATCGGGCACGGGCAGCTCGGGGTGAAGCTTCAAAACAGCGCTGTCGCTGGGCGGGTGCAACTGCGCTTGCACCGCCTCAGGGCGCTGCGCCAGCGCAGTGGCCAAGCCCCAGCGGGGGTCGGAGTACTTCATGCGCTGGTAATGGCGTTCGATGAAGCAAAACCACTGGTAGAGCGGCAACTCAGACACCTGTGCCCCGGCTTCTTCGGGGGTGTGGATGTCCTGGCCTTGGGCCGCCGTTTGGTACTCATCATGCAAGGCCGGGTAGAGCTGGTTGGCCCATTGCTGGCGCATGCTGCCAATGAACTCTTGAAAGGCGGTGGTGGGGCGGTCAAAGTGGCTCATGTGCCATGCCCCGGTGTGGGGGGCACCAGCGGGTTGCCGCGCCCCGACGTGGATTTGGCCCGCCCGTCCATCACTTCAAACAAATGCGCCACAAAGGCATCGCGTTCATGTTGCAGCACCTTGGCTTGATCGGGGGTGGGCGTGAATTGGTCCAGTTGGTCGGCGTCCACAATGCCACGCTCGGCCAGCACAAACTCCATGCACTTGACCCGGTCGCGCAGCACATGCATCTCTGCGGCCATCACCAACAGCATTTGCGCCATGCGGTCGGTGCTGGGGTCTTCGAACAGCTGTAACTCGTGCTCTTCGCGTTTGGCGGTTTTGCTGGGCGATGTGGCGGCCATGGCGGCACCTCAGGGAATGGCCACCGTGCCCGCAGGCAAGGCAGACACATGGTCTGCAATTTCGCCCGGGGTGGTGAACCACACCCGCGAGCGCTGTGCCGCCATGTGCTCCAAAATCAACTTCAGCTGGTGAGCGCGGTGGGGTTGGCCCATCAAGAAAGTGTGCAGCGACACGCCACACACCAGGGGCCAGCCGTTGCGCTCGCCGTCGCCCAGTTGCTGGTTGAAACCATCGGTGATCATGGTGGTGAACTCGCCGTCGCTGGCGCCCCGGTTGATGAAGGCCGGGATGTCATTGAGCTCCATGGACGGATACGGCACGCTCATGATGGGCCCCCGATCGGTGCGGAACCACTGGGGTTGTTCGTCGAAGAACCAGTCCATTTGGTAGGTGTAGCCGGTCTCGAGCAACAACTCGGGCGTTTTGGCGCTTTGTGAAATAAAGGGGCCCAGCCAGCCCTTGGGGGCCTTGCCCTCTTCTTGGATGAAGCGATCGCGCACCTCTTGCAACATGGCGCGCTCGGTGGCCTCGTCCATGTCGATCTGGCGCTCGGAGTTGGTGCGGCCATGGCCGACAAACTCGTCGCCCCGCTCACGAAATGGCACCAGTACCTCGGGGCAAATGTCGTACACGCTGGTGTTGGTCAGAATGGCCAGCGGAATTTGGTAGCGGTTGAACAGCTCCAAAATGCGCCAAATGCCCACGCGATTGCCGTAGTCGCGGTAAGCAAAGCCACGGTGGAACGGTGCCGCCGGCAGCGAGGTGAAGTCGGGGCCGGGGTTGCGGCCAAATTCAAAGGCCTCCACATTCAACGCAAAGTAAACCGCCAGCTTGGCGCCATTGGGCCAGCTGTAGGTGGGGCGCTTAGGCAGTTGTGAAAATGGATAGCGATCGAACTTGTTGTCAAATTTTTTCATGATGAAGCCTTGGGCAAAGAACGGATGTATTGCATCACCTCGGCCACGGGTTTGACCTCGGCATATTTGGCCGCCATGTCAAACAAGTTGACGGCATGGCTGGTGGCACTGCGATCGTAAACGCATTCGATGGGCACGGTGCATTTGAAGTTGTAGGCAAAGGCGTCGACCACGCTGCCGCGCACGCAGCCGCTGGTGGTGCAACCGGTGACCACCAAGCTGTCGACTTGCAGGTCGATCAAATAGCTGGCCAAGGGCGTGCCAAAAAATGCACTCGGGTGCTTCTTGGGCAGCAGCACATCATGCGGCAGCGGTGCGACCTCGGGCACAAACTGGTAACCATGTGCGGCCACACCCATCAAGGCGGGCACTTTCTCGGCCAAGCGGCCCACATCAAAATTTTCTTTGGGTGCCACATAGGGATACAGCACCGGCAGGTTCTTTTCGCGGAACAAGGCCAGCAGCGGTGCGATGTGGTCCACCGCGTTCCAACCCACCTCGCCGCAAGAGGTTTTGAACTCTTTGATGGACTCCCAAAACGGCTGGCGCTGGGTGCCCACGGTGCGGTACTGCACATCGATGATGAGCAAGGCCGGGCGTTTGCCCTGGGCCTGTGGGCGACCAAAACCAGCGGCTTCGTAGGCGGCTATCTCATCCGCAGAAACAATCCCTTCCCAGGGCATGGACATGGGGATACTCCTTGAAAAACTTGGGGCACCAGCAGCGGCGCATCAGGATCTGGAGCTTATCACTCAGCGACAATGGGGTATCAGCTTCGCTGATGCGGCACACAGCCGCCATGCTTGTCAAATTGGCAAGGGGCATGGGCATGTGGTTTGGGCCAACACCGAGGAGGTGCAAATGCCGTTTCCAAGAATCAAAGCCGCTCGTCCAATTGGCGCTACAACTGCGGTCAGCCTCAGCGGGCTGGTGTTGTGGGCGCTCATTTCGCCGGTCTGGGCCCAGGGCGCTGGGGTTGAACCGCCCATGGTTTACAAATTGACCCCATCGAGCTACGTCAACGACAGCGGCCAGCGCGCCACCGATCTGAACTTGCGCCTGCGCCAAGGCGCGCACACCACCTGGCTGGGCCACTACAGCAACAGCGATCAATTTGTGCAAACCCGTGCCGGCTATGAATATGCGTGGCAAACCGCCTGGGGTCAATGGGTCCCATCGCTGCAAGTCGCGTCCATGGGCTTTGCCGGGGGCTCCATCAATTGGCAATCTCCAGGCACGGTTTATGGCCTGTTGGGCTGGGGCCGCACCAATGGTGAAGCCTATTACAACCTCAACTTTGACCCCAATGATTCAGTGCTCTATGGCGCGGGATACAAAGCCAGCGAGCGCCACAACCTGAGCCTGTACAACATCAGTGACAACCGGTTCAACACTGGCCAGTCGGTCACCCACGCTGTATGGCGTTATGCGCTCAACGACCGGCAGCGCATCACATTGGATTTGGCCACCAAGCAAGGCCGCCCCAGTGCCGACGAGGCAGAGGTCAAAGGGCAAATCATTTCATTGGTTTATGACCATGGCCCCGTGTTTATCCACTGGGCGCAAGACCGCAAGGTCAATTTCAGCGACGACACGCAAACCCGTTGGTCGGTGGGCCTGTGGTTCTGAGCAGGGCTCAGGGCAAAAAAGCAGGTGTCAGCAAGCGCAGGCCAATGCTGATCCATTGCTGATCACTGGCGCTGCCGACCACATTGCCGTAGGTGGTGTCAATTTGAACCCGCTGGGGTTTGACCCAAAAGCGCAAACCCACTTGGTACTGGCTGGGTGTGGTGGTTTCGGCGTAAACCTCAGAGATGGCGATCAAGCGGGGGCTCAAGGGCCACTCGCCGCCCAGGCCCCAGGTGGGGCGTGAACTGCCGTCGCGGTTGTGTTGAACCCATCCCAGGTTGAGGTGCACAAATCGGTCTTGGCCCAAAGCGCGGGTGATGGGCGCGTTGAAGTACACATCGCGTTGGGTCGCGTTGAAGTCGCTGGTGGGCTGGGTGTTGATGAAACCCAGCGTGGTCGAGACACCCCAATCGCCATCGCTCAAACGCAGCCAGCGCTTTTTGGCTTGGCCCAGCAGCAAGCCTGAGGTCCACGGCGTGTCTTCGCTGCGTTGCTGACCGCCCAGAGACCACTCGATATCGCCCCAAAAATTACAACCGGGGATGGCCCATTGCTCGGTGCTGCTGCGGGTGCGCCGCACCCAGGTCTCAAGCTGACACCCTTTGGGGTCGACCACGTTGGCGTCATCGGTGTTCATGGGCCTGGCCGCCTGCACCGACAGGGGACATGCCGTGGTCAGGGCCAGCAAGCCAGTGACACACCAGTGGCGCCAGTGAGAGAGAAACAAACGCATCAAAGCCATTGAAATGAGGCGGCACAGAACGCCCAAAAAGAAACTGAAAACATCATAGCCCCATCGATTGACGGTGATGTGTCAGGCCTCTTCAGCTTTGGGCGTGCGGTTGTCTTTGTACCAAAGCACGTACAGCACGGGCAGCACCACCAAGGTCAACAGCGTGGCGGTGAACAAGCCACCAATCACCACAATGGCCAGTGGTCGTTGTGTCTCGGCCCCAATGTCGTGGCTCAAGGCCATGGGCAGCAAGCCCAAGGCGGCCAGCAAGGCCGTCATGAGAACCGTGCGCAAGCGTTGCATCGCGCCGTCTTTCACGGCATCCAACACATTCAAGCCCGCGCTGCGCAATTGTTCGATCACAGAAATCAACACCACGCCATTGAGGACGGCTTGGCCGGATAAAGCAATGAAGCCGATGGCGGCAGAAACCGATAGCGGTATGGAGAAAAGCCACAAACTGATGAACCCACCAATCATCGCCAAAGGCACGTTGAGCAAAATGAGTGATGCGGTTTTGAGCGATGAAAAAGCATCGAACAACAAAATAAAAATGAGCAAGAACGACAACGGAACCACCACGCTCAGGCGCTGCATGGCGCGCTCTTGGTTTTCAAACTCACCCGACCACGTCAGTTTGTAATCGGGCGGGATGACCACATTTTTTTGCAAACGCACCTTCATGTCCTCGACCACCGACCCCATGTCGCGGTCTTTGATGAAGATGCCCAGTGCCATGGTGCGCCGACCCGACTCGCGGGCGATGTTCATGGCACCAGAAGACTCGCGGATGGTGCTCACAGCGCCCAAGCTGACATAGCCGCCATCGGGTGTGGACAAAGGAATGGCCGCCAAGCGGGCCAATTGGCGTTGGGCCTCGGGCAAGCGCACGGCCACATTGAATTTTCGCTCGCCTTCCCACAAGGTGGTGGCGGCCTTGCCGGCCAAGGCCGCCTCGATCACATCTTGGATATCGCCCACATTCAGCCCATAGCGGGCGGCGCGCTCGCGGTCAATTTCAATCAGCAACTGAGGCAACTCGCCAAAGCGGTCGACTTCGGCGCGAAAAACGCCGCGGACTTGTTTGACCTCATGCTCAATTTCTTTGGCGGTTTTTCGCAACTGCGACAAATCATCGCCGGCAAGCTTGATCACAATTTGGCCATCGATTTGCGAAATCGACTCCAACACATTGTCCCGAATGGGTTGCGAGAAGGTGGGCTCCATGCCTGGCAGGTCTGTGACCACCTGGTTCATTTGTTCGATCAAGGCTTCCTTGGTCATGCCAGGCCGCCATTGTTCAACCGGCTTGAGATCGACAAACACTTCGGCCATGCTGATGGTTTTGGGGTCAGTGCCGTCTTCGGGTTGGCCGGCTTTGGACACCGTGGTCTTGACCTCAGGCACGGTGAGCAAGGCGCGTCGCACATCGTGCAAGATGCGTGCCGCTTCGGGGTTGGATACGCTGGCGGGCAGGCGCAGGTTGACCCAAATCGTGCCTTCATTGAGCTCGGGCAAAAACTCCGAACCGAGGTGATAGGCGGCGACCATGGCCAGCATAAAGGCACCCAAAGCCATGCCAATCACGGCCTTGGCATGGCCCAAAGCCCAAGCCAGAACGGGTTGATAAGTGCGCTTGCAAAAGGCAACGAGGCGGTTGTCTTGGTGGGGCAAGCCTTTTCGCAACACCCAAAACGCGATCAAGGGCACCAAGGTCAGCGAAAAAATCAAGGAACCTATCAATGCCGAGGTGACGGACAAGGCCATGGGCTGAAAAATCCGGCCCTCATGGCGTTGCAGGGCAAAAATAGGGATGTGCGCAGCAATGATGATGAGCATGGAAAACAGCGTCGGACGGCCAACCTCGTTGGTGGCGGTGGCAATCACATGGCGACGCTCTTTGTCGCTCATGCCCTCACCACGTTGCGCCAGGCGATGCATGATGTTTTCAATCACGATGACCGCACCATCCACAATGATGCCAAAGTCCATGGCGCCCAGGCTCAACAAATTGGCGGGCACGCCCATGATTTTCAAGCCCATGAAGGTCGCCAACAGTGACAGCGGAATGATCACCACCACCGCCAAGCTGGCGCGCACATTGGACAAAAACAGGTACAGCACCAAGGCCACCAGGAGCGCGCCTTCGACCAGGTTTTTGAACACGGTGAACAGGGTTTTTTCCATCAACCACGTGCGGTCGTAAAACGGCACCACTTGCACCCCTGGTGGCAAGGTTTTGGCGTTGAGGTCGGCAATTTTTTCCTTCACTTGCTTGAGCACCACGCTGGGGTTTTCGCCCTTGCGCATGATGACAATGCCGGTGATCACATCGTCATCGCCATCTTGTCCCACGGTGCCCAAGCGTGGCACAGCCCCCACCACCACCGTGGCCACATCGCGGATCAAAATCGGCGTGCTGCCACGGCTGCCCACCACAATGCGGCCAATATCATCGGAGTCGCGCAGCAAACCAATACCGCGGATGGAGAACTGCTGCGCGCCCTGAGCAACGTAGCTCCCGCCGGCGTTGGCGTTGCCCCGGGCCAGTGCATCCAGCAGCTGTTGATAGGTGAGCTTGAAGGCCTTGAGCTTGTCCAGATCGGGCTGCACTTCGTATTGCTTGATAAACCCACCCATGGCCACCACATCGGCCACCCCGGGCACTTGGCGCAGGGTGCGCTCAACCACCCAGTCTTGCAAGCCGCGCAGCTCGGTGGGGGACATGCCGTCCCCGCGCAGGCGATAGCGCATGACTTCGCCCACGGGCGTGGCGTTGGGGGCAATATTGGCTTCAACACCCGTGGGCAAATCCACGCCGCGCAACCGCTCATTGACTTGTTGGCGCGCCAAATTGACGGGGATGCTTTCGTCATAGGTGATGACCGTGAAAGACAAGCCGAACTGTGTGTGCGAAAACAAGCGAATCGAGCTGGGCAGGCCTGACAAAGCCACTTCCAAGGGCAGCGTGACTTGTTTTTCCACCTCTTCTGCGGCGCGACCCGGGTACAGTGCGATCACCGTGACCTGGGTGTCGGTGACATCAGGAAAAGCCTCGACCGATAAATTTTTAAACGCAAAAACCCCGCCAAACACAAAAACCACGGCGGCCAAGCCCACCAGCAATGGCTGTGTCAACGCATATAAAACAATTTTTTTCATGGCTTGGCTTTGCCCGCCTCGACCAACTGGGTGCGGGCGGCGGCCTGTGCCATATTGAACTCGCGCTCGAGCAACAGCACATTTTGTTTGACCACCATGTCGCCAGGTGCAAGACCGTCGGTGATGTGGGAGGTTTTGCTGTCGGCTTGCCCCAGCATCACATCGCGCGATTGGTACACACCGGCTTGGTTTTGTACATAAACCACATGTTGGGTTCCGCGTAAAAACACGGCTGAGGAGGGCACCATCACCCCACCGTCGAGCTTGCGCTTGACTTGCACGGTGCCAATCATTTCGGCCTTGAGCAATCGCTCAGGGTTGGCCACTTTGGCCTTGACCTTGACCACCCGTGCTACCGGATCGATGGCGTCACTGCTGCCGACCACGGTGGCTGAAAAGCGGCCATCGGACACGCCAGACACCCGAAGGGGCAAAGACACACCCGTGCGCAAATGGGGTAAATCTTCGGCCTTGGCGTCAATCAGCAGCCACAACTCACGCGGATCCGTCACCACAAACAAAGAAGCGCCCGCGGGGAAAGCCGCTTCAGGCCGCACCTCTTGACCCGGGTTGAGGTTGCGCTCCACCACCACACCCGTCATTTGCGTGGTCAGGGCAATCAATTGGTCCACCCGTTGCCCGCCACCATACATGGCCACCCGGGCTTGTGCCCGGTCCACCTCGGCTTGTGTGCGCTGCGCATCGGCTTGCGCTTGTTCCAGCTCTTTGCGCGCCACGATGCCGGCGCTGAACAAATCTTGTTGCCGGACCAGGTTTTTTTGCGCCACGGACGCATCGGCCAGGGCGCGTGCAGCGTCGGCTTGGGCAGCGCCAAATTCGGGCGAGCTCAAAGTGGCCAAAGCACTGCCCGCTGTCACGGGTTTGCCCACATCGGCATGGATTTGACTCACGCGGGCGGCAAAAGCCGAGGTGATGCGCTGGGTCCGGTCTTCGTTCCAGACCAAGCGTGCGGGCAATTCAAACACCAGGTCTTGTGCGGCTTGCGCGGCTTGGGCTGACAGCAATGGCAGTTGCGGGTGACCCGGGGGATATTTGATTTGACTGGCTTCAAAAATCGGCTGCGGCGCCCCTACGGCCACAGGTGCTGAGCGGTCGCAAGCGCTCAGCAAGGCCAAGCCCAGCCAACAAACGGGTAACAGGTTTCGGTGTGTCATGTTCATGGGGTGGTGGTGGCGGTGGTGGGGCGCAAAGCGGCAGCACTTTGGGTGCGGATGTCCCATTGGGTATGGGCTTTGGCATGCTCTGTGCGAGCGCTCAAGGCGTCCATTTGGGTGCTGCGCAAGGTTCGGCGTGCTTCAATCAGGTCGGTCAGCGAGAGGGCGCCCTTTTGATAGGCGTAGTCGGCTTGGGCAGCGATTTTTTGGGCCCGAGGCAATATCTGTGCTTCAAACAATTGCAAGCGTTCTTGGGCATGGCGCAACACCTGTGCGGCGTCGCTGATATCTGTTTGTGCAGCGATGCGGGCACGCTCCAGCGCCACTTCGGCTTGCTGGAGCTGTGCGGTGGCGCGGCCAATTTCACCTTCAAAGCCATATCCCCAGTGCAAAGGGATTTGTACCCGCAACTCGACCAAGCTGTTGGAGTTGGGCGGGTAATGGTCGTAGGCCCCACCCCAGGTGATGTCTTTCTTTTTCAGCGATTGGGCCAACTCCAGCGCGCTGCGCGCTGCCAGCCAGCGCTGTTGGGCGGCGATCACATCGCTGCGTGCCTGTACCCAAGCTTGTAACTGTGCGGCGCTCATGTCCAGCGAGCCCGCAAGGGTGGCGCTGGGCCAACTCACCAGGGCTTGCCACCCATTGACGGGGCCTGGCAAGGAGGTGACTTGCTGCAACACCAAGGCGCTGCGAATTTTGTCGCTTTGCGCCTGTGCCACATCGCCTTGGGCTTTGGACCACTCAATGGCAATGCGGTCGGCATCTTGTTCGGACACATCGCCAGCTTTGAGGCGTTGTTGTGTGGCTTGGTGCAATTGTTGGGCGCTTTGGGCCATCGATTGCATCAAGGCTTCGCGTTGCTGGGATGCTGCCCAATCAAAAAACGCCACGGCGGCTTGTATTTGTTGCTGCGCTTGGGTTTCTTGCACATCGGCTTGGGCGGCCGAAACCATCTGCTCGCTGGTTTGGGTGCGCAAAGCGCGTTTGTTGCCGCGCTCCCACACCACATCGATACCGATCGATTTGTCCACCCGCCAGTCGTTGACGGTGTTGCCTGAGGATGCGCCCAAGCCGTTTTGCAAATCGATCGATGCGGCCTTGAGTGTCAAGTTGGGCAGCGGCGCATGGTTGGCCGACAAAACATCGGCGCGCGAAGCATCGAGGTTGCGCTGGGCCTGTTGAACGCCCAGGTTGCGCCCTGCGCTTTGCAGCACCAGCGCCAAGCTGATGTCGCTTTGGGCGATGTTGCGCGCCATTTTTTCTTGCGCACCCACGATGGAGCTGCCGGCGGCCAACCCACAGGTGAGCGCGCACAGCGGAAGCCAGCCTTGCAAAAAGGTGTGTCGTATCATGGAATGGATTGGCGCACAGCCAACCTGACCTTGACCTGACCAATCGGGATGGAAGAACCGCCATGCGAGTGTTGTTGGTCGAAGACGACGATGTTTTGCGCGATGTGTTGTGCCGCAGCCTCACGGCCGCGGGGCACCGGGTCGATGTGGCGGGCGATGTCCAAAACGCCCACCATTTGTGGGGCATCCAAAGCTACGACGCTGTTTTGCTGGATTTGAACCTGCCTGCCAACCCCCAGCGCACGGCCTTGCCCGCCAGTGGCTTGGAGGTGCTGCGTGCCGCCCGCGCCCGTGGCGACCACACGCCGGTGATTGTGTTGACCGCCCGCAACCGCACCGAAGAGCGCATCGACGGACTCAATGCGGGTGCCGATGACTATTTGGGCAAACCCTTTGACTTGGCCGAAGTGGAAGCACGCTTGCGCGCTGTGGTGCGCCGCGGCATTGGGGTGCAAGACCTGGTGCAGGTCGGCAGCTTGATGCTGGACCGCCAGTTGCGTCGCCTCAGCATGGGCGGTGAACCATTGGACTTGCCCAGCCGCGAATTTGAAGTCTTGTGGGAGTTGATGAGCCCCCCTGGGCGGGCGGTCCCCAAGCGCGAACTGGCAGAAAAGCTATCGGGCTTTGACGAGTGGTTGGGCGACAACGCGCTGGAGGTCTTTATCTCGCGATTGCGCAAGCGGCTGCAAGGCAGCGGCGCGGGCATTCGCACCTTGCGTGGCATTGGTTATGTGATTGAAGCCCAACCCCATGAGGAGAAGGGCCCGTGAACGAGCATTCGATGCGCAGCCGATTGCTGCAGCACATCTTGGTGCCCTTGGCATTCACTTGGTTGGTATCCAGCTTGGTGGTGATCGCTGTGGCCAGCCACTTTGCACAAAAAGCCTTTGACCGCAGCTTGCTGGACGACGCCTACCTCTTGGCCAGCCGGGTAGATGCTGGTTTGGGCAAGAACAGCGCGCCACTGGAGCTCAAGTTGTCATCGCAAGACCTGGGCACCGTTTTGTTTGATCAAAGCGAGTCAATATTTTTTGCCATCTATGACCAAAGTGGTGGCTTGGTGTCGGGCCACCCAGGCTTGAGTGCCAGCCGTGCCCCCGCACAGGTCGCGCCTGTGTTTGAAGACGTGGTGTTTCAGGGCAAAACCATGCGCAGCGTCACGATCCACAGAAGCCAACCCCTGTCTTTTTATGTGGTGGTGGCACAAACCACAGCCAGCCGCAGTGGCTTGTTGCAAAGTCTGCTGTGGGTCACCGTGGTGCCGCAGGTGCTGCTGTTGATGCTGTTGGGCTGGGGTTTGCGCCGCGCCATTCAAAAAGAAATTGACCCCTTGCTGCATTTGGAGCAAGGCATTTTGAGTCGAGATGTGAGCGACCTGAGCCCCTTGCCCCCCATGGGTGGGTCGCGCGATGTGCGCCGCCTGGGCCAAGCGTTCAACGCGTTGCTGTCGCGTTTGCAAGACGGTGTGCGTGCGCAACGTGAGTTCACAGGCAACGTGGCGCATGAACTGCGCACCCCTTTGGCAGGCATTCGCGCCTTGGCTGAATTTGGCTTGCAGCAACAAGACCCAGCCCAATGGCGAGCGCAGTTGCATGCCATTGTCAAAAGCGAAGAGCGCGCCTCCCATTTGATAGACCAATTGCTGGCTTTGGCGTATGCCGATGAGGCCGAACAAGGGCTGCCCTTGCACCCACTGCGTTTAGACACCCTGGTGCGTGAGGTGGTCATGCGGCACATGCCCAAGGCCATGTCGCTCAGCGTGGACCTGGGCGCCGAAGGCCTGGACGAACCGGTTTGGGTGATGGGTCAAGCTGCGTTGATCGAGGGGCTGTTGGGCAATTTGTTGGACAACGCTTTGCGCCACGGTCGCCCAGCCAGCGGGGTGGGTGCGTGTGTCACCGTTGCCCTGGCCCGCATGCCAAGCCCTGGAACTGCCGGGGCGGGGGCTCAGGTGGCCTTGTCGGTGACCGACAACGGCCCCGGCATAGACCCGGCCCAGCAAACCCGTGTGCAAGCGCGCTGGGTACGCTCGGATGCACAAACCGACGTGCAAGGCGGCTTTGGTTTGGGCCTGTCGATCATCAAAGCCTATGCCCATTTGCTCAAAGCGCGCCTCCAATGGGAGGCTGGCCCCCAAGGCACTGGTCTGAGCGCGGGTTTATCTTTGACGGTGGTGGCCGCGCCCGTGGGTCCGCTACATTAATGGCTCACCCTGCTTGAAAGCCTCACCATGCCCCGCATTGAAGCATCTGCCCCTCCCCCACCCCCGCGTGAAGTCAGGCCTGCGCCTCGGCGTGAGGTCAGGGACGAGCGCAGAGAAGCGCCACCCCCAGAAAGGCCTCCCGCTGCGGCCAGGCCCGAACCCCGGGTGGAGTTGTACGAGCCAGCACGGGGCTCGCGGCGCGGCTGAACCCGAATGGCTCACCCGCTTGGGCGAGCCAACACCCAGGGTCTCCAGGTGGGCCACCTGCAACACGCTGGGAGCAGGCTTTAACCAAGGACCGCATAATGCGGCAGATCAAAGCCTTTGCCCCAAGCCATGGCAGCGTGGGCGCCAACAGGTTGGATGGTTTTTGTGGCTAACCAAGGAGCTTTCATGGCAACTGCCGGTGTCGGTCTGCAGGGTTTATGGGTTGAGCTGTTGACCCCTTTGACCGAAGACCTGTTTATTCACCACCCCAAACTGTCCACCCATGTGCAAACCCTGGGTGCCAAAGGCATACAAGGGGTCGTCATGTTCAGCCATGTGGGTGAGGGCGATTCTTTCAATGCGGCCGAGCGGCTGGATGCGGTCAAACAATTGATGGCGCATGGGGTTGCCGGCAAAGATATTTTGTTGCACGTTGCTTTTGCAAACTTGACCGATACGGTCAAGCTGATACGCGATGCCCACGAATTGGGCCTGCATGGCTACATCCTGACACCACCCCCCGCAGGGCCGGAGGCCACCGATCAAGGCTTGTTCAATTTTTTCGACCACATCGTTCAAAAAGTGGGCCCCATGGGTGTCAAGCTGTATTTGGCCTCCCAAACCAACGCTGGACCCGCAGACCTCAACCCGCGCGTGCTCAGTGAGTTGCTCGACAAGCATGCGGGCGCATTCCAAGGCTTGATTGACCAAAGTCACAATGCCAGCCACACCATGGACTGGGTGCGCTCTTTCCTGCCCAAAATTCCTGTCATCTCCAACCAAGACATGAATACCCATGTGCTGGCCAACCTGGGTATCCACGCCAGCTTGTCCAGCTACGCCAACTTGCTGCCCGCGCTCATGGCGCGCATGGTTTTGTCCAACGCGGCCCAAAAGGTGTCGGTGGCCGGCAACAAAATTGGGACAGACGATCAGCGATTAGAGGAGTTTGATCACTTGATCCAAGGCATGCCCGAAGTGCCGGCACTCAAATACCTGACGGCAACCCACTATCGAGATGCGGATTGGCTGCGCGTGCGCCCACCCTTGGCGGCGCTGAACACCCAAACGCAAGAAAAGTTGAATAAAGACTTTAAAAAATACATTCAGTCGGGTGAGGCCCGTTGACCTGTGTCCGAACCAAGAGGTGCCCATGGAAATTAAAAGTGGTTGGTATTTGATTGAACAAGACCAGTTGCATCGTGTCCTCACGCATGAAGACTTTGCCAAACTCGAACCGGATTCGTATGTTTTGCATCAAGTGTTTGAAACCCAGCGCGAAGCCTTGCACGAGATGAGCCGATTGATCAGACTGGCCATCAAGGACCTCAATGACGAGGTCAACAAAATGGCGCCGCCGCGCGCACCCTGAGATCAGGCGCAAGCCTTTCTCACGCCACAAAACTCCCGCTCTTGCCCCCATGCTTTTCCATCAACTTCACATCGTTGATGGTCATGCCCCGGTCCACAGCTTTGCACATGTCGTAAATCGTCAATAAAGCCACTTGCACGGCGGTGAGGGCTTCCATTTCGACGCCGGTGGGGCCCATGGTTTCAGCGCTGGCCTTGCACACCACGCTGTGCGTTGCGTGATCCAGTTCAAAGCTGACGGTCACCCGGGTGAGGGCCAAGGGGTGGCACAGGGGGATGAGGTCGCTGGTTTTTTTTGCCGCCATGATGCCGGCCAAGCGGGCCACGCCCAGCACATCGCCTTTTTTGGCATTGCCATGGGCAATCAGGTCCAGGGTGCGGGGCTGCATGTGGATGCGGCCTTGGGCCACGGCCACGCGGTGGGTGTGGGCCTTTTGCGCCACATCGACCATGTGGGCTTGGCCATGCGCATCAAAGTGGGTGAGTTCAGACATGGTGTGGGTGCCAATCGGGTTGCGGAGGTGCGCCCGTGGTGGGTGCAGGGGTAACATGGCCATCATACGGTCATGAACACCTTCTTTGCCCTCACCCGCTGGATCCGCCGCTGCTGTGGTGTGCCCCCTGCGGCCGCCCTTTTTGCAGGCTTGCTGGCCCTGCCCCTGCCCTTGTCACAGGCCCAAGGCGTGGCGCCATCGCGCCTGCCCAGTTTGGGCGATGCGGGGGATATTTCACTGGTTTCGGAGCGGCGCATCGGTGACAGCATCATGCGCGAAATTTACAAAGACCCCGACTACCTGGACGACCCCTTGCTGGGGGAGCAGGTGCAACAAATTTGGTCGCGCTTGATGGTGGCCGCGCGCGAACGCGGCGAGTTATCGGCCGAGTTGCAGCAGCGCTTTGCCTGGGAGGTGAGCCTGATCCGCGACCCGAGTGTCAACGCATTTGCCCTGCCGGGGGGCTATTTGGGTGTGCATCTGGGGCTGATGGCCACGGTGGCCAACCGCCACGAGTTGGCCTCGGTGCTGGCGCATGAACTCACCCACGTGACCCAGCGCCACATATCACGTTTGATGTCGCGCCAAAGCCAACAGTCACCGCTGCTGATGGGGGCCATGCTGCTGGCCATTTTGGCCGCCGGCAAAAGCCCCACGGCCGGCACCGCCATGATCTCGGGCGGGCAAGCCTTGGCGATCCAAACCCAGTTGAATTTTTCGCGCGACATGGAACGCGAAGCCGACCGGGTGGGCTTTGGGGTGATGGCCGATGCGGGTTTTGATACCCAAGGCTTTGTGGGCATGTTTGAAAAGCTGCAAATCGCTGCGCGCTTGAATGACCGTGGCAACTACCCTTATTTGCGCAGCCACCCGTTGACCACCGAGCGCATTGCTGACATGCAGTTGCGCCAACCCGGTTTGGCCCAGCCCAAGCCCGCCCAGGCCGATTGGGACGATGTGCTCACCGGGGCGCGTGCCCGCGCCTTGGTGCAAACCAGCGTGGAGGGCATGCGCCGTTTGTCCGAAGCGGCCCAAGACAGCGACTTGGACACTTATGCGCCCCAGCGCCAAGCCGCCGTGTTGTATGCCGCTGTGCTGTCTGATCTGCGTTTGAAGCAAGCCGTGCCAGCGCAGCAAAAGTTGGAGCGACTGGGCCGCTTGCTGGCAACGGCCGCGCCCGTGTGGTGGCGTGGAGTGCGCGTCGAGGTGGCATTGCTAACTGGACAAGCGCCTGTGGCGGTGGATTTGCTGCAAGGCCAGTTGTCGCGCCAAAGCCGCTCGGAGGTGTTGTGGTTGGCCCAAGCCCGCTTGGCATTGGATCAAACCGCGCAGTGCGCCACAGCGTCACAAGAGTTAGAGGCTTGGATGCTGGACCGACCGCGCGACACCCTGGCCTGGTCCCTGTTGTCGCAGGCCTGGCAATGCCAAGGCAAAACCTTGCGCGCCATACGGGCCCAAGCCCAGGTGCATTGGTTGCAGCACGATTTGACCGGCGCCCAAGACCGTTTGCGCGCCGCCCAGGCCTTGGTGCAGCAAAAAACCCGCGACGCGCAAATGGAGCGCGGCGATCACATCGAGGCGTCGATCATTGACGCCAATTTGCGCGAGTTGGACTCACTGCGGCGGGAACAACTGCTTCAGCGCTGAGTCGATGAGCATGCCCAGGGCCGAATAAATCAGCGAGCCCACCAAGGCGTCACCAAAGCTGTCGACACGAAAGTCATTGAGCAGTTCGGCGGCCATCCAAAACAAAAACGCGTTGATGACAAACACAAACAGGCCCAGGCTGAGCACGGTCACGGGCAAAGTCAGCAACACCAGCACGGGGCGCAACAACAGGTTGAGCAAGCCAATCACGAGCGCGGCCGACAACGCCACGGCAAAACTGGCCACCTCAATGCCCGGGTGAAGTTCTGACAATGCGATCAACGTGGTGGCGCTGAGCAACCACTTGAGCAAGAGTTTCATGGGTTGCCCCATGTGGTCTGGGCGCGGCATGGGGCGGACCCAGACCGAAGGCCCGGGTGATGGAGCGATGTTCTATCATCCACCCCCCCATGGCTGCCATCCACATCACCGACATCGAAGCTGCGATCAATTTTTGGCGCGAGCGCAAGCCCTCGCCGGATGGCATCACCTTGGCGCCAGAAATCCGCGCTTTGGCCGAGGTGTACGCCTTGATGGTCTACCACCACGAGGACCAAGCGGCGGAAAAGGGTTTTCCGCCCAAGGCCATGGATGCTTGGCGCACTTGGTACGACACCACGCCAGACACCCCGTGCATTGCCATTTGTTCCACCAGCCAAGGCGACGCATGGTGCAAAGGTTGCGGGCGCAGTTTTGACGAGGTGCAGCGCTGGACCGAGATGAGCCCTGGCGCCAAACGCACCACTTGGCGGCGCATCACCTTGAGTGCGGATTCCTGGCGCTTCAACCGCTACGCCGAGCGCGCGGCTGAAAAGAGTCAGATCACGGAGCTGGCCGCAACGCCCCGGGCGACC
>Ga0214919_10006013_pt1 | contig 16870 bp, 16 predicted proteins | sample LL1503_MetaG_FD_177994 | JGI IMG/M metagenome (GOLD analysis project Ga0214919, IMG submission 177994) | Freshwater microbial communities from Lake Lanier, Atlanta, Georgia, United States - LL-1503 | ecosystem: Environmental > Aquatic > Freshwater > Lake | place: USA: Georgia | collected... | reverse complement strand
AGTTGGAAGATCTGCCACATCAAGTGAGGGATTTGTTGGCGATTCAATCCACAATAAATCTGCGCCATCTAGCGCTGCAATTACTTCATCAGTATCCGCAATCGATACAAATTTTGGATTTAGCTTCTTGGCAGCAGATAAATTACCAAGCAAAGTCATTACGCCGGAATAACCCTGGTTAGACGCTACAACTTTGGCACCGACGGGAAGTGTAGAAAAGACAGCAGTTACCGCTGCCATACCTGATGAGTATGTAAGAGTTTTTCCACCTTCGAGAGCTGCGATTGCAACTTCAAGTGCGCTCCAGGTTTCATTACCGTAACGTCCATAACCGATTGCGCCACCTGCAACAAATGTTGAATTCAGAGAGATCGGTTGATTTAGCAAACTATCTGGACCTACTTCAGGACGTCCTGCTGTGATTGCAATAGTTTCAGGGCGTTGCTGAGGCGTTGGCTTAGAATTCATGCGCTAAGCCTAATCGTTAGCGAGTACTGCCATCGCCGCATTATGGCCCGCGATTCCGCTCACGCCTCCGCCACGACGTGCGCCGGCACCAGCTAGATAGATATGTTGATCAGCGGTTTCAGATCCCCATGTTAGATCAGAACCTGAGCCATCTATAAATGGAAAATCAAGATCGCGATGGAAGATATTGCCACGCGGCAGACCGATATCGTTTTCTAGATCTAACGGCGATTTTGCCTCAATAGCTAACGAGCCATCTTCGCAAACTGCTAAAACAGATTCGATGGGATCTACTAAATATTGATTTAAACTTTCAAGTGCCGCAGCTTTTGCAGCAGCCTTTGCAGCATCAGGTGATCTATCAAAGAGTATTGCTGGGGTATGCAAACCAAAGAGGGTAAGTGTTTGATATCCAGCAGCTGCTAATTCGGGCGAGAGAATAGTTGGATCAGTCAACGTGTGGCAGTAAATTTCAAGTGGTAAATCGCTTGGAATTGAACCGGCTTTTGCACTTCGATATGCCGTCTCTAGCTGCGAGTAACTTTCATTTATATGGAAGGTACCGGCAAAGGCAAGTCTTGGATCAACACCAGATTTGAGTCTTGGTAATTTTGATACCAACATATTGATCTTCATCTGCGAGCCTTCCAAAGACTTTGGCTTATCTACGCCTCGGATCTGTGCCAAAGTTTGTGGAGCTCCTGCAAACAATAAATCGTGCGCGGTGAACTTTTCACCATCTGTCGTCTTTACAGAGACTCCGGTTGCATCTGTTTCGATCTCGTTTACTCGCGAATTAAGTAAAATTTCAACGCCCGCAGCCATCGCAACTCGCTTTAGCTCAATTACCAATGCGCCCATTCCACCTTGCGGCACGCGCCATTGGCCAGTTCCATTTCCTATCAGGTGGTAGAGAAAGCAACGGTTTGCTTGTAAATCATCTGCTGATACAAAAGTGCCTATCAGACCATCGGTTAAGGCCACTCCCCTAACAATGTCATCACTAAAACGTTCTCTTATTACTTCACCGATCGGGCGTTCCATTAAATAGTTCCAAGTTTCAGGTAGTCCAACTTCGCTCTTTAAATCCTGTGCACTCTTCAAAGGTTGCAACATCGCTGGGGCAATTCGCTTCGCGAGTTCGGCAATTTCGCCATAAAACTTCCGCCAGGCCTCACCTTCTGCGCTCGATCCAGTTAAATCTTGAAAGCTCTGCTCAGTGCGCGCATCCCAATTTTGGGAGATTAAAAGGCCACCTGCTTTGGCGCTGTTCTTATCAACGTAAGGTGTATACGAGGCGATTGATCTCTCTAAAGTTTTAAAGTTGATTCCTAAATCAGCAACAATCTGATCAGGTAATAGCGAGACTAAGTATGAGTAACGCGATAAGCGAGCATCGAAATCGGGAAAGGGGCGAACGCTAGTGGTGGCTCCCCCGAGCTCAGCTTCTGCCTCAAGTAATACAACTTTCTTACCAGCGCGAGCTAAGTAGGCAGCAGCAACTAGACCGTTATGGCCACCGCCAACAACGATCGCATCATACTTTTTCTCTAACGGCATTGAGTTAATAGCCTTCTTAGAGAACTCGTGCGATGCGCTCGATTGCTTCAGTAATAATCGATGGGCTTGTTGCAAAATTCAAGCGAACATAATCTTTGCCAAGGGTTCCGTAAATATGGCCAGAGTTAAAGGCAACTTTGGCGCGTTCAATTAACGCAACTCCTGGATCTTCACCTAAATTCAATTTACTCATATCCAACCAAGCTAGATAGGAAGCTTGTGGGAGGTGATAGCCGATTGCTGGAACGCGAGATGAAATCAAGTTGGCGATTAGCTTGCGGTTTTGATCCAGTATTTCAATGGCTTCATCTAACCAGGCATCTCCCTTTTCGAAGGCAGCAACGGTGGCAAAAGCACCCAATAAAGATGCGCGATAGTGCAGAGCCGGCGGCAGTTCATTTAACTTCTCATGCATCTTTTCGCTTTGCGAAACAATAATCGCGCACTTCAGGCCGGCAATATTCCAACCTTTGCTAGCCGCAGTTACTGCCACACCAACGTCGGCGGCATCTTCGTTAAGTGAGAGAAATGGAATAAATTCGGCTTCGCTGAAAGTAAGCGGTGCGTGAATCTCATCAGATATCACAACAACCTGATATTGCTTGGCTAGCGCTGTGATACGAAGTAAATCTTCACGCGTGTAGACCTTGCCAAGTGGATTATGTGGGCTGCAGAGTAGGTGTACGACAACACCGTTTTTATAGGCTGCTTCAATCCCTGCCCAATCGTGGCTCCAACCTGTGCCATCGCTTGCAGATGGATCAACCTTGAAAGGCACATCAACCATTTCAACTTTTGTTTCGCGCATCCAGGTATAAAAATTCTGATACACAGGTGAGCTATATAAAACTTTATCTCCAGATTTTGTAAATACGCGAAGTAGCTCGACTACTGCAACGCCAACATCAGTTGCTGCGCGAACGTATAGTGGATTAACGTTCCAATTCCAGCGGCGCTGGGCAAAGCCGGCAAAGGAAGTTCCAAGCTCTGGAATTGGACCTAAGTAACCTAAATCAGAGACTGCAACCATCTCGGTAAGTACCTGGCGAATTGGATCGGCAACTGGAAAATCCATTTCCGCAACGGGCAAAGGCAGAATGTCATGTGTAAAGCCACGCCATTTTTCACTTCGGTGAGTCTGAAGATCTGCCAATGATGGGATTTTTATTTGTTGCTCGCTCATATATGCGAGTATGCCAGTTAAGCCTCGTTTGGCGAAAGGCGGCGCGTTGAATTACGTACCACCAGAGTTGTAGGTAGAACAAGCGAATGAGGTTCTGCGCTGGGTTTACGAATTCGCTCCATAATTGACCAGGCAGCCATCTCACCCATTAATTGCACGGGCTGTTCCATAGTTGTCAGATCTGAGTATTCAGCCATCTCGTGACCATCGAATCCAATGATTGAAATATCATCAGGGATTTTCAAACCGTGGCGACGAGCGGCTTGCATCGCACCGAAGGCCATCTCATCTGATTCACAAAAGATTGCAGTGGGGCGATTCGGACGGGCGAGTAAATCATCCATCGCACGTGATGCAGTATTCATCGTGAAGTCTCCATGGACTTCACGAGATGGGACCCATTCCAGGCCATTTTCAGATAGCGCTTGCATAAAACCCTTACGCCGATCTTGCGGAACGCTAAAGTTAAATGGATCATCTGGGCGCCCTGACATCAGACCGATCTTCTTATGTCCTTGATTAACCAGGTGTTGAGTTGCGGTACGAGATGAAGCCACATCATCAATTGCAACGCTAGAGCAGCTCTTATGGTGCATACCGACTAGCGAAACCGGAATTCCTAAGTTGAGCATCGAATCAAACTCTTCTTCGGTAGGCGGCAAACTAATTACAATTAGCGCATCAACGCGCCCTTTTAAGAGTTGATGTTGGAAGAGGCGTTCGCGACCCTTCATCTGGCTAAAGTTATAAAGCAGTAGATCGAAACCGGCTTCACGTAGCGCCTGCTCGGCACCGCTAATTACTTGGGCGAAGTACCAGCGCGAGATATATGGAGCTACAACTCCGATGCTATTTGTACGGCCGAGCGCACCCTTATTTTGAATTGGGGCAATTGGATAATCTAACTTTTCGGCAGCTGCCATAATCTTGGCGCGCGTTGCAGCGTTGACATGATGGAAGCCGCGAAGGGCGCGCGAGACAGTTGCAGCAGAAACACCTGCTTCCTCTGCAACTTCCTTGATACCGGCCATCTCCATCGCTTCCTGTAAAACCTGCAACAACTATGAAACTCTTCTGCAAGTGACTGCAAAAATACGCCATTGGCCCTGCAACTTGCAAGGTGCAATACTCTCCCCCGCACACAGTGAGCGCATTAAAGAGAGGGCTTGATGAAAATCGGTAAAGGCCCAATTGTTTCGGAGCGTGCGATGCGCTTGGCAGTTGCCGACTTATCGCAGCGAGATCGTCGTTTAGGTGCAGTTATAGCAGCGCATCCACTTTGTACCATCGGCCGCAATCCCAAGCCGATATCGCACTTTGAATCTCTACTTGAATCTGTCATCTCGCAGCAGCTTGCAGTGAAAGCCGCTGACACAATCCATGCGCGAGTTGTAAAACTAGCTGGCGGAAAAATTTCACCCGCGAAAGTTCTGCAAATTAGCGAGACGGCGATGCGCGAGGCCGGCGTATCTGGCGCTAAATTTAAGACGATCCAGGGTTTAGCAGATGCCGCACAAAGTAAGCAGATCAATATAAATAAATTGCATGAAATTGAGAGCGATCAAGCGATTTTCGATCAATTAACTTCGCTCTGGGGAATCGGTCCGTGGACCGTAGATATGTTTATGATGTTTCAGCTGGGTCGATTAGATATCTGGCCAACTGGCGATTTAGGTGTGCGCCGCGGATATGAAAAGATTTACAAATTGAAGGAGGAAATTACTCCGAAAGAGCTAGATAAAAAGGGCGATAAATTTAAGCCTTATAGAAGCATCGTGGCTTGGTACTGCTGGAGAGCTTTAGAAAAGTAAATTACTTTACTTCCAGGATCATAGAAGCAAAGTTTTACTTTGCTTCCAGAATCATAGATACCGAGTTGATACACCAACGTTGATCAGTTGGAACCTCAAAACCTTCGCCTTCAAAGACATGGCCCAAATGTGAATCACAACTTGCACAACGCACTTCTGTGCGAACTCGCGGGGCAAGAGAACGATCTTCGATTAACGTCACCGCATCACCTGAAGTTGGTGCATAAAATGATGGCCAGCCACATCCGGAATGAAACTTAGTCTCTGATCGAAAAAGTTCAGCGCTGCAGGCTTTGCAGCGATAGATGCCAACTGTCTCAGAATCTGTGTACTCGCCCGTGAATGGTCGTTCGGTTGCACCGTTACGTAGGACTTCATATGAAAGTGGATCCAGCTTTGCCTTTAACTCTGCTTCGTTAATTTCTACTTTCTTTTGGCTCACTTGGCCACCGTTTCGGGAAAGGCAACACCGGTACTCGAGTGGCAGTCATAGCCATTTGGATTCTTCACCAAATACTTTTGGTGATATTCCTCAGCCAAATAATAAGTAACTCCCGTGCTATCTAAAATTTCTGAGACGATTTCACCAATCCCAGATTGAGATAGAGCGCTTTGGTAAATTTCTCGGGAGGCGAGCGCTTGGGCCATCTGATCTGGCGAAGTTGTGTAAATAGAGCTGCGATATTGGGTTCCGATATCCCCGCCTTGCGCATTAAGCGAAGTTGGATCGTGCATCGTCCAGAATTCTTCTAAGAGGCGTTGATATGAAATAACGCTGGGATCAAAATCAACTTGCACCATTTCAGCATGCCCGGTGCGACCGGTGCAGACTTCTTCGTAACTTGGGTTTTGAGTGGTGCCACCCATGTATCCGACGCTGGTATTTATTACTCCTGCTAAATTCCAGAAGCGACGTTCTGCACCCCAGAAGCAACCGGTTGCAAAGTAAGCAGTTGAAGTTGTCATAGGGCGCATTCTTTCAGGAGATCGCTGATTGCGCTCGGTCAGCGCTGAAATTTTAGGTAGCCTTCTCCTATACCTGCGCCCCCGTAGCTCAGGGGATAGAGCACCGCCCTCCGGAGGCGGGTGCACAGGTTCGAATCCTGTCGGGGGCACGCGACATAGATCACCTCGTTTCTTCGGAATCTTTTCCATTACATCCTTGTTTATCTAGGTGTTAACAGGGAGAATTAGCGCTCTACGTACCTAGTTGCGTTTATCTAACCTTTACCGCGTCTGGTCTATTAAGGAGTTCACTCATGGATTGGCGACATCAATCAGCATGCCGCGATGAAGATCCTGAACTCTTCTTCCCGGTGGGAAATACCGGACCTGCCCTTACCCAGATCGAAGAAGCAAAGAAAGTTTGTAATCGCTGCATCGTAAAAGATGCCTGCTTGGCATGGGCGCTAGAGAGTGGTCAAGATGCCGGAGTCTGGGGCGGACTTTCTGAAGATGAACGTCGTGCGCTAAAACGTCGTGCTGCACGTAATCGTGCGCGCATGATGGAACAAAATAATTCTTTCTAAATAAACTTTAAATTGGAAAGTTTAGCTGCGCTTCAGTACCGCGCTGAGTTCTAACTAAATTAATCGTTCCCTTTAACTCATTCTCAGTTAAAGTTCTAACAATCTGTAGCCCTAAATTGGCAGACTCCACGATAGTAAATCCTTCAGGTAGTCCTACGCCATCATCATAGATAACTAAGGAAATCGTCTCTGCAGCACGAGATACTTCTATCGTTAGATTTGTCCCAGACTCTGCTAGACCGTGTTCAAGTGCGTTATGGATCAACTCGGTTACAACTAGCGACAGCGGTGTCGCAATCCGTGGATCAAGGGAACCAAGGGATCCGCTGCGCGATATCTGTAGCTCCCCCATCCGCGGACTTAAGTCGAGGGCGTGCGCAACTAAACGATCTAGTACATCATCAAATGCAACTGAAGCTTCAGCGCTGCTGGAAAGCGTTTCATGAACTAGCGCGATCGATGCAATTCGACGAACGGCTTCGTTGAGCGCAGCGCTAGCTGCTGGATCCTCAATTCGTCTAGATTGCAGACGTAAGAGCGCAGATACTGTCTGCAGATTATTCTTAACACGATGGTGGATCTCGCGAATGGTTGCATCCTTGGTCACCAATTCACGTTCACGCCGGCGCAGTTCAGTAACATTCTGAAGCAGAACAATCGCTCCGATGCGATCGGTGCCAGCTAGTAGTGGAAGCGCCATCAAATCAATCGTGCCACCAGAATTTTCAATTTCAACTCTACGCAGGGATTTTCCGCTGAGGCTAACTTCAATGGCTTCTTCATGAGCATCGCGTTTTATCAATGAGACGCTGCGCGCCACTTCTCCAAGAATTTTTCCTTCTAGCTCCCCCGCTAGCCCCATTCGGTTAAAAGCCGATTTCGCATTTGGGCTGGCGTAGATAATTGCACCGTTTATATCCAAGCGAATTAGGCCATCACCGACGCGTACCGCAGGATCAAAGAGCTCGCTATTTTCGGTATATGGAAAAGTTCCCTGGGCGACCATGCGATAAACATTGTGTGCAACTTCGCGATAATTTAATTCCAGCCTGCTTGGCTGTCGCATAAGTTCGGCATTACGGTGGCGAGAAATAATTGCAATAACTTGCTCTCTAAAAATTACTGGAATTGTCTCTTCTTTTATTAATATCTCGCCAAATTTTTCTGGTTCGGCATCTCTAACGATTTCAGCGCCAGATAACGCTTGATCAATCCTTGGACGCGAACCCCAAGCAATCTCATCACCGATTACATCTTGTGGAAATACCGTTGCAGCAGTTGTTGGTCTTATGTGCGATACGGCTACATAACCAGTCGGCCAACTCTTCAAATCCTTACGAATTGGAACCCACAAAACTAAATCAGCAAACGATAAGTCCGCTAAAAGCTGCCAATCCGATGTGAGTTCGCGGATGCGACGTAATTGATCTACATCTAGTGGAGTGCGATCACGTAAGACCGTCTCAAGCTGCAACATTCTTTACACCTCAAGCCATTGTGGCAAAGATGTTGCAATCTCTTGTGTGGCAAACCAAGTTAACTCTTCTCCATCGGGTGATACAAGAAATGCACAATGCACATCTTCCCAGCGAGCATCGTCAGATAAATTAACAAAATTCTCGCCATGCTCTGCTACTTGCGAATCCGCGATCTCTAAAGCCAAAATAAAGGCTGGTCCTTCAGAAGTTTCACGCATTTCTAGTGCCTCATCTGCGGCGAGCATCGACAACATGTACTCGCCTTGTTCATCATCTAAATCGCTATTGGCAGTTAAGAATTTAATGGTTGGCGCATATAGCGGCCCGCATTCCATGGCTCCGGTGAGCATGAAGTTAGAGATCTCTTCAGCAGTAACTGGAAGGTACGCGCGCATAGCGCCAAGGGTATAAGAAAGAAGGCTAACTCTGTAACGCACCTGTAATTTGCTTAGCCATCGTCGCAATCGCCCTGCGCAGAGGCGCCTTTTCACTGATTTCCACCAGAGTTGTCCGATCCTTCCTCGCCGCCGCACATGATCGCGCATCAACTGGAAGCGATAAATAATTATCTTCCTTAGATTTATTTTCATTACCTTGGCAATAAATCTTTATCTTTGCTGGCAATTTGATTCTGCCAAGCTCTGCACTGACTTCATTCAGTCGCCTAGATTGCAATACATCGGAACCTGCCGTGATCAATAACTCTTGCGCATAAGTACTACTCCAAATCTTTACCTGTGAAGACCACCTTCGGTCAGATAGATCGCTAGATATATTTGAAAGCGAGCCAAGATCAAGAACTAAGAAATCAAAATGCGATGCAGCATCTACGGCGCGTTCTGAAAATTGTGTAACGTTATGTTGCGTTACTTCTGCGACCGAGAAGTTCGGAGATAGATCTCGCCACTTATCTTCACCTGCCAGATTCCGTAGATCCAACAACGTCGATATCGCTGGTGCAGATAAATTGGCATCAATCAGCAAGGTATTTCTATTCAACAGTGCTAACTCCTGAGCAAGATTTATCGCCAAAGTTGTCGCACCTGTTGAATGTCCCGCACCGCCTACCCCAATTACCCGGGCCTTTAAAGTTGGGTTACTTCTAATTAGTGGTGATCGCAATAGCGGTGATCTGATATTTCCGCGGATATAAGAAATCAGTTCTTCCGTCGAGCGCGGTCTTAGTGAAATCTCATCAAACCCACGTGCCGAACCAGTTTCATCTGCAAAGCCAAAGGTGGATACCTTGGATAACTTCAGCCTCTGAAGCAAGTCACGATTTAAGCCAGGTAGATCAACTGAATAAATAATTAGTAGATTCGCTTCTACATGCGTATGTGCCGCTTGCTCTAGCGCCTTCGTATCTAGCGGGCGAGCGATGACATTCCATCCTCGACTAAAGAGTGCGCTGGAAACCATTCCTTCAAATTCGGCATCGGCGATCGCCGTAATTACTACAGGCTGGGCAATTTCATCCATTGGCACGAACTATTACCAATCGACCAGATGATGTTGCTTGAAGCAGCGAGAATATTTCGCTATTGGTCACAGAAACAGTTAGTGAAATATCGTTACCGAAATTGCTGGCTTTTCGATTTATTGAATTTAGAAACGCGCCAGATATTACTAGCGCCGATGGTTCAGTCTTCTGGATTCCCATCGCTTCTGGTACCCAATAAATATCTAGCTTCTCACCAATTTCGATATCACTTGGTAAGTCGCTGCCGTGGATTGAAATTGGTACCTGTCCCGACTTGGCACCTCTAGGCATATCGCTTACGGAACTGACTGAAATCAACTCGTTCTTAGAAATCGCTCGCAGCGCATATGAGCCGATGACATCAGAATCTTTAGAGAAGTAATCAGCGCTTATTTGCCCAAGTGCTACCTGAACTTGCGAGAGGTCGCCTTCCAAAATTTGAGAACCGGGAATTAGCGAATGTCGTGCAACCCAGTATGTGTCGCTGCGATTACCTAAGGCGGTTAGCGCCATCGCAGAAATAACTGCCGCCGCAAAGAGCGCTATGGCAACAACCAGTCGGGTTTGAGAAGCCTTCTTTACATTATTCATAGTGAGGTACTAAAGGTCATTAACTGACATGGAATTGACGTCTGTCCACAGTCATCCAACGGGATGAGATTTTCTCCACCTTAAGTTAGATGAGAAATTGGAATGCAGCGATAAAAGTGCGCTCATGGACGTTAAATTTGCAGAAAATACCCAGATCCACCGCTTCGAATTGGTCTCAAGCAATGAAGACCCAGCTATGTGGAGCCATCCACAATTAGATCTTTACTCCCTTGCCGAGAAAGCGGCAACGCGAAATATCGAAACGCTTCCGGCACAACGCGCCAAGCTTTACTTAGTTCCGAGTAACTTCGGAGAAGAGTATGAACCCGGTTTTGAGCCGATGCCAACTTCAGCAAGTGATCTTCCAGAATTACATGCCTGGACCATGAAGTTTGCAGTGAGCATCGTTGAAATCTGGGCGGGACGACGTCAGCCTGCACAATTAATCTCTAAATGTCATAGGCACATTTACATGAAATTACTTAAACAAGTTGGTAGCCAGAAAGAGATTGGCCGAATCCGTAGCATCTATCAATGTGAGCCGCTAGATGGGATATGTGAATCAACAGTTACCGTCCGCTTTGGTGACCGGTTACGTGCCATGGTGATTCGCTTCGAAGGTGTTGATCAAAGATGGTTATGTACTGAATTACGATTGCTTTAGACGCCGCCGTGGCAACGCTTATATTTCTTTCCTGAACCGCAAGGACATTGGCTATTTCGAGAGATCTCGCCTTTTGTGGCAACGCCAGATTCATCGCTCGCGGTGTATTGCAACGCCGCTACATCGGATGCTTTCTCGGTAATTCCTGCAGCTTTTACCTGTGAGCCATCGCCTTCAACGGTGACTTCAACGTTAAAGACCAAGCTCGCGAGCTCTTCCTTAATTCCATCCATCATCGCCGCAAATAGTTCGTAACCTTCGCGCTGGTATTCAACTAGTGGATCACGCTGAGCCATCGCACGAAGCCCGATACCTTCTTGTAGATAATCCATTTCGTAGAGATGTTCGCGCCACTTACGATCTAGTACAGATAGGAGAACTTTTCTTTCAAGTTCGCGCATGACTTCATTGCCAAGATCAGATTGGCGCTTTTCATACGCCCCAGTGGCATCTTCCAATATTTGTGCAGTTAGATACTCTGCATCGAGCGCGGCTCGTGAGCCAATCTTTTCAATCATGCTTTCAGGAGTAAACGAGATTGGATAGACAAGTTTCAAGGCTTGCCACAAACGATCTAGATCCCAATCTTCGCCAAAACCATTTGTTGTCTCGGCATTTACATAGGCGACTAAGGTGTCAGCAACGAAAGTTTGAACTTGTGGTGAAATATCTTCACCTTCAAGTACTAAGCGACGCTCTCCGTAAATTACTTCACGTTGCCGGTTCATTACATCGTCATATTTCAAAACATTCTTACGGATTTCAAAGTTCTGAGCTTCAACCTGAGTCTGAGCAGAGCGAATTGCATTACTGACCATCTTTGATTCGATTGGTGAATCATCAGGCAGGCCGGCCGCAGATAAGAATCTCTCGACTAAGCCAGAATTAAAGCGGCGCATTAACTCATCCTGTAGCGAAAGATAGAAGCGAGATTCGCCAGGATCTCCTTGACGGCCAGAACGACCACGCAACTGATTATCAATACGTCGAGATTCATGGCGCTCGGTACCGAGAACATAGAGACCACCAAGGGCAACTACATCTTCATGGCCTTTTGCTACTGCTGCCTTTTGTTTAGCTATTTCTTCTGGCCAGGCAGCCTCATATTCGGCTGCATTATCAACTGGTGAGAGTCCGCGACGTTGTAATTCGAAATCCGCCATAAATTCTGGATTGCCACCGAGCATGATGTCGGTTCCGCGACCGGCCATATTTGTCGCAACAGTAACCGCGCCGCTAACTCCAGCACGGGCGATGATTGAAGCTTCGCGTTCGTGATGCTTTGCGTTAAGAACTTCGTGCGGAACACCTGATTTTTTCAAAAGTGCAGATAGTTCTTCAGATTTTTCAACTGAAACGGTACCGACTAGAACTGGTTGTCCCTTGCGATGGCGTTCCACAATATCTTTTGTAACCGCCACAAATTTTCCGAGTTCAGTCTTATATACAAGATCAGCCTGATCAATACGTTGCATTGGTCGGTTGGTAGGTATTGGTACAACACCGAGCTTATAAATCTGATGGAATTCAGATGCCTCAGTCATAGCAGTACCCGTCATACCTGAAATCGTTTCGTATAAGCGGAAATAGTTCTGCAAAGTAATAGTAGCCAAGGTTTGATTTTCGTCTTTAATTTCAATGCGTTCTTTAGCTTCTAGAGCCTGATGTAGGCCCTCGCTATAGCGACGTCCTGCCAACATACGGCCAGTATGTTCGTCAACGATTAAGAGTTCACCGTTCATGACCACATAATCTTTATCGCGCTTAAATAGCTCCTTGGCGCGGACAGAATTATTTAAGTAGCCAATTAGCGTGGTATTTGCCGCTTCGTAGAGGTTCTCGATCTTTAGTAGCTCTTCGACCTTGGTGACGCCATCTTCGAGAATTCCGACAGTGCGCTTCTTCTCGTCGACTTCGTAATGAGTATCTCGCTGTAATTTATCGGCGATATTTGCAAATTCGACGTACCACTTGGTCGCTTTATCTGCAGGTCCGCTGATGATTAAAGGGGTGCGTGCTTCATCAATTAAGATTGAGTCAACTTCGTCTACAACTGCAAAGAAGTGATCGCGTTGTACACAATCTTCCAGCGACCAAGCCATGTTGTCACGAAGGTAATCGAAACCAAATTCATTATTAGTGCCGTAAGTGATGTCAGAGTTATAAGCAGCGCGTCGTTCGGCAGGTGTCATGCTATTTACAATCACACCGACTGTTAGGCCTAGGAAGCGATGGATGCGTCCCATCCATTCGCTATCACGCTCTGCCAAATAATCATTTACCGTTACGACGTGAACGCCACGACCGGCAAGAGCATTTAGATAGGAAGGAAGAGTTGCAACAAGCGTCTTTCCTTCACCTGTACGCATTTCTGCGATATTGCCGTGGTGTAAAGCGGCTCCACCCATGATTTGAACATCGTAATGACGTTGGCCAAGAGTGCGCTTTGCCGCTTCGCGTACAACCGCGAAGGCTTCAGGTAGTAGGTCATCTAAAGATTCTCCGGCGACGAGACGATTTTTAAATTCTAAAGTTTTTCCACGGAGCGAATCATCGCTAAGGGCAGTGATGGCAGGCTCAAAGGAGTTGACTTGATCCACGATCTTGCTGAGATCGCGAAGGATTTTTCCTTCGCCAGCTCGCATGATGCGATCAATAATCTTTGCCATTTTTAAGCCCTTTCCAAAATCAACCCCCTTATCGTAGGGGTTTAGCGACAGAGCCTGTTACCGCTCCAATTACGGCAAAACCTGCGGTGCTTAAGGCCCGTATCGCCTCCGCAAGGGTTGCCCCAGTAGTGATGAGATCATCAACAATTATTAAAGGCCGGATATTCCCAATTTTGGCCGCTTTCGAAGAGCCAATGGAAACACCTAAGGCTCCGTCGATATTTTGTGAGCGCTGCGCTAAATCTAATTTAGATTGGTCTCTTACCGACCTGATGTGTCTGAGAATATCTAGCGAATCTAGTGAATTCGCGTTTGCAACTGAATTTGTAATTTCAACCATGAAATTTCGTCCGCGCTTTCGCGTAGCTGAACTACGTGAGGGAATTCCAATTAGATTTCCGGATCCATATCGCCTAACAAAGAAAGTTAATGAGTGAGAAATGGCTTTAATTAACAAATTGTCAGCGGCGGATAGATTTGACTCTTTTGCACTTAAAAGGACTCTTGAAGCTATTGGTGAATAAGGTACTGCCGAAATTACTGGATATGAATTACCCAAGACTAAAAGTTCACGATAATAAATGTGTGGGTGCCAACTTGAGCGGCAAACCGAACAGATTGATATTCCTAATTGTGAACAACTAATACACCGTGATGGAAAAATTAATTCTGAAAGCGATCTCATTGCTAAATTCTCTTAAATTAAGAATTTATTTAATAGCTAGTTAAGAGTTCTGGGGATAATCGCCAGGTTGCGGGCGAATTGGTCTCCCACCAATTTGCTCGCCAGCTATTTTCGGCAATGTCAGCACAAAGTGCGCACCTTGACCAGGTAAGCCCCAAGCATCGAGCTCACCATTGTGGAGACGTGCATCCTCAAGTGCGATAGATAAACCAAGTCCTGTGCCGCCACGAACGCGCGCGCGCGACGGATCTGCGCGCCAGAAGCGATCGAAGACTCGCGATAACGCAGAAGGCTCTATGCCTGTGCCGTAATCACGAACCCCAATGGCCACTTCAGTTTGCGTCGAAACTATTGTCACATTTACTGGTTTATCTTCGGCATGATCTAGCGCATTAGATAACAGGTTTCGCATGATGCGCTCAACCCGACGAATATCGGCTTTAATCATGACGTGTTCTGTCTCGTGGTCAATATTTATCGAAATTACGTGATCATGCGAATTGGCTCTTACATCTTCAATACATCTTTCAATCAATCTGACTAAATCAAAATCAGCAGGTTCGAGAACTGCGACTTCAGCATCAAAGCGGCTAACTTCTAGAAGGTCTTCCAGCAAACGTTCAAATCGATCTAATTGAGCAACTAGCAGCTCCGAACTGCGCGAAATAGTTGGATCAAAATTCTCTCTCTGGCTATAGATAACTTCAGATGCCATACGCAAAGTGGTAAGTGGAGTTCTAAGCTCGTGAGATACGTCTGAAACAAATCTTTGCTGCACGCGAGATAAATTCTCTAATCGAGATATCTGAGACTCCAGGGAAAGCGCCATATTGTTAAAAGCGGTACCCAAAGTTGCAATTTCGTCAGAGCTTTCTACTTTCATACGCTGTGAGAAATCACCTTGGGTAAATTGCTGTGCAATTCGTGCTGCCTCTCTTACTGGCTTAACTACCTGCCGCACAACTAACCAAGTAATTAGCCCAATCAGAAATAGAAGGGCAAATCCGGTTAAGAGAAGTGAACTCTTGATCAGTGCCAGGGTTGTATTTTGATTGCTCAGTGAATAAACCAGATACATCTCATAATTTCCGGAATCTGGAATCGCAATTCTGCGTCCTGCAATTAAAACGTTTGCATCGGCGCGGTTTTGATAGCGAACTTTGGCGTATTGATATTCAACGAGATCACTAGAGCGAACACGTTTGCGTAGCTCCGTAGGCAGAGATGAGACATCTAATCCATCAGTTGCCGTGCTGAAATCAGTTGTCGGATATTGCGGGGTTACCTTAAATGGTTTTCCAAAACGACTTAAAAAGATAGATTTTCTATCCTGATTTAAGCTGACCTGAGTTGACGAAATAATTACATCTTGCACAGCCTTTTCAATGACTGAACTCTGCGCACCTTCAATAAGTAAGAATTGATACTGAGCGTTAAAAAATGATGAACGTGCTTCTGCCAGAGAAGTTTCAAGATTTACTTGCTTCACACCGGCGGAAAGTTGCGAATAGAGTGCGGAGCCAGTTAACCAAACAACGCCAAGTGATAGAAGAACTGTAGAAACGATTACCTTAGAGGCAAGTGATGTGCGTAGCTTTACTGCGATGCGGTTCATTCTAGGAACCGCCCAAAACTCCAGCTTTATAGCCAACTCCGCGCACAGTCATAACAATTTCAGGGTGCTCTGGATCGTGTTCAACTTTTGAGCGCAACCGCTGAACATGAACATTTACCAGACGAGTATCTGTCGAATGGCGATAGCCCCAGACTTCGCCAAGCAAGGCATCGCGCGTAAATACTCGTCCTGGTTCTTTAGCTAGCGCTACCAAGAGATCGAATTCCAAACGAGTTAGGGCGATCTTCTTAGTTCCCCGACTTACTTCGTGGGCAGTTACATCAATCGCAAGATCGCCAATTGTTAGCAGACCTGCAACATCAGCATTTGTGCGACGTAAGCGAGTGCGAATTCGTGCAATGAGTTCTGATGGATGGCGAAAAGGTTTAACCATGTAGTCATCAGCGCCAGCTTCGAGGCCGCGCACGACATCATGTGTATCGCCCTTAGCGCTAAGCATCACGATCGGCACCATTGATTCAGCGCGAATTAATTTGCAGACTTCAATTCCATCTAATCCCGGGAGCATTACATCTAGCAGTATGAGATCTGGAGGATTATTTCTAAATACCTCCAGCACCTCATCACCGCGACTTACTAGATCCACGTCGATGCCGGCACCGGTTAATACGATGCCAAGCATCTCCGCTAGATCCTGGTCGTCATCGACGACCATGACTAAAGTCATTAGCTACCGTGCTCCCAAGAGTTCAAGTACATATCTTGTGCGGGAGTTAAGGTATCGATACGGCCACCCATTGAAATTAACTTCAGGCTGGCAACTTCTTTATCAATATAGGTAGGAACGTTATGCACACCAGCTGGAAGATTCTTCGCTTCCTTAACTAGGTATTCTGCAGTTAGCGCCTGATCTGAGAATGACATATCCATAACAGATGCTGGATGGCCTTCTGCAGCTCCTAGGTTTACCAATCGACCTTCTGCAAGTAGAAGCAAGCGACGCCCATCAGCTAGTACATATTCATCTGTCTGGTGGCGCATCTTGGCATTCTTCTTCTTGGCATTCTGCTCGAGCCAAGCAACGTCGATCTCAATATCGAAGTGACCAGAGTTGGCCATGATCGCTCCATCCTTCATAACTGCAAAGTGCTCATCGCGCAGAACGTCGCGGTTTCC
>Ga0214919_10006012_pt1 | contig 16870 bp, 9 predicted proteins | sample LL1503_MetaG_FD_177994 | JGI IMG/M metagenome (GOLD analysis project Ga0214919, IMG submission 177994) | Freshwater microbial communities from Lake Lanier, Atlanta, Georgia, United States - LL-1503 | ecosystem: Environmental > Aquatic > Freshwater > Lake | place: USA: Georgia | collected 2015-03-15 | reverse complement strand
ATAGATGCGCTCACCGTGCCCAACGCCACCATCACCCAATCGCGCTTGTACGCCTTGCTCAACGCCATTCGTGTGCAAGAGAGCACTTATAAATCCGCTGGCTCAGTCCACGGTTGTGCTTTGTTTGCAGGTGAGCGCATGCAATTATTTGTGGAAGATGTCGGCCGTCACAATGCCATCGACACTATTGCTGGCTGGATGTGGATGCAGGGCATTCAAGCGGATCAAGATTCAATTTTTTACACCACTGGCAGGTTGACCAGCGAGATGGTGATGAAGTCTGCACAAATGGGTGTGGCCATAGTCGTCTCACGCAGTGGCATCACGCAAATGGGGTTTGATTTGGCCCAACGTTTGTCACTGTGCACGATTGGCCGGGCAACTAACAAACACTTTCTTTGTTACACGCAAAGCGAGCGCTTGGTTTTAGATGCCAAGCAAAGTTAAAGCTGAAACTCGGACTCGAACATAAGAGAGATATGGCAGCCACACAACCAACACCGCACCACGGCGCCGCTTGGTGGCACCTCGCATGGCGCACGCTTTGGCGTGACGCGCGCGCGGGCGAGTTGCGTTTGTTGGTGCTCGCCGTTGCATTGGGTGTTGCGTCTTTGAGTTCGGTCAGCTTTTTAGCTGATCGATTGAATGCGGGTTTGTTGCGTGATGCGGGGCAATTGTTAGGAGGTGATGCAGTGGTGGTCAGCGACCAGCCAACTCCTGTTGCATTTATCAAACAAGCAAAAACTCTAGGTCTAAAGGCAGTGACCACCTTGAGCTTTCCCACCATGGCGCGGGGTGAAACTTCGGCAGAAGATAGCAGTGCAGGTAAAAGCCGCTTGATTGCCTTGAAAGTTGTAGACGACGGCTACCCTCTGCGTGGGCAACTTAAATATGCAACGTCTGATGGTTCTGAAACTGTAAATACCGAACAAGGCATCAAAGCCCCTATCACGCAAGAAGCTGAAGCCGCATCAAAGAAAAAAAGTAATACACAAAAAATTCCTCAGCCAGGCGAAGTTTGGGCCGAAGCCAGCGCTTTAGACGCATTAGGTTTAAAGGTCGGTGCCGCAATGTGGCTTGGCGACAAGCGCTTGTCTGTTGGCGGTGTGTTGTTGCAAGAGCCAGATCGAGGTGCAGGTTTTATGAACTTCGCGCCACGCGTGATGATGCACCGTGCAGATTTAGACGCTACAGGTTTGGTGCAACCTGCCAGTCGCATCACTTGGCGTTTTGCTGTGGTGGGTGAACCAGAAACTGTTGAGCGATTTGTCAATTCGGCCCAAGAGCAAGTCAAGTTACCTCAGGTGCGTGGCGTTCGCGTCGAGTCATTGGCCACCGGCCGGCCTGAAATGCGCCAGACCTTAGACCGTGCGGGTAAGTTTTTAAATCTAGTGGCTTTGCTGGCGGCTTTACTAAGCGCTGTTGCTGTTGCGTTGGCTGCACGGTCATTTGCATCCAAGCATTTGGATGATTGCGCCATGTTGCGTGTCTTGGGGTTGAGTCAAAGGCAAATTGCAATGTCTTATTGCGGCGAGTTTGTGTGCGTGGGTTTGTTTGCCAGTGCTATTGGTTTGTTATTGGGTTACTGCGTGCACTTTGTTTTTGTGCAATTGCTGGCTGGCTTGGTAGAAACCGCTTTGCCTGCAGCAACTTGGTGGCCAGTAGTGTATGGACTTGCCACGGGCTTGACCTTGTTGTTGGCATTTGGCTTGCCGCCTGTGTTGCAACTGGCAAGTGTGCCTGCGCTGCGTGTGATTCGTCGAGAAGTAGGCGAGCCTAAAGCAGTCACTTGGGCCGTCAGTGCTGTGGGCTTGATAGGGTTTGCAATTTTGCTAGTGGTAGCCAGTAGAGACCTCTTGTTGGGTTTGATGGTGGTAGGTGGTTTTGCTGGTGCTGTGTTGGTATTTGCTGGCATGGCTTGGTTGGCAGTGAAGTTGCTGCGCCGCAGTGTGACCGAAGGTAAATCGCCAGCGTGGTTGATGTTGGCTACCCGACAAATCAGCGCGCGTCCTGCTTATGCGATGGTGCAAGTGAGTGCTTTGGCGGTTGGTTTGTTGGCTTTGGCTTTGTTGGTTTTGTTGCGAACAGATTTAATCAACAGTTGGCGTAATGCGACGCCAGCCAACGCTCCTAATCGCTTTGTGATCAATATTCAACCTGCGCAATCGGAAGCGTTTTTAGATGCATTGAAACAAGCGAATGTGAACAAGTTCGATTGGTACCCCATGGTGCGCGGACGCTTGGTAGCGGTCAATAGCCAAGGAGTAAGCGCCCAAGACTATTCTGAGGAGCGCGCTAAACGTTTTGTCGACCGTGAATTCAATTTGACCTTTAGCGACACATTGCCTGACAACAACCCCATCATTTCCGGAGAGTGGCAACCAGAAGAACCCAACGCCATGAGCGTTGACGAACTATTAGCCAAAACCTTAGGCTTGAAGCTCGGCGATGTCTTGCGCTTTGACATGGCTGGGGTGTTGTATGAATCACGCATCACGTCTATACGCCATGTCGATTGGGCATCAATGCGCGTGAATTTCTTCGTCATTTTTCCGCGCAGCCAAATGGACGATGTACCAACGACTTTCATTGCTGCATTTCGTGCGCCGGAACTTCAGGGCTTCGATAACAACTTGGTCAAGCAGTTTCCCAACGTAACAAATGTTGATATGGGTGCCGCCTTGCAACAGGTGCAAGGCGTGCTGGAGCAAGTGGTGGGTGCAGTAGAGTTTTTATTCCTATTTACATTGGCTACGGGCTTAGTGGTGTTGTTCGCCGCAGTCACAGCAACGCGCGAAGAGCGTGCGCGTGAATATGCCGTGTTGCGTGCTTTAGGTGCATCGAACCGTTTGTTGGCACAAGTGCAACGGGCTGAGTTAGCCGGTGTGGGTGCGTTGGCTGGATTTTTAGCAACCAGTGTGGCTGTTGCCATGGGCTGGGGTTTGGCGCGCTATGCGTTTGAATTCAGCTGGAACCCAAGCCCTTGGGTGCCCTTGGTGGGGGCTGTGGTCGGCGCATTGCTAGCCTTGGCAGCTGGCTGGTGGGGTTTGCGTGAGGTGCTGAGCCGACCCGTTGTACAAACTTTGCGACAAGCGCAGTCGGTTTAAGAGCGGGTGTTAGGTCAAGCGCCTATGTATTGCGCTGTCAGATAGATTGACTTGGACCTAGTAGGACAAGTAACGCACCACCCCCTCCATCAGAAGGCTTAGCTTGTACAAACGCTAACACCTCATTTTTTTGTACCAACCAGCGCTGAACTTTCGATTTAAGTACAGGCTCTTTGCCAGGAGAGCCCAAGCCTTTGCCATGTACCACGCGGACACAGCGCCAACCCATGCGCTTGGCGTCTCGGATAAATTGCCCCATCGCATTGCGCGCTTCGTCGCTGCGCAAACCGTGCAAATCGATTTGTCCTTGGATACTCCATTCCCCTTTGCGTAACTTGCGTGTTACGTCGGTACCAATACCTGGTCGTCTAAAACTCAGTTGGTCATCGACGTCTAGTAATGTGCTGATATCGAACTCGTCACTCATGCTCTCGTGCATCACGGCTTCGTCGTCTAAGTCTTGCTGTAAAGGGCGTGTAGAGGGGCGTTGTGGCGCTGACCAAACACGCTCTTGATTGGCAATAGGCGCGACCTTACCTACTGCGCGCGTAAATAAATTACGTTCTGCTTCCGCGCGCTTTGCTTGGGCGATACGCGCTTGTTCTGCTAATTCATTCGCCTTGGCGTTATCTGCCAATTTTTTACGCATGGCGTCAAGGTCTTGCAAAGACTTGGACTTCATATCAAGCCCTCCTCTGCCATCGACAAATATTTGCCTTGTGCCACGATGATGTGGTCGCGAACCGTGACATCAATCACCCCCAAAGCCTCTTGCATGGTTTTGGTGAGCTCGATATCTGCTTGTGAAGGGCGGACTGCACCGCTGGGATGGTTATGCGCCAACACCACGCCATTGGCGCCAAGTTGCAGTGCGGTTTTTGCCACCTCGCGTGGATAGACCATGGCTTGCGACAGTGAGCCACGAAACATCGGTTGGTAAGACAACAAACGATTTTGGGCGTCCAAAAAAAGCACGGCAAACACCTCATGTTTGAGTTGGGCTAACTCGAGTTGCAAATATTGTTTGACTATGGCGGGCGAGTGCATCACCTCGTTTTCCCGCATCTCTTGCGTCAATGCGCGACGGGCAATCTCTAGCACCGCAAGCAATTGTGCCCGCTTGGCTGTACCTCCCATGCCTTTGAAGGTTTTTAATTCCTGCGCATTGGCGTGAACCAGACCTGCAAAACCTCTGAAGCCTCGCAAAAGGTCGCGCGCCAAATCAAATACGTTCTTTCCAGCGATGCCCGTTCTCAATAGCAAGGCCAGCAACTCCGCATCGGTCAAAGACGCGGGGCCGAGCGCCAAAATTTTCTCGCGTGGCCGCATATCTGGCGGTAATTGCTGGATCGATACCGTGTCTTTCATGGGAGCTAGAGCTTTCTACAATAGGCATTCTGTCAATCCATTACGTCATGTCAGTTTCAACCCACCACCCTACCATCGGCCACGGATCTTTTTTAACCTTGCACTACCGACTTTCGGGACCGCAAGGTGACGTGATCAATACGTTTTCTGGTAAGCCCGCCACTTTGTCTATCGGGACCGGTGCGTTGTCGCCAGCAGTTGAGCAACGTTTGCTGGGCCTTGAAGAAGGCGCTCACACCACCTTTGAATTGGCAGCAGGCGAAGCCTTTGGTGAGCGCAATCCTGACATGCAGCAATGGGTCAGCAAAAAATTGCTCCACGAAATGGGCGAAACAGATGCGCAATATGCTGTTGGTGATGTGGTGCAGTTTCCTGCACCCACTGGGCAAGGATCTTTTGCAGGCGCTATTCAGCAAGTGACGGAAGACTCGGTCTTGTTTGACTTTAACCATCCACTTGCTGGCCGAGCCGTCACGTTTGAAGTGCAAGTCATTGGAATTTTGTAGAGACTTTTATGCAAAACTTTAAAGAAATCGTATTGGCCGAACCTCGGGGCTTTTGTGCGGGAGTTGACCGTGCCATAGAAATCGTCGACCGAGCTCTGTTGAAATTTGGTAAGCCCGTGTATGTGCGTCACGAGATTGTTCATAACACCTATGTGGTCGATGACCTGAAAAGCCGTGGTGCCATCTTCATTGAAGACCTGAACGACGTACCTGCAGGTGCCACCTTAGTCTTTAGTGCGCACGGCGTTCCGAAATCTGTTGAAGCAGAGGCTACGCGCCGGGGGTTTACTGTGTTTGATGCTACCTGTCCTTTGGTTACCAAAGTGCATGTGGAAGTCGCCAAGTTGCACAAAGAAGGATATGAGTTTGTGATGATTGGCCACAAAGGCCATCCTGAAGTTGAAGGCACGATGGGCCAATTGGCTGACGGTATTTATTTGGTGGAAGACGTTGCGGATGTAGCGCATATTCAGCCCAAACAAACTGATCGCCTTGCCGTTGTGACGCAAACCACTTTGAGTGTGGACGATGCAGCAGAAATTACAGAGGCTGTGGTGGCGCGCTTTCCAAGTATTCGGCGCCCCAAAATGCAAGATATTTGTTATGCGACCCAAAATAGACAAGATGCTGTCAAAGTGCTGAGCGCAGAAGTCGATTTGGTCATCGTCGTAGGAAGCCCCTCCAGTTCCAACAGTAACCGCCTGCGTGATGTCGCACAACGATATGGTGCCGAGAGCTATATGGTTGACACCGCCGCAGAACTACAAACCGAATGGTTTAAAGGCAAGACCCGCGTTGGCCTCACAGCTGGCGCTTCAGCCCCCGACATCTTGGTGCAAGAAGTCATCACCCGTATTCGTGCTCTAGGCGCAGTGTCTGTACGGACATTGGATGGTATTCAAGAGACTATTAAATTTCCTTTACCTAAAGGATTGAAGTAAATGTTAGACATCAACCTATTGCGTCGCGACTTACCGCAAGTTATTGCGCGACTTGAAACCCGTAAGTCGCCGCAAGTCTTTTTAAATGTCGAGGTATTTCAAGCTTTAGAGAACGAGCGCAAGACATTGCAGACCCGTACTGAGGAATTGCAATCGATACGCAATACTGTGTCTAAACAGATTGGTATTCGCAAATCAAAAGGCGAAAGTGCCGATGCTGAAATGGCGCAAGTTGCAGATATCAAAACCGAACTCGAGCAATCTGCTGCGCGTCTTGATATCTTGCAAGCGGAGTTACAAACCTTGTTGCTGGCAGTGCCTAACTTGCCCAATGAAAGCGTACCAGTGGGTGCCGACGAGCACGGCAATGTGGAGTTACGCCGCTGGAGCGCCACTGGTAAAGACCCACAGCCTTTGGCATTCGCACCTAAAGACCACGTAGATTTAGGCGAACCACTAGGCTTAGATTTCGACATGGGCGTGAAACTCTCTGGTTCACGCTTTACGGTGATGAAAGGCCAGATCGCCCGCTTGCACCGTGCACTTGCGCAATTCATGCTCGACGTGCAAACCCAAGAACATGGCTACACCGAGTGCTACACGCCTTACATCGTCAATAGCGACACTCTGCGCGGCACAGGCCAGTTACCAAAGTTTGAAGAAGATTTATTTGCTGCCAAAAAAGGCGGGCAAGAAGGTGAATCCGCTGATAACCATGCGCTGTATTTAATTCCCACCAGCGAAGTCACGCTAACAAATTTTGTGCGTGATGTGGTGTTGGCAGAAAGTGATTTGCCACTCAAGTTGACTGCGCACACACCTTGCTTTAGATCAGAGGCTGGCAGTGCAGGGCGCGACACGCGTGGCTTGATTCGCCAACACCAGTTTGACAAAGTAGAGATGGTGCAAATCGTGCATCCCGACCACAGCGAGCAAGCCTTGCAAGATATGACAGCGCATGCGGAAGCTATTTTGCAAAAGCTAAAACTCCCTTACCGCGTGATGGCGTTGTGCACAGGCGATATGGGTTTTGGTGCAAGCAAAACCCATGATTTAGAAGTGTGGTTGCCTGCGCAAAATACCTACCGCGAAATCAGCTCGGTTTCTAATTGCGAGGCGTTTCAAGCACGTCGTTTGCAAGCAAGATTCAAAAATGCACAAGGTAAGAACGAACTCGTACACACCCTCAATGGTTCAGGTTTAGCAGTGGGACGCACATTGGTGGCTGTTTTAGAAAACTACCAGCAAGCAGATGGAAGCGTCAGCGTGCCTGAAGCGTTGCGACCATATATGGGTGGTGTTTCAGAGCTGCGTGCTTAGCGCTTTTAGTTTAAAAGCCGATGGTTAGAATCACTAGTAGACATACAGCATTTCACGCGGAGAAGTGGCAGAGTGGTCGAATGTACCTGACTCGAAATCAGGCGTAGGGGCGACCCTACCGAGGGTTCGAATCCCTCCTTCTCCGCCAAATGTCAAGCTAATAAAGGCCTTTCGGGGCCTTTATATCTTTTTCCCCACAGTTTTCCCCACACAGTTCAGCACAACTTGTGAACACTGCTGGTCACCACACCCCAAACGGCGAAGTCATCTCGCTCTTTAACGACTATTGGCGGGTAGATGGGATTCTCTGAGACTAGCTTAACCAGCCCAGCTCGTTTGTAGAGTCTTTTAACTATGAATTCCTCATTCAGCGTAACCAAGACGATATCGTTGTGCTTTGGTTCTATGCTGCGGTCGACTACCAATACATCACCATCAAAGATGCCAGCATCAATCATGGAGTTACCTTTGATGCGAAAGATATAGGTGGCGATCTCGTTATGAATCAGATAGCCGTTGATATCGACCAGTTCTTTGGCTTGCTCAGTTAGGTGTGATGGGTATCCTGCTGGAACAGAACCGATACATAGGTTTAACCAAATGGGGCTGGATGCAACAAGGATGGGGCTACTTAATGAAGTCATAGATCAATACTACAGTCTAAAAATAAAGGCCCACCCCATTGAATTTCCAGCCAGTCACGACCCCACCGTACCCCCACCCCCCTGTTTTAGAAATGGTTCCATACCGCAGGTGTACGCTCTGTTTCGCTCAAAGGATTGCCGCGTCTTATCAGATCGCTAAATATGACGATGGCAAAGTAAGGACGCTTGTAAATCTAGGGAAGACTAAAACATAGTCATATATGAATAATTTATAACTAAAAATGCTGGCCAGTTAATTTATTTTTATATTGATAATTTCGGAAAATACGTATAAGCTTATCGGAGGCTAATTCCTCCCCATTTTTTTATGACAACTCTCTTGGTTAACGTCTCGGCTCAGACTGCTGACCTGAATTACAGCGCCGACTACAGGGTAGGGTCTGCGTCAGGCTCAATTCAAGACTTAGCAGGGAGCAATTACGCAGGTATAACTGATTACAACTTTACGGCAACCGCAACACCTCAATATACGCCCAATAATGAATAATGCAACCTACGAATTAAAAGCTCTTTTAGAGAGTGAAGCCACTAGTACAGCTACGTATTCAGTTAATGCTGTTTACAAATTCAATACGGTTTCGTACAACGGGCAATTCACAATATTGCAAAGCCCACTGCAAATCGATAGATTTGAAGGCCAAGAGGCCTATAAAAAAACTATGGAGTCTGTTGGTTCAATCAATTTCAACGGAAACATAAAACACTCATCTGATACTTCCACATACTATTACTCAAAAGACTATATTCAGTTAGGCGCAAAAACAGGGGAATATTATTTTGTAAATTCTCCGCTCTTGTTCTCTTCATCAACCATTAAAGTCGGTGACAGTGGTGTTTTGCGTGAAAGTAAAATATACAAAATTGCAGATGCGCCATTAGAGGGAGCTAGCATTAGCCAAAGTAAGGTGGCTGTTGGAACCGAGAAAAGCACATATTCCATAGAAAGTTTTGATGCTAACTACGCATTATTGAAAATAGCATCAATTGAGACCATCGAGTCAGTCACGACAAGTTCGGTTGATCAATATTTATTGAATGCCAATGGCACGGTGACACCATACAAATTCGATGGTGTTAATGATGGTTATTCCTCAAGTTTAGAATTTACTACATTACAGGCCAGCAACACCTCATTGGGATCACTCTCCAATGACACATACATAGGCACATCTGGCGACGATGTTTATTTCGGGTTAGGCGGTGACGATACGATCAATGGGCAATCTGGAAATGACTTGCTAAATGGAGACCTGGGCAACGACAGCTTGGGGGGGGGCGATGGCAATGACACATTGACCGGGGGGGATGGAAATGACACCCTGTCTGGCGGCAATGGCATAAATCAATTGGATGGCGGCAATGGTGACGATACCTATTACATCACCAACAACTCTACTGCCGTATCCGACTCAGGAGGAACAGATACAGCCTATATATCGGCTAATTTCGTTAAGTTGCCCGGTAATATTGAGAACAAGATTTATGCACCTGGCTCGCAGGCCTTGCCTTATTGGATAGATGCTTTGCTGCCCAACCAAGCATCGGGTAACTTATTTCAACGATTAGTCGGCGATAACAAAACCATTTATTTCAATTTCCCAGAAACTATACCCGGTTACATCACCAATAATTACCAAAGCGATGGTTATGCCAAATTCACAGATACACAAAAGGGAGCAGCTCGACAGGCATTGACAGAAATCTCAAATTCAATCGGTATCACTTTCGTTGAAAACAATATTTCGGATGCTGGTAACACCATATCTTTTGCTAATAACAACCAAGTTAACTCAGCGGGATATGCTGCTTACCCAGGCTATACCTCGATAAGTCGTGATGTCTTCATGAATCAAAAATCCAGTGGCATGCTTTTGATGCTGGATGGCACTTATTCGGTTCTTGCATTGACCCATGAAATTGGCCACTCACTGGGTCTGAAGCACCCGTTTGACGAGTTAGATGCCAGTGGTAATGTAGGTGATCCCCCATATTTGCAGGGGGCTGAGGATTCAAGTAATTGGACGGTAATGAGCTATGTGTCAAATGCAAATCAATACCATCTGCAGTTACAAGACTTGGATATTGCAGCGCTTCAGTTCATCTATGGCCCCAGCAGTACCTCTCGCACGGGTGCAGATACATATACCATCTCTGAGACTAAAACCAACTTTATTTGGGATGGAGACGGCACTGACAAGATCAGTGCAGCTAACAGCAGCCAAGCGGTGACAATTTATTTGGAGCCTGGATATTGGGGTTATGTGGGAAGTGCCAGGGCGGAAAAAATTTCGTCCACTGGACAAATCACGGTGAACTTTGGCAGTCAAATCGAGAACTTGGACGGTTCTAGTCTGGCAGACGCTTTGTATGGAAATGGCTTGGCAAATATCATCAATGGCAATGGCGGAAACGACACCATTGATGGCGGCGAAAGCAACGACACGATCAACGGGGGTGTGGGTAATGATCTACTCTTAGGAGGTCAAGGAAATGACTCCATTGTCGGTGGGGATGGAGATGATGTAATTGAATTTGACTTAGGAAATGATACTGTTGATGGAGGCAATGGTGTAGACACCATAATTTTAAAAAACAATGTAACTGACTATGCATTTAATTTAACTAACGCGATTTACACAATTAAGTCAAATAGTGATCAAAATAATGTCGTAAGTGTTTCTGGCGTTGAATATGTTAATTTAGCGAATGCTAGGATTTTATTTCTCAGCTTATATAACAGTGCGCCACTCGCCACAACGGCCTTTACCTTAACGGATGAAGACACGGCCAAGACAGGTACGCTGGCTGGAACAGATATTGATGGCAACGCCTTGACGTTTGCCAAAGTGGCAGATCCCTCACACGGTACTGTCAGCGTCGACTCAAGCACTGGCTCCTATACCTACACCCCTACAGCAAACTACAACGGCAGTGACAGTTTCACGTTCAAAGTCAACGACGGCTATTTAGATTCCACAACCGCAACGGTGAACATCACAGTGAGTGCAGTCAACGACACAGCAGTGGGAGGCGTCACCATTACGGGTACTGCGACGCAGGGTCAAACCCTCACAGCAAGCAACACCATCACCGATGCAGATGGAATCCCAACATCAGGAGATGGGGCAATCCACTACCAATGGATGGCAGATAAAGTCAACATTTCTGGTGCAACCAGTAGCACATTCACACTCACCCAATCCCAGGTCGGCAAAGCCATTACTGTTAAGTCGATTTATACAGACCAACAAGGAACTGTAGAGAGTTTGACAAGCGCTGCTGGTAGCGCAGTTGCTAATGTCAACGATGCCCCAGTAGGTAGCGTAACTATCACAGGCACTGCCTCACAAGGCCAAATGCTCACAGCAAGCAGCAACATTACCGATGCCGATGGAATCCCTGCAACTGGTTCAGCAGGAGCGATCAGCTATCAGTGGCTAGCAGGTGGTGTGAATATCGCAGGAGCAACAGCTAGTACCTTCACCCTGACTCAGGCGCAGGTAGGTAAGACGATGAGCGTGAAGGCGAGTTATACCGATAACTACAGCACTTCAGAGAGCGTGACAAGCGCATTAACTGGGGCAGTGGTTAATGTTAACGACAGTCCCACAGGATTAGTTACCCTTAGCGGTCTCGTTGCCCTTGATGCAACCTTAAATGCTTCAAACACATTGGCTGATGCTGACGGCATTCCTCAGAGTGGGGTAGGTGCAATAACTTACGCATGGAGTGCTAATGGTGAATTGATCACTAACGCATCAGGCGCAACATTGACCATCACCGCCCCTCTCGTTGGATCACTGATAACCGTTGCCGCCAGTTATGTCGATGGTGGTGGATCTATCGAGACTAGATCAACTGCGGTTACTTATTTGAAAACCTCATACGACTTAGCTCAGCCTAGACAATGGTTTTCATCACAATCTGCGCTAACCGAATCTGGAGTTGTTTATACGCAAGACTATCCACTGCTTGTAATACAGCATGCTCAGGTTGATTTAAACAATGATGGCCTCGAGGATCTGTTTACCTACGATAGTTACCCTCTTAACATTGCTACCCCAAATCCTCCGCCAAGCGTATTTCTCAATACTGGTGATTCTCTGAGAAAAGTGGTTTGGTCAGGGCCTAATCTGAAGGATCCGCATGGGACAAAAATATTAATTGGTGATTTCAATGGTGACAGTTTGCCTGACTTGTTTTCTTTGGTTGCTGTGGACCAACCAAACGGAGCCTTTCCCAACCTGAAGGATTTCAATAACCTCCTTTTTAATTCCACTTCGGGATTCAAAGAAGTTAAAGAGTTTGAAGACCAACTAGGTTATTGGTTCGCCGGCGCATCAGGCGATATCGACAACGACGGTGATCTAGATATTGTGATGTTCAATTTTCATGTTGGAGCTAATGGCGTAAAGAACCTTATTCTTTGGAACGATGGGGTAGGGAATTTCTACTATGACAGTTCTGACATTGGAGAAATACCTATAGTCGACCAAGCCGAATTACGAGATTTGAACCGGGACGGGTATTTAGATTTGGTCATTGATAACATCAACTTTATACAAAATCAGCGAACACCCATCGTCAGTGTTATTTGGGGTAATGGTCTGGGGTACAGCTTGACCAATGCGACCCAATTCAATCTCGGTAGTGAAGATTACCTCACAGGAATCTATTTTGCAGATCTTAACGCAGACAAACTCGATGAAATTGTTCTGTCGGGCTTAAATACAACCGGTCAATATTGGGTCAAGGTCTACAGCTACGATGATAAATTTGAAACGTACTCAGATTCCACGCTACGTTTCATGGACTTGAACAACACATCAGTCCGCTTTGATCACATATGCGTGACCGACATTGACAGCGACGGATTGCTTGACTTATTTTCTCCAGACAAAGCCGACGCAGTTCACTGGGAATGGAACGGTTCGCAGTTCATTAAACAGAACACGCCGGCCAAAGGATCTGTCACCCTTAATGGTTCAGCCAAACAGTTTCTAACGCTCACGGCCAATAATGACATCTACGATGTAGATGGGATACCTGCCTCAGGAACTGAAGCAATCAGCTACCAGTGGATGGAAGATGGCGTAAACATTTCAGGCGCCACTTTAAACACTTTTACCCTAACTCAGGCGCAGGTAGGAAAGGCTATTACTGTCAAGGCAAGTTTCACAGACCAGCGAGGAACTTCAGAGAGCGTTATTAGCGCTGCAACAGGTGCAGTAATTAATGTGAATGATCGACCGGTGGCCACTCCAGCAACTTTGACGTTAACTGAAGACGCAGCCAAATTGAGTACTTTAGCAGGCACGGATTTAGACGGCGACAACTTGAAGTTTGTCAGAGTGGCTTATCCTTCGCACGGTACTGTCAGCGTCAACTTAAGCACTGGCTCCTATACCTACACCCCTACAGCGAACTACAACGGCAGCGACAGCTTCACCTTCAAAGTAAACGATGGCTTGTTAGATTCATCCACTGCAACGGTGAACATCACTGTCACCGCAGTCAATGACGCGCCAGTGGCGACTACTGCGACGGTGACGACAACGGAAGACTCAGCCAAAACAGGTACGCTGGCGGGTACGGATGTAGATGGCAACACTTTGACGTTTGTCAAAGTGGCAAACCCCACGAACGGCACAGTCAGCGTGAACGCATCGACAGGTGCTTACACCTACACGCCCACAGCAAACTTCAACGGTAGTGATAGTTTTACTTACAAAGTAAACGACGGCACGGTGGACTCAGCCACGGCGACAGTGAATATCTCGATCAGTGCAGTTAACGATGCGCCTGTTGCGACAACAGCATCTGCCTCCACAAACGAAGACATAGCCACGACAGGCACTCTGGCAGGCACTGACATCGATGGCAACACCCTGACGTTTGCTAAGGTCGCTGATCCTTCGCACGGCACTGTCACCGTCAATGCCAGCACTGGTGCTTATACCTACACCCCGACAGCAAACTACAACGGTAGTGATAGTTTTACTTTCAAAGTCAACGATGGCTTGTTAGATTCCACGACAGCTACGGTGAACATCACTGTGAGTGCAGTTAACGATGCACCATCAGGTAGCGTGACTATCACGGGAACAACTACACAGGGTCAAACCCTCACAGCAAGCAACACCATCACCGATGCAGATGGAATCCCAGCAACTGGTTCAGCGGGTGCGATCAGCTACCAGTGGATGGCAGGCGGGGTAAACATTTCAGGTGCAACAGCTAGTACCTTTACCCTGACTCAAGCCCAAGCAGGCAAGGCTATTACTGTTAAGGCGAACTACACAGACCTGCAAGGTAGCGCAGAGTCAGTAACCTCTGCCGCTACCTCTGCCGTAGTGGGCGTCTTTACTGGCGCGGTGATTGATGGCTACGTCTCTGGCGCAACAGTCTTCGCAGACTTGAACAGTGACTTGAACCTTAACTGGACAGATAAGAACAGTAACAGCAAGTTTGATGAGGGTGAAGGCGAGGCTTGGGCTACCACAGATGCACTGGGCGGATATACCTTCAATACAAATGCCAACCTAACAGGTGTCAACATTGTCTCTAAGGGCGGCATAGACATTACCACCCAAGCAGACATGGGTCTGATGCTCGCTCCTTCAGGTGTGAACTACATCACCCCCATCTCTACGGTGTACGCCTACGCAGACAAAGCAACAGCAGGAGGAGGCGCAGCATTACTTAGCGCGCTGGGGTTAAGTGCAAGTGACTTGGCCTACGACCCAGTAGCGCAACTCAACTCCCAAGGCACCACGGCAGGCGCAAACGCCGCCAAGGTACTCAAAGCGGGAGCGTCCCTTCTGACCATGGTTAATGCAGCCTCTGCCCTAGCGGTGGAGTTGGGTAACGGAACGGTAGACGCTACCCAAGCGGCTAAGGGCGTGTTTAGCCAGATAGCATCAATGGGTGCAGGGGTGAGTAACTTACTCAGCACAGACGCGGCAACAAGCCAAGCCGCTCTCAAGAGCGTGATCACCGCGTCGCTCACCAGTAGCGGTGTTAGCACCAGCAACCTGACTTCCCTGATTGACTCATCCGCCAACTCGATCTCAGCAGTGACGACATCTATCCAGAAGTTAGATGCCACAGCGATCGCTTCAGGAGATCAAGTGGGCTTGGCAAGACTGGGGCAAGAGACACTGACACAAACGCTCACCCAAGTGGCGGCGGCAGTAGAGCTTGGTGGAACAGACGCAAGTACGGCGCTGACCAATCTAAATACAACCTACAGCAGTAGCAACATCACTCAGTTGGCAATAGCCGCCGAGCGAGAGATCACAGCACCCATGAGCGGTATCGTCTACGACTGGAAGACGCACACCCTGCTAAAAGACGTGAGCATCAAGCTCACCACCGAGGGAGACGGTGTGAACCATATGTACGAGTTGCGCAACATCAAGCTCACAGCGGCGGGAGACGTGACAGCAGAGGTGTGGGCTAACTTAGGGGCCAAGTCTGTCCAGAACTTGCACTTTGATCTGGGCTTGGATAGTGGCGTGACGGGTAGCTTCACAGCAGACGCTACTTCCATGACAGGCTTTACAGCGATCAACGGAGATCAGGCAGGACACATAGGCTATGGAGCGATGTCAACAACTAAGAGCCTGACAGGCTCGGTCAAGCTCGGAGCCTTGAGCTTAGACCTGCCCACAGGAACCACGCTTACCTCACTCAAGTTCCTCTCTGGAGACGCGGGCGATAGCCAATTGGCGGCATACGGCGTCAAGGCAGGCGCTTTACTAGACACGACAGACATTCACGGTGCGTACGACTACCAAGGCTTGGATGCGGGGTTGTACGCGTTTGAGCTAGACAAGGCACTCACTAGCGCAGAGACTGGCTCGCAAGCGATTAGCTCGGCAGACGCCTTAGCCGCTCTCAAGATGGCGGTGGGACGCAACCCCAACGGAGACGCGGCGGGAACGATTGCGGCGTCACCGTATCAATTCATTGCGGCAGATGTCAACGGTGACGGGCGAGTGAGTAGTGCAGACGCCTTGGCGATTCTGAAGATGGCGGTCAGGAGAACTGATGCGCTTCCAAGGGAGTGGTTGTTCGTGCGAGAGGACGAGGACTTCTGGAACGAGACGACACACGCCTACACGACGACGAGGACATCGGTGGCGTGGGACAACGAGCCGTATGACGTGACATCGCCTACGAAGTTGACGCAGAACTTTGTAGCGGTGTTGAAGGGGGATGTGAACGGAAGCTGGGCGGCGCCTGCGGGCAGTGAGAAGCTAGCGGACAGTTACTTCACCGACTTGGTGGCACATAACCCTAACAGCATGCAACTCTCGCAGTGGGGCATCACCTTAGCTGTATAAATCTTCGTGTTTAAAACTGGTACTTAAAGAATCAAAATCAAAATCTTTAATTTCTAATTAAAGACTATCGTAAGGCAGTTACATTCAGTTTTCGCAGATATACGCGCATGCGCGCACGGGCGCGTCTTGGGGTTTTAAGTCTTAATTAGAAGCTTACTCAGGCGTATCTCCCATTAGGTACTCTTCCTGATAAAGCGGTTGCCATACGCGGGCTAATTCAACCGTTCTGGCATAGCCTTCTTTTGACACTTTCATAGTCAAAGCCTTTAAGTTTTGTATCGCCTAAGTGTGTTGTTAGGTTATCCCTAGCTCAATCTTTAGCTGGGATGCATTAACTGCTAAGATAATCAAAACTAAAACCCATCAAACTTTAACAAAAAATATTAACTTGGTTCATAGCAACATCAAAGTGGGGGAATAAAAGGGGGAACAAAATTCTTTTATTTTTTTAGATATCCCTAATTTATTAGATTTAAAGCCATCTTTCAATGGACGCCAGCTCCACCATCACATTGAATTCGATGAATAAACCCGTATGCCTCATCATTGGTGCCGGTGCCGGCATCGGCGGCAATGTTGCCAAGCGCTTTGCCCGCGAGGGCTACCACGCCTGCC
>Ga0214919_10006011_pt1 | contig 16871 bp, 5 predicted proteins | sample LL1503_MetaG_FD_177994 | JGI IMG/M metagenome (GOLD analysis project Ga0214919, IMG submission 177994) | Freshwater microbial communities from Lake Lanier, Atlanta, Georgia, United States - LL-1503 | ecosystem: Environmental > Aquatic > Freshwater > Lake | place: USA: Georgia | collected 2015-03-15 | reverse complement strand
TCTAATTTATTTTTAGGAAATGATATTTATTTTTCTGGATCAATAGATACAATTAAAACTACATTATCTAAACTATCTAACAATACTAGTACTATTAATAATATTAATAATAATGTAAATATATCATCTAATACAATAATTTATGCTAATTCTACAATTAGTTCAAATTTAAATGTATCTGGTCTAACATTACTTAATAATACATCTATTAATTCTAATTTATTTTTAGGAAATGATATTTATTTTTCTGGATCAATAGATACAATTAAAACTACATTATCTAAACTATCTAACAATACTAGTACTATTAATAATATTAATAATAATGTAAATATATCATCTAATACAATAATTTATGCTAATTCTACAATTAGTTCAAATTTAAATGTATCTGGTATAACATTACTTAATAATACTTCTATTAGCTCTAATTTATTTTTAGGAAATGATATTTATTTTTCTGGATCAATAGATACAATTAAAACTACATTATCTAAACTATCTAACAATACTAGTACTATTAATAATATTAATAATAATGTAAATATATCATCTAATACAATAATTTATGCTAATTCTACAATTAGTTCAAATTTAAATGTATCTGGTCTAACATTACTTAATAATACATCTATTAATTCTAATTTATTTTTAGGAAATGATATTTATTTTTCTGGATCAATAGATACAATTAAAACAACATTATCAAAGTTATCAAGTATTACTAATGCCACTAATGGAATTACTTTTAATTCTTCATTAAATGTTTCTGGTACATCTAATGTTGGTTCTAGTTCAATAAATACATCACTTTACATAAATAATGATATATATTTTACTGGCATAACAGATACAATTAAAACAACATTATCTAAATTATCAAGTATTACTAATGCTACTAATGGAATTACTTTTAATTCTTCATTAAATGTATCGGGAACATCTCTTTTACAAAATACATCTATAAACTCTACATTAACTGTATCAGGTAGTACTATTTTACAAAATACCTCAATTAATTCATCATTAAATATATCAGGTACAGCAAATATGGGTGTTGGTTCTATTAATACATCACTTTATATAAATAATGATATTTATTTTACTGGTATTACCGATACTATTAAAACAACATTATCAAAGTTATCAAGTATTACTAATGCAACAAATGGAATTACTTTTAATTCATCATTAAATGTTTCTGGTACAGCTAATATTGCTTCTGGTTCTATTAATACTTCACTTTATATAAATAATGATATTTATTTTACTGGTATTACCGATACTATTAAAACAACTTTATCTAAATTAACAAGTATTACTAATGCAACTAATGGAATCACTTTTAATTCAACATTATCTGTATCAGGATCATCTATTTTACAAAATACATCTATTAATTCATCATTAACTGTGTCAGGATCATCTATTTTACAAAATACATCTATTAATTCATCATTAAACGTGTCTGGTTCTGCTATTTTACAGAATACATCTATTAATTCATCATTAAACGTGTCAGGTAATTCAATATTAAATGGAATAATAATACCTTTTAATTCAGATTTGAAATATTACAACTCTGCTACTACTGTTCAATCATTATTAACATCTTTGTCAATGATGACTACTAATTTAAATACTCTAAATAATATTAATATTTTTACTGCTACAACAATTAATAATAATACTTTATTAAATGGTTATACTCAATATGTTAGTAAATCAATAACAACTCCATTAATTAATCCAACAAATGGTTTTACAACATTAATTGGCGAACCAATTAAATTAAATACTAGTTCTCAGAATCCATATAATATTAGTAATTTAAGATTTCCTAATATTGCTAGTTCAACATTATCAAATACTAATGGTTTTTATAATATACAAACTGGATATTTCCAATGTAATACTAGTGGTTCATACAATATATCTTTTAATATAAGAATTTCAAATCCAACTTTATTAACTGATGAAATTTATTTAAATTTATTTGTATTATCATCAAATGATAATATTAATCCCGTTTATTACTTATTAAATCAAACAAAGAATTATACTAATGGTAATTTAATTATTAATTTATCAGGTTCAACTATAATTAATATGTATCAAACTGAAAGATTATTTATTACAGCTACTACATCAGGTAATAATTCATATCAAATAATAGATGGAAATTTTAATGGTTATTTAATCACTATAATTCCAAATAGTAATATACTATTAAATAATATTGCGCCAACTATTAATATATTAGGTTCTACACCAATTAATGTTCAATTAGGTGTTCCATTTAAGGATCCCGGCGCTTCTGCTATAGATAATTTTACTAAAAATGTTCCAGTATATATGTCATCATTAATAGCAGGAACAACTAATGTTTTATCTAATAAAAAATTAATTGCGGGTGTAGCAACATCAATAGCAGACACTACACCATTAGGTGTAGGTTCATATACTGCTACTTACCAAGCTATTGATTATTTTGGAAATGTTGCTTCAACAACCAGATTATTAAATGTAATATTAATTAAACCAAATATTTATTTATCTGGATTTTCAGCCTTATATAATTCTAATGGTGCAAATTTAAATGTTGTTGGTGTTGATTCATTAACTGTTCCACAAAGAGTTCCATTTATAGATCCAGGAGCATATGGAACTGATTATGAAGGTTCTGCTGTTTCGTCAATAGTTATGACATCTTTAGTTGATTCTAGTAATACTCCTTATATATCTGTTGATATACCAATATATACTACTAATACACAAATACCTATTATCAGTTCTCTAAATCAAGGTGTATATACTGCAACATACAAAGCTACTGATAATACAGGATATATTATAACTACAAATAGAACATTAAATGTTACTTTCATTCCACCAACTATAAAATTATCTGGATTTTCAACTAGTTATATTTCAGGAGGCACGCAATTTACGGTATCAGGTAATAATAATTTCCTAGTACCTAAAGGTATTGATTATATTGATCCAGGAGTTTATAGTAAAGATGTATTATTTAATACTGTCAGTAATATATCAATGACTTCATTATTTTCTGGTACTACTGATTTATTAAGTTTTAATAATATTAGTCCTATTCCAATGACTACTACTTTAACACCTGTACCATTAATTAAATCATTATCAGAAGGTAATTATACTGCAACATATCAAGCAATTGATGAATATGGTAATACTGGAACTAGTACCAGATTATTAAATATTAAAATTATTCCACCATCAATAAATTTATCTGGTTTTTCAACTACTTATATTTCAGGTGGAACGGTATTTACAGTATCGGGAAAAAGTAATTTCTTAGTTCCAAAAGGACTTGTTTTTACTGATCCAGGTGTTTATAGTACTGATTTATTTAATGATCCTATTACTGATATATCAATGACTTCATTAATATCTGGTAATACTGATTTATTATCTTTAAATGGTTTAAAGTATATACCTATGACAAATACAGCAACAGTAATACCATTAATTAATTCATTACCAGAAGGTAGTTATATCGCTACATATCAAAGTCAAGATACTTTAGGTAATACTGGAGTAAATACAAGATTATTAAATGTTAAAGCAATACCTCCATCTATAAATTTATCTGGCTTTTCAGCTACTTATATTTCAGGAGGAACAACTTTTACGGTATCAGGTGATACTAATTATATAGTTCCTAAAGGAGTTGATTTTATTGATCCAGGTGTGTACAGTAATGATTTATTAAATTATCCTATTACTGATATATCAATGACTTCATTAATATCAGACACTACTGAATTATTATCTTTAAATGGTTTAAGTCCTATTCCTATGATAAATACTTTAACATCTATACCATTAATTAAATCATTATCTGTAGGCACTTATACAGCTACTTATCAAACTCTAGATACTTATGGTAATACTGGTTCAAATACTAGATTATTAAATGTTACAGTTATACCTCCATCTATAAATTTATCTGGATTTTCAACTACATATATTTCAGGAGCAACACCATTATTTGTATCTGGTTCTACATCATTACTTGTGCCAAAAGGTCTTAATTTTATTGATCCAGGAGTTTATGGTAAAGATTTATTTAATAGTGATGTCAATACGGTAACCATAACATCCATATTATCAGGAACTACAAATTTATTATCATTATTAAATGTTAGTCCAATACTTATGTCAGGTATATCAACATCAATACCATTAATTAGCACTTTACCAGTTGGAACATATAACACAATATACTCTGCTCAGGATAATTATGGTAATACTGGAACTAGTAATAGATTATTAAATGTAGTTCAAATTAATCCATCTATTTATTTATCTACTTTATCACATACTTATATTACAGGTGGAACTCCAATAGCAATAACTGGTTCTCTTTCTCAAATGTCTTCATTATTAGTTCCTAGAGGAAGTATATATGTTGATCCTGGAGTATATGGAACTGATTTTAGAAATAATCCTATTACAAGTATTAGTATGAGTTCATTACTATCTGGAACTACTAATTTATTAGCATTATCAGGAATTTCAAGTTTACCAATGACAGGAATTACTACAGCTATTGAATTAGTTAGTAAATTACCTAGTGGTATTTATCAATCAACTTATCAAATTAGAGATAATTATGGTAATACTGGAACAACAAATAGATTATTAAATGTTCAGTTAATTTTACCATCTTTGACTTTATCTAGTAGCTCTATCTTGTATGTTACCAAAGGTTCTAATTTAATAGACCCAGGAGTTTATGCTACTGATTATAATAATAATATGGTTAATACATACATGACATTAACTGGGTCTGGTTTATTATCTGTATCTTATACTATGAAAAATACATTATATGTAACTAATGCTACTTCATTTAGTAATAATACTTCATTATTAATAACAGGAATAAATACCGTTGTACCAAGAACAAGTACTTTACCTCTAGGAAATTATAATGCATATTATACAGCTACTGATATTGCTAATAATTCTGTGTCAAAAAATAGACTCGTTTCAATATTTTTACCAAATTTAACTCCATATACTGATAATTATGTCACATTGACTAGTACAATATATAAACCATTAATAACAAATAATCCAAATGCATTTACATTAAATCCAGATGGTGGAACACTCTATAATTTAAATTATTTGTCTCCTAATATTGGTACTCAAATATCATGGTATCCATCATCTAACTATTTAAATTATATTGGTCTTACTGACTTTAATAATAATTGGTGTTTTATAATTAAAGCATTAATCTATGCTTGTGGTATTGAAGTTCGTATAGACCCACCAACTAATAGTGATAATGGTGAATGGAATTTTCCTACTTTTGACCCTGACAATAATAGTGGGTCTTGGGAAAACTTGGGTGGTTTTATTAACACTAATACATATAATAGTTATTATCAAATTCCTGTTTTCTTTAATATATCAAATACATCAAACCGAATTAAATTAGAAATTAAAACATTAACAGGACAACCAATACCAATGAGTAGCACTACAGCTACAAGTAGTTTTGTATATCCAAATAATTATACTTTTAAGAATACTAAAGCACCATTTATGTTTTATAATCAAAAACTTGTACCTGTATATTATACTGGAATTTATTATAATCCTTTTTATATTGATTATTCTGAATATTCTTCTGCTTTCAATATTAGTACAACTCCACCAACTATTAATTTATTTGGAAATGGTATTCAAACATTAGTAGTAGGGGAATCTTTAATAGATAATGGTTGTATATGTAATGATTATAGGGGTGTACAAGTTCCAGTATTTATTAGTTCCATAGTTTCAATAACAGATTTAAATTATAATTATGTCACTGGTGGAAATATTCCAATTAAAGTATTAACAAATGATCCAGTAAGATATACCCCATGGTATAATTATAATCCAGCCGCATCATCAAAAACAATAATTTCTATGGGAACTAGTCTACCCCAAGGAAGTTATAAAATAACTTATATAGCAACTGATATTTATGGTAATATAGGGTATAAGTATAAACCATTAATGGTATATACAGCACTAACTCCATTATCAACTACTAATAATATTACAACTAGTACACCAGGAGGTACTGCATTTATAGATAATACTGCAAAAACAATAACCCTTTATAAATCAGCATTTACATTTTCACCATTAGCATTATCTAAATTACCATATGACATTAGTTATAAATATGGTTCATGGACGATTGTATTTAAAACTACTAGACCATCAGTTACTGAAGATTATTTTGCTTTAATTTTTGATGATGCCGTTAATTCTTGGACACCAAATAGTTATACACCACCTTTGGGTACAAGTTCTACATTAGAATTTACAAGAACTAGTTTTCCAAATCAAAGCACTGGTTTAAATAGTAATAACCAAGGAACTATACAAGCTATGTTTGATAATTGGAACAGTTCTGGTATTTATATTGTAGTTAGTTTTTTTGCTGGAAATGGATGGCTAAATATATCAGCTAATGCAAGTGATGGTTCATCTTTAGGTAAATTTGAAGTTGCACCTAGAAGTTATCCTAATAAGCAATCTTTAGTTAGTTTTTATACAAATAATCAACAATGTACATTTTTAAAAGGAATATTTTTCTGGCCATATACTACTGTGGATATACAACATCAGAATATTTATCCAATATTTAATACCTATTTTTAAAATAATTTAAAATATTAATAAAATAATTTAAAATATCAATAAAATAATTACAAATAATTATAAATATTTAAAAATAAATATAATTACCTTTTAAATTTATAAAAAAATTTTTATATTTTAAATAATATTAAATTAATACTAAAACTATTATATTCACGGCTCAATTTGATATTTAAGTATTTCTTTAATAATATTAATAAATAATATAAAGTTTTTATTATTATATAACTCAGGGTAATTATATAATAATAAGTTATTAATATCCTCTAAAAACCATTTTACAGATTGTAAAGTTTCTTTACCATTATCTAAATCTAATTTTAATGTTATTATAAGTGTATCTAAAATGTCATTATCTAACAATAATTCTAAATCACAATCAAAAACAATATCAATACCTAGTTGGGGTATTATTGATAATATAAATTCTTTATCTTTTTTCAAATTATCTCCTATCCAAGCAATCGACTGTGTAGTCCGTATTATTTCTGTAGCAAAAATTGGATTTGATAAAAAGGATTGATTATAAAATTTACTAACTAGTATATTTTTTTGACATAATTCAATTGCTAAATATTCAGAAACTATTGAACTAAAAAATATTTTCAAATCTTCATCTATATCATTTATCCAATTATTAGTATATCTAGTCTCATCTTCAGTTCCAGTTTCATATAATACTAATGTTAATGATTTAAGTAATTTTTTTTTTATTTTTTCTGTTGGATATATATATATAGTTAAATCTTTTTCATCATATTTATTTAATAATCTTATTAATTGTGAGGCGTAAAAAGTTAGATTATTGCAAATAATTTCATCTTTTACTAAAATACAAAATATAACATCTTCTATAATATTATTATTAGTATCTTTAACAATTAATATATTTTTTTCAGTTATATGTTCCCATTCTAATTCATTGCTAAATACATCTTCAATGTCTTTCGAATACTGAGTATATAATGAAAATGACTCACCAGCTAAATTTTTAATGTTTCTTACAAATGTATTCATTATTTTTAGTGTAATAAATTTTTATTTTTAAAGGACTTTTAAAAGGTAGAAATTTTTTTTAAAAAATTAAATTGCTAATAATTAATCAATTTTTTATTTTTATTAAATTATTTTCTAATTTTTAAAATTTATATTACTTTATGTTAATTATTATAATTTATTTATAATTTATTTATATAATAGTTTATAGGGAAAAAAATATATATAATTAATTATATATATAATTAATTATTTATTTAATTATATTTATTTAAAAAATAATTTAAATAATTATTATTATATAATTATATAAACTTCCAAAATAAATAACTAAAATAAACTAATAAAATAAAGTTTAAAGTTTATATAATTATATAAATTACTAAAATAAACTACTAAAATAAAGTTTAAAGTTTATATAATTATATAAACTACTAAAATAAAGATAATATAAATAATCACTATAAAGTTTTTATAAACTATAAAAAGAATTAAAAGTTATTATATATTGAAAAATTTATTAATTAAATTTATGTTAATTAATTATAATACTAATATTTTAGATTTTTCTACTACTTGTTAAGTAGGATTTAATATAACTGAATTTGGATACTTGACAGATTCAATCTGATTCAATATACTTTCTAATTTTGTATTAACAAACTCAATGGCTTTATTTAGTATAAGCCATAATTCTATTTTAACTCTACAGTACACTAGATTTATGATACTATACTTTGAAATGCATCAATAACCCCTAAGTATTTATTACCTCTTATAACACATAATTCTATTTTAACTTTACCGGATGAGCTAGTAGTCGTATTATTTCCATGTAGTATTATTACTACATCTAACCAAGAATTTGAATGCTCAATATAATGTTGCCATTTTTTTTCTTCATAATTAAATCGAAATTTAGATGTTGGATAAGCATTAGTATCAACCTGTGAATGAGTATGCTCAAATTGTGCATAAATTATCATTTCGTCACTGTCGATTAAATCCGTATTGCTTATTTTTTCTAATAAATCTTCTGGTCCAACATACCAAAATGGTACGTTATCTATAAATAAATATAAACCATCATTTTTAAATGTTTTGGTTATTAAGTCGAATAATGGAAAACGAGGATTAGGTACAAAACCAGCATAATAAGTGCCTTCTTTTGAAAATTGGGGATTTGCATATTGTACTGATAATTGATCAGGACTTATTAATTGATTAGACCTTATTTTATATAAATCTAGATTTATTTGGATATTTGGCCTTTTACTAGTATTTGTAATATTGGTAAAATCGCTTGTATTAATTTGGTTCTGGGGCCCACTATATGCAAATAAATTGGGTGACTCTTGAGTAACCCGGCGAGTTAAGGTTTGACTATTATCGGCGCCACCTCTTTTTACATTATATTTATACTTATATTTTAAGTATTTTTTATGATATAATTGTTCAGTCATAACTATATATATACATTATTATAGAAAATAAAAATTAATTATATATACTATTTTTTATATATATTTTTTTTTATATATATTTATTTTTTTTTATATATATTTATTTTTATATATATTTTTATAAAAAAAAAAAATAATTAATTTTTTATTATAATAAACCATTTATATAATTTACAAAAATCTTCTTCATCGCGATATGTATGTTGAATTGACCAGTTATATTTATTTAAAAAATAATTTAATAAATTATTATCAATATATGGTTCTTCTTTAATATTATTATGTACCCATTCAAATTTATATTTAGTAATATTATTTTCTATTTTTAAAAATGAATTATTGTATGACCAATCTGTAGATTCTTTATCTACAATATCTATCATAACTAAATTAAATATAAATTTAGTTCCGGTTTTTGTATATTTATTAAGTTGTAGCCAAAAAGTATCTGTCATAAAATGCATTAATGAAAAAGTAGCTATTACATAATCATAAATAATATTTTCATTAAAAGTCATCCATTTTATTTCATAATTTAACCAATCTTCATTTAAATTACATGGATAAAAATTGTTATCATTATTATTTGCTAATGCAATGATTAATTGTCCAATGTCTATATCAATTCCTAAATAATAATTAAATTTAAATTTTTCTATATTTTTTAATAATGTCCCTTTACTGCAACCTAAATCTAACCAATTTTTATTAATTTTACATTCTAATTTATCAAATATTTCAAATTCTAAAATATTAAAAGATTTAATTAAATAATTCATCATTTTAGATGGAATATTATAGTTTGAAATTTCATAATAATATAATTTAATGTCATTTTTCATATTTTTAAATTCTAAAGACCAATCATATTTTAGTATATTTATTACTGTATCAATTGTTTTAAATGTATCAGGTTTATTGATATTATATAAATATTCAATTATTTCAAACATATTATTTTTATATACACATTTATAGATACAATTATCATAACATTCAATATTTAATTTAATATTTTCATAAATATTATTATTAAAATCAATTAATTTATTATCTTTATATAATAAATTTATGTATAAATTATTATGATTAATAATTTTTATTTCTTGATATGAATTAAATGGTTTTAGAATAATGCCATGAATATAAGGATTATTTTCTTCTAATAATTTATTATTATAATTTTTTTGATAATTATAAAATTCTTGAATAAATAATTGTAAATCATTAGAAGTATTATTTATAGTTGTAAATTTTGGAAACCATTTTACTGGATATAATTGATTTTCATCTAAAAATTTATTTAAAATTTGTTTTTCATTAATATATATATTTTTAAAATCATCAAAAGTTTTAATTTTAATGAAATTAATATTGTCTTTAGTATATGGATGCGAGCTTCTTAAAAAAGAATATCTTTCATAATAAGTTAAATTTGGTATATCAATATCATATATTAAATATAAATCTATACTTTCAATATATTCACATTTAATATCCCAATGGTTTATTTCATTTATTATTGGATAAATATTAGTTTGCATTACTTTTTTTATAAAGATACCTTCTGATTTTTCTTGTAATAAATAATTATCATAATATTTTATTTCACCAGGTAATAAATGTCTTGGTTCATCAAATGTAAAATATTGTTTTGTTGACTGATACTTAATAGAACCAAATTTTAAAACTGATTTAGTTTTATCTGGTTTAAAATTTAATAAACTATGTAATACTTTATTCATTTTTAACTTTACATCTAATATTTTATTATTAATTTTTTTTTTTACAAACATTCTTAAATAATGAAGTAAAAAATTATATTTATATAAATTTGATATTGAAGAATTTGTATAAAATCGAGTTAATAAAAATAAATAAGGATGAATACATTTATTATTAATATGTTTATTTAAAAATAATATAATCAAATTATTTTTTTTTAAATTATCTAAAATTAATAAATAATTATTTTGTTTATATAAATTTGGACAAATTATATCATTTAATAATAATTCATAATTATTTTTATTAATATTATCTATTAAATTATGTGAAATTTTTTCTAATTTATTATCAATATAATAATTAATTTTATAATTGAAGGTAATTTTTTCATTATTTATTAATGAATAAATTAAATTAAAGGTAATTTTTTCTTCTTCCGTTTTTAATGTATAATAAAATTTATCTTTATTTTCTAAAAATTCATATTTATTTATAATTATATATAAATCATTAAAATTATAATACTTGTAGTAATATTTTTGAGTTTTCATTATCATTTTAATATCAATTATTTTTATTATATAAGATGTATATAATAATAAATTTATAATATTTGATAATAATTTAAATTTTATTAAAAAGTTTTTTTTTGATATATTAATTGAAGAATATAATATATATATTAATTTTTTAATTAATTCATTATTTTCTTCATAAATATCAGAATATTTTGATATAAATTTATCAAGAATATATTTATATAAATCTAAACTATGATTTTTAGCAGAATTAAGAATTATTGCATATTTATAAGATATTTCTAATTCATCAATATTTTCATAATTTAATAAATTTAACCATAATTCAAATATGCTAATACAACCATATCTTGCAATAATTATTAAATAGTTTTTAGCTGACATATCTAAATCTTTAATATAATTAAATCTATTGAATAAATATTTTATTATATTATTACTTTTTGGTAGTGCAATAAGTTTATTTAATAAAACTGCATTTTTAATTGTTTTATCTAATTCTATTATTTTTTCTTCATTATTAGATTCATAAATTGATTTCATTTTATTTAATATAAAATCATAACTATCTAATTTAAAAATTAAATTACTATTAATATGTTTTTTGACTATTTCCAAATCATTATTAATCATATTAAAAAACATAACAATATATGAAAAAATATCTATAAATCAATTTTTTTATATTATTATAAAAAAATATTATTTAATAATAATAATATCATTTTGAAAGATATTAATTTAATTAATTATTATATTTATAAATATAATTTAATAAATATAATAAAAAACCTATTTTAGATAAAAATAATGATTTATTTAACTAATTAGAATAATATCATTTTGAAAGATAATAATTTAATTAATTATTATATTTATAAATATAATTTAATAAATATAATAAAAAAACCTATTTTAGATAAAAATAATGATTTATTTAACTAATTAGAAAAAAAAATGATTATTTTTTTTTGGCTAAATCTTTAAAAAACATTTCTTACCGTAGCCATTTTGGCTCAAGAACATTGGTTCCCCCTCATAGGTGAGCTGATTTACGATGGACCCACCGCCAGGTTTGTCAGAGTCTCCAAGACTGGAGGGTTGGAGTGTTATCACAAGCAAGCGAAGACTGCCAAGAACGCCTGGTTCGCCAGATCCGCGAAGTGCAACAGGTGCAGTGTTGTCAAGACAGCCGATGAAAGCAGGTTCGCCCGCTTCGCCAAGACCAGCAAGAACACTAAGTCCAGTGCCCGCAAGATTAGTGAAAGCGACAGGTGCGACAGGTGCAGTGTCGTCAGGATCGTCAGGATCGACAGGTGCAGTGTCGTCAGGATCGTCAGGATCGACAGGTGCAGTGTCGTCAGGAACGACAGGTGCAACAGGTGCAATGTCCACAGGATGTTTCAGTGCTACAGGTGTAGCGTTGTGCTTTTCAAAGCCACCGGAGTCCAACCAGGCTGGATCATCATCAAGTGATCCATGGACCCAAGTCCTTTGTGGCTCCAAATTAGACAAGTCTGTTGTCGGTCCCAATTCTGATGTCGGAAAGCATCTGAGTGATGGAGACAAAGAGACAAAAGCATTATCCAAGGTCCAGCGGCGTTGGAATAGAGGAATGCGCGCAAGGATGGACAGCAGTGGAAGCTCGCCGTCTCACGAACTGCCTCAATCAAACCCTGGCTTTCCGAGTCACGTTTGGGCCTCTACTCCAGCAGACTTACCTGAACTCCATCACTTGGCTCAAGGTAGCGAGACGCACCCCTTCTGTCACAAAAAACTGTATGCCGCTGTCGTTGAGTGTGCACTGGGTCTGAATAGGTGCGCTACCTTCGGTGAAGTAGTAAAGGCGTTGGACTGGTATCTTGCACCAGTTCAAGACACATTTCTGGAAGACACCAGTGCTTCCAGGATGATAAGGATCCACATTCAGACTGCCTTCTGGATGGCCCTTAGGTATGCCATTGGGTTGAGTCGTTCCATTCAGGATGAGCCTGTTGAACTAACTCCATTTGGCCTTGCCTGCAAATGGCTCCACTGGCAACTGAGGTTTCTCCGAGGAATGCGGAGGAGCCTTATGAAGTCCTTTGCCCTTATAGTGGCCCCAAATGCCAATCCGGCAGTCCTTGCACTCATCGAAGACATCAAGAAAAGACTCAAGCGAGGCATCCCAAACCTTCCGTCTACCCTTCCGTCCACTCCAGAGAGCTATGAACTGTTCTACGGAAACTCTCCTCTTGGATCATTCCGCTTAAGGGTATGTCAAGACATTTGGATTCTGATGGGCTGGTTAGGCATTCCAAGGGATGAGTACCCTTTGACTGATCCAATGCCACCAGTGCAGGCAAAGCAGACTGTGTCTTTCTCAGTACAGACTAAGATGGGAGCAGTCATCTTGGGAACGGCACCAGCGCACAGCCTTTAGAAAAAAACCAAGTGAGCTAGGCAAGGCTTCCAAGACCTAGAAGGCAAGGCACTTAGCCTTGGAATTATGGGTCTTTATGTCATCTGGGCACCAAGTGGTGTCCAGAAAAAACCAATCAGTTTCACAGTTTCACAGTTTCACCGCGACTACGGACCATTTAACTTTCTTTGGAAAGAAGAGATGAGTTGCGTAATTTTCAAAAAATTAAATAAATTTTTATTTAATTCTTAAAAATAAAATTTGATATAAATTATAAAAATTTAATTATAGATAAATCTTAAAATTTATTATAATGTATTAAAAATTATATAAAATAATATTTAAATTATTAATAAAATTATAAAATATAACTATAAAATATAACAATTAATTTTTTAATTATACAATATAAATGGAATAAATTTTATTAATTAGTATTTAATACATTTGTAAAATAAAATAAAATACTATCAATTATTTAGATAATTATACTAAAATTGATTTATTAACTACTAACTTTGCTTTAATTTAATAAATCCTATTTATGATTACTAGAAATTATTAAATACTAATAATATATTAATATTAGCTAAGAGTTAATTAATTATATATTCATAATTTATGAATATATAAAATTTAATAATTTATTATATATTGAATATTGTAATTATAAATTACAAATTAGACAGTATATTTATATTTTTGAATTTATATTTAATAAAAATGTATTAATTATTTTTTATTATAATATTAATTTTTTTTTGTTATATTTTGGTATTTTTTATATTTTTAGATATATTAAGTAACTTTAAAAATAATATTTTATTAAGTAAATAATTTAATAAAATATTATTTTTAAAATTATTTTGTTATTTTATAAAAAAATGATTATTGTTTTATAAAAAAAAAAAATGATTATTTTTTCAGAGGTTGAATATAATAAATTTTTTTTTTACCGTAGCCATTTTGGCTCAAGCAAAGGCAGTGATACTTCTGGTTCAACTGCCAATGTCGCTTGAACAGCGACTCCACAATCTAGAAGCATTCAACAGGTTGCCTAAGGGAAATCTGAAGCGAGTCAATGCTTTGACCCTGTGCCACAATGTCGTGGAGCGAGTCATAGCACTTCCACTGGAGGCAAGGATTTCTCCTACTCCTGCCTGTGGCAGTACACCATCTGATGTGGAGCTGAGTAGCTTGCTCCGAGACCAAGCCTCTTCCACAGACACTCGCAGAGCGCCTTTTTCCTTGCTGGACACTTCTACACTAGCACGGCATAAAGGGCAAAGAAAAACATTGCCGGTTATCTTAGAGGATGGAATGCCTTCTCCTGAGGTACTGACAGGCAGCAAGTCCTCTCAAAATGTCCCAACATCTGTTCCATCTGATGGACAGGTTCAAGTCGGGGTCAAGCCCCCAGTTCGAACATCTAGATGGGGCTCTAGAATAGCTTTAGTAGCTCCCACCGAGCTAAGCTATACCATGAAGGGTCTGAATCTGGCTACACCACCAGTTCCTTTCAAGTCGGTAGGGGTAAATAAATACACCCAAGCCGACTTGGAACAGATTCGCATGGTCAAGGCTTTGTGTCTTGAATACCAGAGTCCCAAACAGGCCAGTGGACCTATGGTATCCGTGGAAGTTGTAGGACCGGTGGACAATACGGTTAGGGCTATCGCGGATCGTGATGGTTTGGAGGAGTCTGAAGCTTTCCAGTTTGGGGAAGAAACCTTTAGCCTCCTAGTCGACGCCATTAGGAAGAACTTGCAAGATGGTGACCGATTGGTATAGTTAGCTTCGCAGAGTGTTGGCAAGGAAATTGCCCGATTTTCCTGTTTCACTGTTTCATCGTTTCACTGTTTCACTGTTTCACAAGGTAAACCCATGACACATAGGATCACCTTGACTACCAACAATTTCTCTTTTTTTGGAAGGAAGAGAAAAAAGTTGGCACTTTTTCAAAAATTAAATAAATTTTTATTTAATTTTCAAAAAATATAATATAAATCTCTCAATTAATTTGTTAATTATAAAATATAATTACATTTATAAAATTATTTAATATTTTTAAAAATAAACATTTAAAATATTTACTGTTCTAAATATATTATTTATATTATTTTTATCTTTGATTTATATCTTTAGTAGTTATAATATATTGATAAAATAAAATACTATCATATATTAAGATACTTATGATGGAATTGATTTATTTTACATCTTTGGATTATTTATTATAAATAAGAATTATTTAATAATATATTAATTTCATAATTAGACAGAATTATGAAGAGTTATAAATATATATTAATTACTTTTGTAAAATGTAAAAGATATTAAATTATAATTATTACTTATGGTTAAATATTATTAATTATAGATTAGTATCTTTACATTTTATAAATAATTTTTATTAATTTTATTATTTTGTAAAAAAAAATGATTATTTTTATTTAATTGTTTTTAAATAAATAATAATTTTACCGTAGCCATTTTGGCTCAAGAGTAGGCACTGGTCCCTCAGGGGGAAACAACCATGGCTAGTACTCAAGAAGACCGGAGACAGTCAAATCTGGAGCTATTCAATAGCATTCCAAGACAGCCTCTTACCCAGGCAGATGACATGTTGAGAAAGCTGAAGCGTTTAAATGCGCTTGATCTCTCTATCTCAAAAGCTTTCACCACCGGTCTGGAGTCCGACGATAAGACAATCTCATTTCATCAAGGGATTTGGCCTGAGGTACAGCTGACATCCTCTAGGGCATACAAGGACCCAATCACGACCCCATTCGCATCTGCATCCGCATCTGCTACATCTGCTGCATTCGCATCTGCCGCAACCGCATCTGCAGCATCTGGTGCTGGACTAGTCTTGCTACCTGCTAGGCTTGGAATGCCTGAGCTTCTGCCCTTCCATGCCTCATCTTTAGGGCCTTATGATGAGCTGCAAAACGAGTCTTTCTTGCAGGCCAACCACAGTCCTTTGTCTCCAAGAGAGAACAAGCCGATTCATCAGGGATTGAATCCGGGACA
>Ga0214919_10006010_pt1 | contig 16873 bp, 11 predicted proteins | sample LL1503_MetaG_FD_177994 | JGI IMG/M metagenome (GOLD analysis project Ga0214919, IMG submission 177994) | Freshwater microbial communities from Lake Lanier, Atlanta, Georgia, United States - LL-1503 | ecosystem: Environmental > Aquatic > Freshwater > Lake | place: USA: Georgia | collected... | reverse complement strand
CGTATTTAATACCAATTTGCTCAATAGTTACGCCGTTCTCTCCATCTAAACCAAAATACGCATTAACTATCTCTGCCTCTCTAGGACTCAATGACTTAAGTACGCGACGAATTTCTTCTCTTAAAGAATCTTTCATCACATCTTCATCTGTTTCATCTCCCCCTTTTAATAAATCCCCCATCGCCACATCTTCAGCTTCATGCACCGGTGCATCCAATGAAGTATGACGGGTATTAGATTGGAAAATGTTATTAATTTCAGTCTCAGACATTTCCAAGATACCTGCTAATTCCTCAGTGGAAGGCTCACGCTCATGTTCTTGCTCAAAAGCCATATAGGCTTTATTGGCTTTATTATAAGTACCAATCTTGTTTTGTGGTAAACGTACCAAACGACCTTGCTCTGCTAAAGCTTGCAAAATAGATTGACGTATCCACCAAACAGCATAAGAAATAAATTTAAAACCCTTTGTTTCATCGAAACGTTGTGCAGCCTTGATTAAACCAAGATTACCTTCGTTAATTAAATCAGACAATGACAAACCTTGGTGTTGGTATTGTTTTGCAACAGAAACCACGAAACGCAAGTTGGCTTGAACTAATTTGTCTAAAGCACGTTGATCACCCATTTTAATGCGTTGCGCTAATGTAGTTTCCTCTTCAGGATTGATCATTGAAATCTTAGAAATCTCTTGTAAGTACTTTTCAACCGCTTGAGAATCTCTATTCGTAATCTGTGTAGCAATTTTAAGCTGCCTCATGCAAAGAATTTATTTAAATGTATAACGTTGAAATGTCTAAAAAAGTTGTGCCCAACAAAAGTTAATATACCGAAAAATTAACGAATGTCAGTCGGCAAAGGTACGATTTTGAGATTAATTAAGCAAATATTGATTACAAAGCATTTATGCACATTTTTTTGGCTAAATAGTGCCCTATTTCATCAAAATTTATGAGGATTATCACCCCCCGAGATTTATCTTCGCAGCATGATAGATTTTAGATCCGATACCGTAACCCTTCCAACCCCTGCCATGCTCTCTTTTATGCAGTCGGCCCCTGTTGGAGATGATGTATTTGGGGAAGATCCTAGTATCAATGCCCTAGAAGCTAAAACCGCTAGTTTATTTGGGATGGAAGCAGGCCTATTTTGCCCGAGTGGCACTATGACCAATCAGTTGGCTATCAAAACCCATACACAAGCAGGCGACGAGGTCATTTGTGAGGAATTGTCGCATATATATCAATATGAAGGTGGAGGAATTGCGTCCAATTCGGGTTGTTCGGTTAAATTGTTACAAGGAAACCGAGGTCGAATTACTGCTGCACAGGTTTTAGCAGCCATCAACCCAGAAGATGTTCACAAACCTATTTCCAAATTAGTAAGCTTAGAAAATACTTGCAACCGAGGCGGTGGCGCATGTTATGATTTCAAAGAAATAGAAGCTATTCAAAAAGTTGCCAAGTCAAATGGTTTAGGCTTGCATTTAGATGGAGCTAGAATATTTAATGCCATCGTTCATAAAAAAGAAGATCCTACACAATATGGAAAAGTATTTGATTCCATTTCCATTTGTTTAAGCAAAGGATTAGGGGCACCTGTAGGAAGCGTATTGATAGGAAATGCTCCTTTTATTAAAAAAGCAAGACGTTGGCGTAAAGTATTTGGTGGTGGTATGCGTCAAGCAGGTTCTTTAGCAGCCGCTGGTATTTTTGCATTAGATCATCATGTAGAAAAATTAAAAGAAGACCACACTAAAGCTTTACTTATAAAAGAGGCTTTGGTCAAAAAAGATTTTGTAAAGGAAATATTAGAAGTAGAAACGAATATTGTGATAGCGCATATCGAAGGAAAATACAACGCAACACAATTAGCGAAAACATTAAAAGAGAAAAACATTTTAGTCATTGCCATGACGCCTACCCTGTTGCGTTTTGTCTTGCATTTAGATATTAGTGATGCAATGCTGTCAACCACATTAGAAACAATTGAGAAATTATAAAAAGAATAGTGAAATAAATAAGAATTATGTTAGAAAGAATTAACCCGACATCGACGCAGGCTTGGTTTGTATTAAAAAAGCATTTTGAAGAAGAAATGAACCGCAAGCAAATGAAAGATTTATTTGTTGCGGATCCAACAAGATTTGAACAATATTCTATAGCAACTCCTGATGTACTATTTGATTATTCAAAAAATATCATCACTGAAAAAACAGTGCAGTTATTATTGCAATTAGCAAAAGAATGTGGATTAGAAAAAGCTATTTCCGCACAATTTGATGGAAAAGCCATTAACGAAACAGAAAACAGAGCTGTTCTGCATACTGCCCTTCGCGATTTTAGCGGCACACCTGTTTTAATAGACGGGATAAATATTATTCCTGAAATTGCACGCGTTCAAAATCAAATGAAAGCTTTTTGCAACGCCATTCATAATGGAGAGCATAAAGGTTATACGGGCAAGAAAATTAAAACCATTGTAAATATTGGTATTGGTGGTAGCGACCTTGGCCCCGTCATGGTTACAGAAGCCTTAAAGCCTTATTGGGTGGATGGCATACAAGTTTATTTTGTAAGTAATGTTGACGGTACTCATATTGCTGAAACTTTGAAAAAAGTAAATGCCGAAGAAACTTTATTCTTAATTGCTTCAAAAACATTTACGACACAAGAAACCATGACCAATGCCCATACGGCAAGAACTTGGTTTGTTGAAAAAGCGGTGGACGAAAAACATGTAGCCACCCATTTTGTGGCATTGAGTACCAATGAAAAAGCAGTAAATGCTTTTGGAATTAGCAGTAAAAATATGTTTGAGTTTTGGGATTGGGTGGGTGGAAGATATTCCTTATGGAGTGCCATAGGTTTATCCATTGCATTAACCATTGGCTATGAAAATTTCGAAGCCCTATTAAAAGGTGCACATGAGGCCGACCATCATTTCAAAACAGAAAAATTCGAAAAAAATATTCCAGTGGTGATGGCTTTATTAGGAATTTGGTATACCAATTTCTTTGGCGCACAATCCGAAGCTATTTTACCTTACGACCAATACATGCACCGATTTGCGGCCTATTTCCAACAAGGCAATATGGAAAGCAATGGTAAGTATATAGATCGCAATGGAACTGCCGTAAATTATAGCACAGGCCCTGTGATTTGGGGAGAACCAGGCACCAATGGACAACATGCTTTTTATCAATTAATACATCAAGGTACTTTAGTAATTCCATGTGACTTTATTGCGCCTGCAATAAGCCACAATCCTATTGGAGATCATCATGATAAATTATTGAGTAATTATTTTGCACAAACAGAAGCTTTGTTAAATGGAAAGAATACTGCAGAAGTTGTAGCTGAATTAAAAGGAAGTAAAAAAACAGAAAAAGAAATTGAATTTTTAACGCCTTTCAAAGTATTTGCAGGCAATAAACCCACGAATTCTTTTTTAGTTAAAAAAATTACCCCTGCTACATTAGGCTTTTTAATAGCCTTATACGAACATAAAATTTTTACACAAGGTGTTATTTGGAATATATTTAGTTATGATCAATGGGGTGTTGAACTTGGAAAACAATTGGCTAATAAAATTTTACCTGAATTAGCCGATAATACTCCTATTATTGGACACGATAGTTCAACCAATGGATTAATGAACCAATACAAAAATTGGAAAAAACAAGCTTAATGACCAACGATATTCAAATAAGAAATATTGAATTAGCTGACAACACAGCCATCGCTGCTGTGATAAGAAATGCATTGGCTGAATTTGGTGCCAACAAACCAGGTACTGTTTATTTTGATCCTACCACAGACCACTTGTATGAATTGTTTAAAGCACCCGGATCGGTTTATTTTATGGCACTAAAAAATAATGTAATAGTAGGTGGTTGTGGCATCTTCCCCACAGAAGGCTTACCCGCAAAAACCTGTGAACTAGTAAAATTATATTTAGATAAAAATGCAAGGGGCACAGGGCTCGGCAAACAATTACTTTTAAAAGCAATGGGCTGGGCAAAAGAAAATGGATATGATCAAGTATATTTAGAATCCATGCCCGAGCTTTCTAAAGCTGTGAGTATTTATGAAAAGGTAGGCTTTGTGAGAATCAATCATGCCTTAGGAAAAAGCGGACATGATGGATGTGATATCTGGATGGTAAAAAAATTATAAGTTGTACGAATTTGTTTGGCTTACCATTTATCTACTTCTTCCCCACTCAAATTATCCCCTTGACTTGCTGGTGTATCTTTTGCTTCTAAAGGTTTCTTCTCCGTAATATTAATGGGTTCATCTTTATCATCATGATGATCAGGAACAGCATCGACAGTTACTTCTGGACTTGGTTCAGGTGTAATGGATGATGTAACAGTAGCAGATGTATTACTTGTAGTAAATGTATTCGTATTTTCTGCAGGTGTATAGTTGGATGGAGCATTGTTACCCTCTTCAGGATTGTATACTTCTTCATGGTTAAAAGCATCAAAATCAAAATCGGGCATTAATTCTGTTTTTACAAAATCAATCGCTTCTGTGATAGCTTTAATAAATTTATTGAAGTCTTCTTTATAAATAAACACCTTATGACGATCATACCCATTATTATCAAACCGCTTTCTGCTTTCTGTAATAGTTAAAAAATAATCATTCGCACGAGTGGCTCTTACATCAAAGAAATAAGTTCTTCTCTTGCCTGCACGAACGCGGGTACTATAGACACTCTCAATTTTTCGGTCATTGTTGTTTTCGTAATTCTCTTGTTCCATATTCCTTTGCAATTATTATAACTAAAAATATAAAATGTTATTGAAAAAGTAAAATTTTAGGGCTACTTTAATGCTGTTCTTGGGTCTGTTGTACTCTATATAATTCGGCATAGAGGCCGTTTTTTACTAACAAACTATCGTGGGTGCCCATTTCTGCTATTTTGCCATCCTCTAAGTATATTATAAGGTCAAAATGGAAGCTGTAAAATATACGGTGGGTTATAAATAATGCAGTTTTGTTTTGGATATAGCTATTTAAGTTAGACAAAATGGTTTGTTCCGTATTGGCATCTACAGCACTTAAACAATCATCAAAAATATAAATATTGGGTTTCTTTAACAAAGCACGTGCAATGGCTACTCTTTGTTTTTGGCCACCACTTAAAGTAGTACCGCGCTCTCCTACTAAAGTTTCAAATTTATTCGGCAAACTATTTATTTCATTTAAGACATGTGCCGTTTCAGCAGCCTTCATTACTTCTTCATGCGTCACCGAAGCCTCTACGCCAAATCGAATATTATTTTCGATAGAATCGCTGAATAAAAAAACATCTTGTTGCACATAGCCAATTTCTCTTCTTAATTGCTGGGTATTAATATTATTTATATTCACTCCATCAATCGTTATTGAACCTGTGTTGGTCTCATACATTCTTGTTAGTAATTGCGCTAAGGAAGTTTTTCCGGAACCTGTTTTACCCAGAATCAACACTTTTTGACCAGTTTTAATTTTTAGGTCAAATTGATTCATGGCATGAATACCAGAATGAGGATACACAAAATCAACATTGTTAAATTCAATATTCCCTTGCAATGTTGGAATAACTGAAGTGTTTTTTGTTGAAATAGTTGGCGTTATAGACAAAAATTCATTCAATCTTTTTTGAGAAGCGGCTGCACGCTGAATCATACTAGCGGTCCAGCCAATGGCACTTACTGGAAAAGTAAGCATGTTAATATAAATTACAAATTCAATCACAGTGCCCACTTTACTAGTATCATGCAAGGCTTCTAATCCCCCTAAATAAATAGTAAGTAAAGTACTTAGTCCAATCATCAAAGCCATAGTGGGTGCATAAAAGGCTTCCACCTTCGCTAAACTCACAGCATTTTTTCGATACAGTTCGCTATTGGTTTTAAAGAAACCTAACATAGCTTTTTCTTGCACAAAAGATTTAATAACTCTAATACCAGAATAAGATTCTTGCGCATTGGTGGTTAAATCGGAAAGCTGTCCTTGAATTTCTTCACTCTTTTTGTTAATGATACTATTTACAAAATAAATGGTAATGGCTAAAATAGGAAGCGGCGCTAACACATATAAACTAAGACGAACATCTTTACTAAACATATTATATAAGCAAAAGCCTATTAAAGAAACCAAATTAATCAAATACATTAAGGAAGGTCCAGTATACATTCTAACCCTACTCACATCTTCTGTAATACGGCTCATTAAATCGCCAGTGCTATGTGTTTTATAAAATTCAGTGTCTAATTTTTGATAATGCGCATATACTTGATTTTTTTGATCAAATTCTATATGTCTACTCATTACAATTATAGTTTGGCGCATAAAAAACATAAAAATGCTTCTTACGATAGCCAATACTAAAATGGTCACACTGCAAAAAGTAATTAACCAAGCAAAACTAAAATGGTTGTTATTGCTAATACTACTAATCCAATTCACAATAATTTCGTTGTGTAAGGAAGGGGCTGGTTTGCCTCCAGGCAATTTGGCTTGCACTAGCCCCACCACATAACCAGTAATTTGAGGTGCCAAAACAGCCAAGTAATTGGTTGCTATAACCAATAGAATACCGGTAAAAAACCGGAACCTATATTTCCAAAAAAACACATTCAGTGCCGACAATTCTTTCACCTAGACCATTTTTGTAAAGATACATGGTAGTCAATAAATTAGAGCAATTGTTTAACCCCATTAAATACAAGTATTTTTTGCAAAATTGGGTTTCCCTTCCTACATTTGCCGCGGAGAGTTGGCAGAGCGGTCGAATGCGGCAGTCTTGAAAACTGTTGACTGTAACAGGTCCTGGGGTTCGAATCCCTAACTCTCCGCAGAATGAACAAAAAAGGGGCTAAAAGCCCCTTTTTTCATGCCCAAAAGCGAACGGAGTGAGTACGGATTACGAAAATCGGTGCATAAAGCTTGCTTTAATGCGCAAGATTTGAAGTAAGACGTTAAAATGGCGCAGCCATTTGGTTTTGGGCATTAAATATGGCAATTGCCATTTTTGTTCCTTCTCGCCCCCCAAAGGGATGCCGGAGCGAAGCGACGGCATCCCTTTGGAATTTATTTGAAAAATTAATTGAAGTAATGATCACCGACCGAAGGGAGGTAATCATTTTAGTAGAAAATAGAATATTTTCTAAAGGGATAATAAAGCGAAGCGACGGCAATCCTTTGGTATAATTAAATATATAAAATAGCGAATTAACCGAAAGAATTGACTTTTGATATAATGGTATGTTTAAAATAAAAACATGCCAACAATATTATATATCTATGGATGGAGATTATTCTTTTATTCAAATGAAAAAAATGAACCTATCCACATACATGTCCAAAAAGGCGATTTTGAGGGTAAATTTTGGATAAAAATTGAAGAAATATTAATTGAAGAAGCTTTTTGTTATAATTTTACTCCAGCAGCAAAAAGAGAGATTAAAAAAATCATTTACCAACATTTTGATCTAATAGTCGATGCTTGGTTTAAAAACTTAACAAATCCTGAAAATGGAGAAATTGAATAACATAGAATCTATACATTTTACAACAGATGCCCTTTTGATTGAAATTGATCATATCGTTCATCAATTAGATCTAAAAGTTATTTCAAAAAAATTACTTAGCGCATCCGATGCTGAAAGAAACAATTATATAATTTCACCAGCCAATTATGGAATACATTGGCCTATGATAGATGAGGATATCTCATTGAATTTTTTATTCAAATAGTTCCCCACTACTGCACCCCTTCACCATGAAAGGAAACTGTCTTGGTTAGATTGCCGCTAAAAAATAGCGTGGCTGATTTTGTAAAATTACCCACTGAACTTCCATTAAAACCAAGCACTACAGAAGCAAAAGCCCCTGGAAGAATTATTTGATCTTTTGTATACTTTGGGGTGGTACAACCACAACCAACCATTACATTATCTAAACTAATATTTGAATTACTAATGTTTTGAATCGTAACAGTAAATTCAGTTGGTTTACCAAAAGCAATTTTACCCATATCGAAATTGTCATTGGTAAATTTTAATACTTTCGCAATATCTACTTGTTGAGGTGTAGCAGTTTGTGCTTGCGCACTATAAACACTCAAAAGAACAATAAAAGCAATAAAAATCTTTTTCATAAATATTATTTTACATTTTAACTAAATTATTTTGCAATGCAATTTTGTATAATTCCATTGATGAATGAATATCCAATTTACGAAATATTACTTTCTTAATAGTAGATACTGTATTGGGCTTTAAATCAAACTTTTTGGCAATCTCACTTGTTTTCATACCCTCAATGAGACAGTTAAAAATCTCCCTTTCCCTTGCTGCCAAAGTCACTGGCGTTTTTGTAATAATTTGTCTTTCCATAATACCGTTTTAATTAGTAATTAAACTCAAAGCTATTTATCTAAAATAAATACATAACTATACCTATTCACTTGTTGTAAAGCTTTGTTATTATTCGCTTTATCACAAGCCTCAATTAATTCTCTTTCCCCTACATTTCTGATGGAAACTTTATTATTAGACAACTTATATAAGGTTGTATAAATACGCTTCGCTCTTCGTTCAGATAAATTTTCATTGTATTCAAATGAACCATTACAGTCAGCAGCAGAAACAATGATAATTTTCTTACCCTTTAAACGCTTAACTCTTTCTATGATCTTATAATAACCTGGAAGATCGTCTTTAACCACATATATTTGGTCAAATGGATGATGTAGTTCAATATAATCTTTCGTTAATGCTTTTAAGGAATCTATTGTTAACTTGAATGTTTTTGGCATAGCTATTTCTTCAGCCAATTGTACTGCTTTTTCCTTAGCTATACGTTCTTCCAACACCTTCTTATGCAATGGAATATTAATCAATGACATACTCTTTGTATAGGTATCATTTACTTTACTATAATCATTTGATGTAATAGGGAATGTTAATTGATTCCCTTCAAAATCATATGCTACAATTGAAAAACTTTGATTAGGCCTTACATTAAAATGATAATTACAATCATTGTCTAACATACAACTATCCACAATATGCGCTACACCACTTTCATCATTCTGATATAAATAGATTCTTTTATTCCCCACACAAGTGCTATCTTCAAAAAGCTTGCCCTTAATTTCTAAGAAGTTTTTTAAATAATCAAATTGGTATATATCATCAGATCCATTTCTGTTTGAACTAAAAAATCCTGTCGTTTTATTAATAGAAAATCCTAAATCATCTTTTGAACTGTTAATAGGATACCCCATATTCTTGGCAACAATACCCCCCTTTCTATCTCTGTCTATTTTAAAAATATCTAAGCCTCCTAAACCAGGATGTCCATTACTACTAAAATACAATGTGCCGTCATAAAAAGTTGGAAATAGCTCATCGCCCTCTGTGTTGATATCCTGGCCAGCATTCTGTGTTGGCTTCCAAGACCCATCCTCATTTTTATCAATAAAATAAATGTCTGTTCCACCGCTTCCGCTTGGATCATCCGATACATAATAAAGTCTATTACCATCTGGTGTAATAGCGGGATGGAAAAAACTATAATTTGCATTGTTTATAAATAACCTAGTCCCCAAAGTCCAATTCCCATTTATAAATTTTGATTCCCATATTTCAAGTTGAAATATCCCTTTTGATTTTTGTTGATTTTTGGTATAATAAGCAGTATTCCCGTCCTGCGTAAAAGATATAGCGCCCATATTGTATTTATTCTCCCCTCCCATTAGAAATGGTGTAGTGGCTTGATCTAAAAAATTAATACGCTTAAAATTATAAGTAGTAGGTATTTTCTTAGAGTCATTGCTTGTATTTAATGAATAGTCGTCTATACCAAATTTGAAAACTTTTTCATTGTAAAAACCATTGGTAATAGAATCGGTTTTTAAACTATCTCGATTGATCGCAAAATATAATTTCGAAAAACCTGCCCCATCCCATGCAAACTCCTGTCCTTTTTTATTCTTCTTACCCTTTTTTAATAATGTGTTAACTCTATTTGACTCAAATACCAACCCTTCTTTAAAAGGCACTGCATTATATTCATTATAAGGTGTATTGATGTTGGTATTGTATATTTTGAAGTCAAGTGAATCATTTAAGAATTTATCAAAATTAGAAAATCCATAGAGTCTTGAGTTCGTTATCAATGTATTATTTTCGGCTTGCAAACTTATATACAAAGCTTTTGCTTTATTGTAATTTCCTAAAATCGCATATAGTTCAGGAATTTTATTGCTTGTACTAGCGCCTTTATTCTCGGCCACTTGATAATATTTTAAAGCACTATCATATTGATGAACTTTAAAATAGCTTTCTCCTAAATTCTTATACGCTGTTGAATCAACACCCCCTTTTAATAAATATGCTTTATATAAAGAAATCGCATACGCATATCTCAACTCAGACATTTCGTAATTAGCATTACGTAATAATTTTTTAGCTTTTCGTGACTGCGCATTGGCATCATGAATAGCTAAAAGAAAAATTAATATATATAAATATTTATTCATTATGATACTACTTTAAAAATACCTGGTTGATTTAATTTTAGTTTTGAAATTGCCAAATTCATATCTAATCATAATTTCATGAGATCCATTATTATAGTATTTTAACGGGGAAATTGTGACATCATAACCATAACCAAACCTTAAATTTTCATTGACTTGGATTTCAGCCATACCTATTACTGCATCACCTGTTCGATAAGAAACGCCTAGTCCAATAATTTCCCTTAGCCATACATTTGTATTTAAATCTGCTTCTATAGGAGCGCCTTCTACCATCTTAATCATTGTAGAGGGTTTTAGTTTAATATCATCACTAATTGCAAATACCATTCCAGTGGTTAAAAAAATATGTTTTTTATTTACTTTTTGCAATCCAGAACGCATAACATCAAAAGCAGTTAATCTTGACTTTAATAAATTGGGAATAGAAACCCCGGCATAAAAATTATCTGTGTTATAATAAAGGCCCAAACCTACGCTTGGTAACCATTTATTAAAATTGGTATAAAAAGCAGGATCGCTAGGCGTATACCTTCCTGTTACATTCATTAAATCAATGCGGTAATTCATGACACCAAAACTTAATCCCCCAGATAATATTCCATTTTCTGAAACACGAATTCTAGTTGAAGCCATTAAATTGATACCATCTGCTTTCTCTACGCCTAATTTATCATCATATAATTGAATACCCCAACCAGCTCTTTTATCTAACATGGATTGATCTATGCTAACCGATGTCGTTTGAGGTGCACCCTGTAACCCCACCCATTGTCTTCTTTGAAATAAATTAAAACTAGAGGCCTCTCTACTACCCGCATAAGCTGGATTAACACCCAACATATTATACATATATTGTGAATACATCGGTTCAGTTTGCGCATTACTATTTGTATAGGCAAGCAGCATGATCACCAAAGTGCAAAACGTTTTAATATATTGTAAACTTTTACTCATTTATAATTACCTCACAATTGTTAAGGGTCCTGCAAACTTTTTAATACTACCACTCATATCTGTCGCTTCCACTGTATAGAAATAAGTACCCTCCACTAAATCTTCTCCCATAAAATTGCTCACACCTTTACCTCTCCAATCATTTAAATAATTTTCATTAGCATAAATTTCATTACCCCATCTATTAAATACATGAACAGTTATTTTAGTACCATAAGGTCTTTTGATTATCCAGGCATCATCAATGCCATCATTATTAGGAGAAAATCCACCCGGTATGATGATATCTATTTTCGGCACTACAAATGCAGTAGCTAACCTATTCGTATGATTAGTTGAATTAGCAATAGGATCATTTGATAAAACCTGTAATTTTCCATAAGGGGTGTTAACACTCACTACTGCAGTATTATTATAATTACCATAAATATCTGGAGACTTAATTTGTATGGTTAAATTTACCGAATCCGTCTTCTTAGCTTCAATAGAAGATGCTTTAGTGACTAAATCAATATTTGTAAACCCATCATAACTATTATTCTTAAACAGCAATCCTGAAACACTTATATTACTTATCTCAAACCCTTTAGGAGTTTTGAATGTGCTAGCTAAATCATCTGTAACAATTACAGAATCAATTTTTGCATTGATCTTATTTTCAACATTAATAATAAAGTTAATAATATACGTACCATCAGGATTCATTATTACTGAATTAACTCTTTTTGTGATATCTATTACATCATATGGATCTAATATAGTAACTGTATCCATTACACATTTACTACTTTTCAAACCTGTTAGAGAATCTACTGCTTTTACGCACCATATATATTGACCAGGTATGTTTGGCATCTTAGGTGGAACCATTGTGCAATTATTACCATTGACGTCACACCATGAAGGCAAACTTCCAGGTGTAATACTTTTAATTAAATGACTGATTGTTTTTGAATTAGTTCCAATATTTCCTAATAAAGTTGTATTTACAACACCTACTACTGGCAACATGGTTACTGTATCCATTACACATGGACTACTTATTAAACCCGTTAAAGTATCTAATGATTTTACACAATAAATATATACACCAGGCTTTGTTGGTAATAGAGGTGCTGAATTATAACAAGTAATACCATTTACATCGCACCAAATTGGAATTGCATTAGGTGGAACCGTCTTAACAAGGACACCAATATCCTTAGGATTTGTAGTATCACCTACATTATAAATTACGCTACTCACCAATACAGGAATTACTGGTGGATTAAAACCAACCTGTACAATGGTAGGTAAATGTTCATTCGGTATACTATCCTTATTAGGATCTGAATCTAATCCATTAGTAGATGAATCTTTTACAAAAATATATCCTGCAGATGTTATTCCCGATGTGATTAAAAAACTAGGCCATGAATATTTTGCCTTAGTTGTTTTCACAAACACATCAAACTTGACAATAATAGAATCCCCCACTTTTAAAGCCCCTATTCCTTTTAACATAGCAGTATCTGTGACCCCATCATAATTTGGATTTAATGATACTGTACCTTTAACTTTAGTAATACCTATTATGGATGCCGTATCTGGCGAAGGGAATGCTTTTCTTAGATTATAATAGGCAAAAACAGAATCTAAATTACTATTGCTATAATTATTTATAACAGTTGTATAATGGAAATTATAACCCCCTGAAACAGTATCTGCTTTTGACCCTTCTAATGATGCCCCAATTTGACTTACTATATATAATGGAATATAAGTTGGTAATGGAGTACCAATTTTTGTCAAATCTGGATGTGCTAATACATTTGAATTATCATGCGAAACAGAAATTGTTGGCTCCATACTAATTTTGCCATCGTCTTGTTTCAACAATCCATCACCTGTTCCTGTAAATTGTAACACAAGAGGATCTAAAATTTTACCTGGTATCACTGTTAAATAGAAAACCACATCACTCTCTTCGTCCTTATTAAGACCCACTCCATTATCAAACAAATCAATGCCCGACAAGGTTGCTTGAGCTTTATATTTAATTGTGAACCCGTGATCAATTCTAGTGATATAGTTAGGTTTTACTTTAAAGCCAAAACCTGTATACATTGGGTTTATTTTAACTTTGCCAGATGCGACTCTTACGCTATCTAAACTATATTTCATGTCTTGCGGGAATACCTTAGACAAATCAGCATTTACTTGCACATTCTGCAAATCAATCTCTCCATTATTTTTAACTTTCATTAAAATTTTAGTACTGAAAGAATTATCAGGATGCTTTGTAGGTAAATCAGCTTTAAGCGTTAATACTATTTTTGGTTTTAATATACTTAATAAGGTAGTGTCTTTCGTTAAATTAATGTTTCTTTCAACATTATTAGAATCAATAATGGTTAATAAAGTATACTTCGTGTCATCATTCTTCGGAGCTACTATTATTTCTGAATCATCTCTAATATTTTTAATGGTATCCACTTTGTTTGTTAAGCTATTTAAAACATAAACTGTAAATGGCCCAAAACCTGCAGTGAAATTAAATTTAAGATGCACCGAATCCTCTTGTAATAAAGTATGGTAAACTAGATTTATGGAACCTTGTGGTAAATAGGTGGCATTAAACACGATAGTAGCAGTCGTTGAATCACAATTAGAAATTTGACCTTGTGCACAAACTGGATAAGTATATTTATATACACCAGGTTTAGTAGCCAAGAAAATATAGGTACCATTACTATTTAAGGTGAATGTTGCTCCTGTTAAGTTATTGGGATCCGGCTTAGGTGATCCATACACTGCATTAGGGGCATAATCATTGGAAGTTACGTCACCATTAATTGGTTTTTCAATTGTTTGTGTTGCAGAATCGTTTAATAATTTAAAGTAAGGATTTACTAAAATATGCAAGGTAGCCATTGAACAATTTGCAGGACTTGCATTATCACATGCTTGATAAGTAATAGACACAGGCCCTGTAAATCCTGCTGTTGGTGTATAGGTGTAACTACCATCTGTATTAATAGTAAAAGTGCCTTGTGCTGCAGTGGGCCCAGTAACCAAGGACGCTGTTAAAGCAACTCCACTTGTATTTTTATCATTTAATAAAACATTACCTGAAACATTACTTGTATTCTTAGCAGCTCCATTGATAGTTGCATAATCATCTGCCAATGAATTAGCAATATTTGCTGTAGATGGAAGTACAGTATAATACACCACCCCTGTTTGACAATGAGCAGGTTTCGCATTATCACAAACATTATATATCAAACTATCCGTTCCAACAAATCCAGCAACAGGAGTATAGGTAATGGTTCCATCAGCATTCACTATTGCTGTACCATGTGTTGGTGCAGTACTTACCTTTAAAGAGGTCGTATCTAATTGCGTATTAATATTCGATTTCTTATCATTTGATAAAACATTCGTAGTTACTGGTGTAGCTATTTTAGTAACTGCTACATCATTATTAACCACTGGTAAATTGGTATTGCTAAATGGATCTATTACTGTTATTTCAAGAGGACTCATTGGGCAACCAGTAGTTTGACCATTTGCACAAACAGGAACATAATAAATATATTTTCCTGAAGTTGTTCCTGTAAAAGTATACGTTCCTGTTGCTGCATCTATTGTAATTGTAGCTCCAGATGGATTAGTTACAGCTGCATTAGGCGAACCATAAGTGGCACCTGCAGGAACTTTATCATTAGTGGCAAGTGACCCTCCTACTGGAACATTAATATTGGTAACGTTTATATCAGGATTAATAGTTGGTACAGGATCTACTAATATATGTAAAGTTGCTTTTGCACATGAAGTTGGTGTACCACCGCATACTTCGTATAAAATTTCAACGGGTCCACTGTACCCTGCTGTTGGAGTAAATGTATAACTACCATCTGTATTAATAGTAAAGGTTCCCTGAGACGCAGTGGGCCCAGTAATAATTTTAGCTGTTAAATCATTTGCAGTAGTTAATGCCCCTGAATTTTTATCATTATTTAATACATTACCACTCACCGTAGTATTTCCATTCATTGAGCCTGTTACTGTTGTATAATCATCTGTTGCAGTTGTTACTGGATTTACTGCATTTGCTTGAACCGTAAAGTAAACTACTGCACTACTGCACTTAGCAGGCTTTGCGGTATCACACACATTATATATAACACTATCCGTTCCTACATAGCCCGCAGTTGGTGTATAAGTTATTGTTCCATCTTTATTTACTACAACTGTTCCATGAGCTGGTTGAACAGACACTTTTACGCTAGCAGTATCAATTGCACCGCCTGGGTTACCAGCTTTATCATTTCCTAAAATATTTACAGTTGTAGCTGTATTATATTTTATTGCAGCAATATCATTATTCGCCACGGGATCATCTGTTGAAGCTACTGGTTCTAAGACCGTAATTTCTAAAGAAGATAAAGGACAATCTGTTGTTTGACCTGAAGCACAAACAGGAACATAAAAAATATATTTTCCTGGGGTCGTCCCTGTAAAAGTATACGTTCCTGTTGCTGCATCTATTGTTATTGTAGCTCCGGATGGATTTGTAGTTGATGCAATTGGTATTCCATAAGTAGTTCCAGAATTTATTTTATCATTCGTATTAAGATTCCCACTTACAGGAACATTAATATTAGTAACATTAATATCAGGATTGATAATATCATCAGGAACAACGTTTGGCTTTATTTTAGGGCACCCATCATTTTCAACAACACCCACTTCTATTCTACAATTATCTACATTATCAAGAACTCCATCACCATCACTATCGGTATCTCTATAATCAGGTATGCCATCACCATCCGTATCAACAGGAATTAATGGATTAGTTCCTTTTTCAATTGAATCTGGAATGCCATCTCCATCACTATCTAAATCTCTGTAATCTGGTGTACCATCTCCATCCGTGTCAACTGGATTTAATGGATCAGTTCCTTTTTCAACACTATCAGGTATTCCATCTCCATCACTATCTAAATCTCTATAATCTGGTGTACCATCACCATCGGTGTCAACAGGAATTAATGGATTAGTTCCTTTTTCAATTGAATCTGGAATGCCATCTCCATCACTATCTAAATCTCTGTAATCTGGCGTACCATCTCCATCTGTGTCAACTGGATTTAATGGATCAGTTCCTTTTTCAACACTATCAGGTATTCCATCTCCATCACTATCTAAATCTCTGTAATCTGGCGTACCATCTCCATCGGTGTCAACAGGAATTAATGGATTAGTTCCTTTTTCAACACTATCAGGTATTCCATCTCCATCACTATCTAAATCTCTGTAATCTGGCGTACCATCTCCATCGGTGTCAACTGGATTTAATGGATCAATTCCTTTTTCAACACTA
>Ga0214919_10006009_pt1 | contig 16875 bp, 16 predicted proteins | sample LL1503_MetaG_FD_177994 | JGI IMG/M metagenome (GOLD analysis project Ga0214919, IMG submission 177994) | Freshwater microbial communities from Lake Lanier, Atlanta, Georgia, United States - LL-1503 | ecosystem: Environmental > Aquatic > Freshwater > Lake | place: USA: Georgia | collected... | reverse complement strand
ATTCAAGCTGTTCTTTACTTATATCACTTGGGTAACTTTTACGCATGCTTAACTCTATCAAAAATTTCAACATGCATTAGTTTAATACTTTTTGGCAATTAATTCCAAACAGGTTCTAATATTGATTTGTCTTGTTCTCATGGGTATTACTACAGAACATTGTGTGATATAGCTGAACTACCATATGAAAGATTAGACATTAAAATAATGCTAGAAAAATTAAAATATTTAAAACTTGCTTATGACATAGATACTCAACCACATTTTGCGTTTCTGATAAAAAAATCGTGAATAAATTTTATTTGGATAACTATTTAAGAATCCCTAAAATAGTAAGAGATGTTTACAATTCTGAATTAGATTTATCAACAATTAGTGAGAGTGAATTATCAAAAATTAACGATTTAATAAAGTTCTAAATGATGAATAAGTATTTTAGTAAAAATAGTAATGAAGTAGCAGCAGTTCTTACTGGAAAAGGATTTAACAATAAACTATTTTCATATATTATTGCCATAATATCCGTCTCAGCTCTTAGCACAGTAATAAATAATAATGGTCTATTCTTAGGCGTATTCATTGTTTTTATTTCTTCATTAGTAATAATTGATTTGAAGACTAATAAACTAAAGAAAACTGTTTGGAGCTATGAGCTAGGCACAAATATAACCAATGTATTAAATGAAACGCACAATAATATCGTAAAATATATTGAGCAGAATATAAATGATGATTTGTTAATTGCTGACCCTATTTTCATCATTGATACTCAAATCTCTGAGCAGCAAACTTTAGAAAACCTGAAAGATAAAAAAACTAAAGTGATAAAGAGTGGTGCATTAGCGTCATACCTCAAATCTAATAAAAATTGGTTAATTAATTACAGAGGACAAAATCATAAATTAATATCACCATTTAGATTAACTGCCATATGTTATTTAGAACATGGCTTGGTAACAATTTCACAAACATGCTCATTACCGCAGTGTACATTTAATTCAATTAATATTAATGAATCAAAATATCTTGGATTGAATTATATTGTTAATAAGGATAAATTGGTATTGGATAACTTTACAAGTGAGATACTAAATTCAGCAGCACTAGATAAACTTAAAAAGATAACTCTTGCAATTAAACCATATATTGAGCAATAAAAATGACAAATATAAATCAAATTTATGAATTAAATTCCTTAATAGATATATCTATTGATGAGTTTGAAAAAGCAAAGAAAAAATTAAGCTTATTGAGAATTATAAAAATAGGAATAAATATACTCTCTTTATTAATTATTATTGTAATGACAATTATAATTATTAGTAATAGAAACGTAGATATTTCTATAAAATCAAAAAACTCAGCAAATAATACAATAAAATATTATAAAACAAGTTTTAATTGTAATAAAGCATTCACTTATGTTGAAAAAACAATATGCACGGATAGTGATTTAGCAAAGTTAGATTTGTCACTCGCTAATATTTATAAAACAAAATTATCTGAGACAAAAGACAAATTATCTTTAAAATCTCAACAGAAGACATGGGTTCAAGATGTACAAGCTGCATGTTCTGATAAAACATGCATTTCTGATGCGGTAATAGCTAGAATTAATGAGTTAAAAGGCAAAAAAGATTTCATTTTTTAAGGAAAGTAATAATGGAAAATCAAGCAACTGAAAATCAATCGACAATTTTGGAGTCAACATTTCAAGAAACTGGTGTTATTATATCCGACAACAAGAAAGAGAATAAGACTAAAGTTAGTGTTACCATAGATTCAAAAATGGTTCATCTGAAAGAAGTTGGTAATAAAAGTCGCTTCGACAGAATGATACCGCTACGTCAAGTGGCAAGCTGTGAGGTACACAGAAAATCTAATACTAGATTAAAGTGGGCGCTTCGAATTATTGGCGCTATTTTATGTTTTATTGCCCCACCAGTTGGTCTAATCATTGGCGCTCTTTTAATAGTTATAAGCTTTTTCATTTTTGATGATTTTCATGTGGAAATTGCTGCATCAAATGGAGTTCCAATTAGATGTAAATTTGAAGCAAAAAATAAAAACGATGATGTGAATGATAGATTTGTATCTATTGTTCGTAAATTAATATGTGAAATATAATTTAAGGCGAGTATAATGCTCGTTTTTTTATAATAAAAAGAGCGAACTAAATTTGCCTACCCTCGCGGCAGAGCAGTGGGGTATTACATACGGCAAATTTAGTTCGTTGGTAATTATGGTCTTAACGCAGCAGAGCTGCGGGGAATTTATCCTAAGACATTAAATTTAATTACAATAACTTCAATAACCTGTGTGTCTTGTACTACATTTACTCCAACGTTAGATAGCTATAATAATTTATACTATGAAAATAATTATTCTATGTGTACAAATAATTATAGTTTGGTTGCAGTTGATGACCCAGCATCACAGAATAAGTTATTTACGATATATAAGAATGGATTGTCTGGTAAAGTATCCTTGCCTAAGGCGAACTACTATTTACGTGCTAAAGAAATAAACTACAGACTTAACAAGCAACTACGTTTACCGCAAGGCCTGCTAGCGCTGTTTCTTTATAGCGGTTACTCATATCGCGCCCGGTTTCCATCATGGTATGAATCACGGCATCAAGACTAACTTTGCCTGCTTCATCTTCAAGTAGCGCCAATTTAGCGATATCAATTGCTTTACTGGCGGCAACACCATTGCGCTCAATACATGGAATCTGTACCAAGCCTTCAATCGGATCACAGGTCATTCCTAAACAATGCTCCATCGCAATCTCGGCAGCCTTTTCCACCTGTAAGACATTACCACCCAAAACTGCAGTTAAAGCCCCAGCTGCCATCGAACAAGCAACCCCAATTTCTCCCTGACAGCCAACTTCGGCAGCGGAAATAGAAGCACCATACTTGTACAAATTACCGATTGCACCTGCAGTTAAAATAAATTCGACAATATTATCATCGCTAACTCCGAGGTAAAAATTGCGATAGTACTCTAATACCCCAGGGATAGTCCCAGCGGAACCGTTAGTTGGCGCAGTGACTACCCGGCTAAAAGCAGCGTTCTCTTCATTAACAGCGATAGCATAAGTCATCGCCAGAAGTCGCCTATCTTGCTCAGAGACCAAGTTTAGATCTTTATCAATAAGCTTTTGATAAAGATGTGGCGCGCGACGCTTAACATTTAAGCCACCAGGTAAGATACCCTCCTGTTTTAGCCCTCGAAGCGTAGAATAATGCATCACATTGGCAATTTCCATTGCCTCAGCATAAACTTCATCACGTGAGCGCGTTACAGCTTCATTAGCCAAGACTAATTCGGCAATAGTTAAATTATGTGCACCACAATGTTCAAGTAATTCTTTCGCACTAGTGAATGGGTACGGAACATTAACTCTTTCGCTACAAGCACCTTCATTATCTTTACGATTAACTATTTGCTGCTTATCTAAGATAAAACCACCACCAATAGAGAAGTACTCCTCTTCCATAACTAATTTACCATTTTGATCAAAAGCACTAAAGCGCATACCGTTAGCATGTTCTGGTAAAAATTGATCTTTATGAATAAATAAATCTTTATCATAATCAAAGCGTACAAATTTTTTCCCACCAAGCTTTAATTGCCCGCTGGATTTAATTTCATCAACCCGTGAATAAATTGTATCCGGGTCAATTGTTTTAGGATGCTGGCCTGCCAAACCATTTACCACCGCCAAGAAAGTACCATGCCCGGCACCAGTTAACGCTAATGAGCCGTATAAATGAGCCTGAACATGAACAACTTGCTCTAAGAGCCCGGCACGCTCTAATTTAAGGGCAAACTCTAACCCAGCTTTCATCGGACCTACCGTATGTGAACTAGAAGGACCAATCCCAATTGCAAACATATCCAATGGACTTAACATATTATCTCCCTTTTGTGCTGCTCTGCACCATTAAAAAAGGCACCTCTAGAGGTGCCGCTTAAATTAACGTTTTGTTTCAATCATTTCATAATTGATGTTTGGATCAATTACTTTTTCTTCAATTCGCAAATCACTATAACGTTTGACATTTTCAATAATATCCGGTTGAACCTGTGCAATCAATTCAGCTTTAGTTCCTACCATTTGTAAAGAACCTAAATCAACTGGTTCAAAGACAACAGGTGCTGCGACAACTACAGGCTTCTTCTCTTCGCGGACTGGTTTTGCTACTACGGCTTCGCTAACCGCCACTAGATTAACTTTACTGCTTTCAGCAGTAACAATAACAATGTCTTGGGCATTATGAATAACGGTTGCAACAGCTGCACCAGAAGCACCACTTGCAAAAATGGTTTGCGGATTTACTATTTTTTCTGCAATATTTAATTTATCCACACTCGCTACAGCTACTTCAGCTGCTGGCGCTTCAACTCTGCGCGGTGGGCGCTGATAATTTTCATTACGCGGAGCATTTTGAGAAGGAGCATTATTAGCATTTACATCTGCGCGCGGTAAAGCCGATGCCGCTCTATTTTGCGATGGTGGCGTGTTAGCCTGACGAGGAGCCGTAGTCTGACGATCATTACGCTCAGGGCGCTCCCGCTCCGCACGTTCGGCTCGCGGTGTAACTAGCGCAGTTGCTGCTGTAGCTTGTGCTTCGTTGTTTTTAACCGGGCGGACAGTTTGGAGCTTATTATTACTTTTACTAATCGGTACCGGACGAGTTTTATTCGTGCTATTAATTGCATTACCGCGCTCGTAGGCTCCATTCGTCCGCGGGGTACGCTCAGAAGAACGCTCATTACGCTCTGTAGTACTACGCTCATTATTACCGCGGTTTAGTTCATTGCGAACTCGCACATTACGTCCCGTTTGTTGGGCATTGCGCGGATTAGTTGGTTTATTATTTTTGACTGGAGCCGCTGGCTTACTGGCAAATAATTCACCAATTTTTTTCACTAGTGAACCAAACAATGATTTAGACTTTCGTGCTTCCATCATTGGCGCTGGTTCTGATGGTGAAATATTTGGCACTACCGGTAATTTACTAACCGCAGATTCTGGTTTTTTACTTGCCGCTTTATACCCTAGAGTTTCTTCAGGGATCTCAACTAAATTATAGCTTGATTTATTAAAGTTACTCTCATAACTCTCGTAGCTAATTTTTTTAATTTTATAGTTTGGTGAATCCAAATGCACATTTGGAATCAAAACAATTTTTACTTTCATCCGCGCTTCGATTTTAGCTACATCATCACGGCGCTCGTTAAGTAAGTAAGTTGCAACATCAACTGGTAACTGCACATGTAGCGCTGATAAATGATGACCATTTTTAACCGCTTCTTCTTGTACAATGCGCAATACGTGTAAGGCGCTGGATTCAATACCACGAATCGTACCAACACCAGCACAACGTGGACAAGCAATCGAACTTGATTCATCTAATGACGCTTGTAAGCGCTGACGTGATAACTCCAATAGACCAAATTTTGAGAGTTTACCCATTTGAATCCGGGCACGATCATAGCCTAATTGGTTTTTAAAATGATTTTCTAATTCACGTTGATTACGGGTATTTTCCATATCAATGAAATCAACTACCACCAAACCACCTAAATCACGTAAACGTAATTGACGGGCAATTTCTTCAGCCGCTTCAACATTGGTTAAAAAGGCAGTAGCTTCAATATCTGCGCCCTTATTAGCCTTAGCTGAATTGACATCAACGGAAGTTAAGGCTTCGGTATGATCAATAACAATCGCGCCACCTGATGGTAAATTTACCGTCCGCGCATAGGCTGATTCAATTTGGTGCTCAATCTGGAAACGTGAGAATAACGGAACATCATCCCGGTATAACTTAATCCGATCCGCAAAATTAGGCATAACATGTGCCATAAATTGACGCGCCTGATTATAAACGTCTTCGGTGTCAATTAGTACTTCAGAAATATCCGGAGAAAAATGATCGCGGATTGAACGGATAACCAAACTACTTTCTTGATAAATCAAGAAAGATCCACCTTGTTCTTCAGCCGCACCACGAATAGCGCTCCATAGTTTAAGCAAATAAGTCAAATCCCATTGCAATTCTTCAATTACACGACCTAATGCTGCGGTACGCAGAATAACACTCATTCCATGAGGAACTTCAAGTTGTGCCATTACTGATTTTAACTCATCACGCTCTTCACCTTCAATACGGCGAGAGATACCACCAGCCCGAGAATTATTTGGCATTAATACTAAATAACGCCCAGGTAATGTTACATAAGAAGTTAGGGCTGCACCTTTATTGCCACGTTCGTCTTTTTCAACTTGAACGATTAGCTCAGTACCTAATGGTAGTTTGGAGAATTCACGAGTTTTTTGACCATTTATTTCTGGTAAATAACGATAGTCAATTTCTTTGAATGGTAAAAAGCCTTGTTTTTCCGTGCCATAATCAACAAAGCACGCCTCTAGTGAAGGCTCAACACGAGTGATAAAGCCTTTGTAGATATTGCCCCGGCGTTGCTCTTTGCTGCTGGTTTCAATATCAAAATTAATTAGTTTCTGTCCTTCGACAGCCGCTACGCGCAGTTCCTCTGCATATGTAGCATTAAATAACATTCGTTTCATGTTTAATTAAACCCTTCTTGGCTAATTAAACTCAGACTGTCTTGCTAGTATTTTTATTTTTGTCCAAAGCGCAGATACTTTTTTGATTCTAAGTTATAGTCTTATAACCTCGTTTAATCATAAATGTATTGCTACTCCCCGATAGATTCAAGTGCTGGCAAAAAGTGAACAATAACACCTATCTTAGTAGGCAATGAGTTCATTAACAACTCCAGAACAACGAATCTGATTGAGTAAGCAATCGCAAATTACGAATCAAATCAGTACATACTATTAAACTTAACTCTCAACTATGCCCACCTGAGCGAATTTTTCGCAATTACCAAGGTGACAAATCTGAAATTCAAAATATTAAAAGTATATAAACGTGTATAAATGCATCACATTGATACATTCATTATAAATTTAGTGCAACATATTGCGTAATCACTTAATAAATTTCTCTTAAATTTATTAACACCAGCCAAGCTTGTTTCGCTCAAATCTCCAGAAACCCTTCTAAGCTAGCATTAACCAATCAATAAAAAACGTCATTTATCAGTTTGATGTTCTTTTTTATACATAACAAACAGGCTAAGTTAATAGCTAAATTAATTTATAAAATTTGCCGCTGTATCTATTACAGTGACTTTAAATAATAGCGCTTGAAATTCTTGCTTTATTGCTCATAGATTACTAAATTGAATTCTACCACCCGATGTTAAGTCAGATGCGTAGTTTTCAGATTAGCTAGCTCAATAAATAGAAAGAATATGCAAGCTTATAAAAATACCATGCTCAGATGATTTATACTATGACAGCGTGCTGTTTGTCACTAACATCCACGAACTAAATTTGTTGGCACCTATGCCACATATCTCTCCAGCTCAGACAAATTTAGGAGTAAATTATTTAAACTAAAGCAATCAAACTAATGGCACAAACCAAACTAGCTTAACTCGCAACTGATAAATAAGATACAATTATGTGCAGTATAAAGCAATCAAGCTATAATTATAAACTAAAATGCCTATCAAAATGAATGAAATAAACCAAAATCAAGTAAATTTTTATAATGTAACCGAAGCAGACGATCAACAACGCGTGGATAACATGCTGATTAAAATCCTCAAAGGTGTTCCTAAAAGCCATATTTATCGAATTATTCGCCACGGAGAAGTTCGTATCAATAAGAAACGCTGTGAGGTAAGTAGTAAAGTTACACTTAACGACATAGTGCGGATTCCGCCAATTAGAATCGCCGCCAAAGATGAAGTTCAAAGCAAATCTATCCCTGCGGCTAGCTTTCCGATATTATTTGAAGATGACTATTATTTAATAATAAACAAACCTCAAGGCGTAGCCTGCCACGGTGGTAGCGGTGTATCTTTTGGTGTTATTGAGCAATTACGTCAAACTAAAGCCCATAAATTTCTCGAATTGGTTCATCGGCTGGATAAAGAAACCTCTGGTATCCTAATCTTAGCCAAAAAACGGGTTGCACTGGTCGAGCTGCAGGAATTAATTAAAAATAATCTAATGACTAAAGAATATTATGCACTCACCAATGGGGTTTGGCGTGATGATAAGCGCAATGTTAAAGCGGCTATTTATAAGTACAGCAATAAAGATGGTGAGCGCCGAGTAAGAATAGATGCAGAACAAGGTCGCTTCTCTCATACCATATTTACGGTTAAACAAAAATTTGCTGAATTTACCCTAGTTAATGCTGATTTACAAACTGGGCGGACTCATCAAATCCGGATTCATTGCCAATATCTGGGGTTTCCGATCACAGGTGATGATAAATATGGGAATTTTGAATTAAATAAACAACTAGCCAAACAAGGTCTAAAACGAATGTTTTTACATGCCCACCATCTACAATTTACGCACCCCATTACTCAAAAATCAGTTGAAATTAATTGCGAACTGCCCGAAGAATTGCAAAAATTTCTAAAAATAATTTCAACCAAGGTTTAATCCGCAATCCCTTGCCAGTGTTAGGCGCTGGCACTCACACCACAAAAACAACACCCAATTAACAAAATTATGTTGTTTTTATCCACAAAAATCACCACCAAACACCATACCACATACAAAACGACAAGCTTTTCACTACTAAACTTCTATTATCTAAGGCTTTATGTTGGCAAACTGCATTTCAAATAATGAAGATTATCAATATGTTACATAAAAAAGCACTTGACACGCCAGTCTACAATATGACAAAATGCGGCTCTTGGCAAAAACTACACGCATTGTGTAGTTTTTATTTTTCTAGCTTATTTATAGGATAAAGGAACTTAGTAACCCATTTTCCGACAAGGAGTAAAGGAATGTTAATCGTCTCGGCGCACCTGTGCATGGCCATTAATTTATACAAAGAATGTCGTGGAGCATCCGACAAAGAATGCCAATTAATTAACCGTGTGGTGATAAACCGCATGCATGAAACTAACCAAGATGCGTGTAGCATTATTTTTGAAAAAAGCCAATTTAGTTGGACAAAGAAAAGCCCTAAAAAGCTTCAGTTCAACAATTATAGCGACATGATCGCTTATTATAAATTAAATGACAGCGTACAGCTGATGCGCGCATTTGATAATGTTGATAAGTCTCAAGATGATAGCAACAATTTGAAAACCTCAGCCAATATGACCCACTATCATGATCGGTCAATCGCACCTAAATGGGCACACCATATGCAAGTTGCATATCGCACGAAAAATTTCGTGTTCTTTAATGCTTAGTCAAGCATAACTCATTCAAGTATAGCTACGGACGCGGTGAACATATTTTTCACCGCGCTATGTAATTTAGCTATAGCCGTAAAAAAAGGTCGCATTTCTGCGACCCCCATTGAGAGACAATGTAACTCGTTAAACTAGAACGTATGCGAAAAACCAACCGCAGCCGTTCCGTTATTAATATATTTTGAACCACCTGTTGTAATCGGGTTGCTGGTAGTTGCTGGATTAGTTCCAGAAGAAGACCAAACTGTATTCTGTGCTGCATTGCCGTACCATAATTGACCGTAATTGATAAAAGCAATCGTCCGTGGCGTAATATTCCAATCCAGCTCAGCAATCGCCTGTTGATAGCCAGTTCCACCTAATTGATTATTTCCGTTCAGAATATCCCATGGTGAGCCACCTGCCATCAAGTTAGCACCGTATACATAACCAATTTTTGGTGTCCAGTTATCCAAATGCCAACCAATTGACATACCGACCTCAGCAGTAGATAAAACCGCCTGATTTAATGGACAGAAGCCATTGGCACAATTAGCATTATTGGTATATTGACCATTTATCCCATTTGCAGAGGAGTTTTGAATCCAGTAATTATTTAAATTACCATTACCTGGTACACCAGCCCAGCCATAACCTTGAGAAATCTGACCACCAAAACCAAGAATCAAATTATCTGGATTATTATAGCCCAACTCTAAACGACTACTATAAGCATTAATCCCTTGCGCACCTGGTGCATATGCTGTACCTGTAATCCCCACCGGAACGCTACCACCCATCTGTTGATAAACACCAGTATTTAAAGCTACCTGATTATTCCAAGTTGCTGAGAAGTTACCTGGGTTATAAAAAATACCAAAGCCCATTACTCCGGCATTATTATAGCCATTCATATCACCAGATTGATCCATTCCATTACCATTGGCACCACCAGTATTATAGTTACCATCCTGATTAAAGCTATAATAGCCCGAGAATGAAATATTTGACCAGGTTGGTGAATCATAGCGAATAGTTTGCGCTAAAACTGCTACAAAACGGTCATAATTACCAAATACATTGGCATTAGCACCATTATATACATCGACTGCACCAGTATTAGTACGATAAGTATTAGATAAATTACCAATCCGCACCCGTCCCCAGCCGCCTTGTAAACCGATATAACTATCTGAAGAAGCTAGCACATTAATTCCTGTTGTTGCTTGCCCACTATTAGTTGAACTTGGATGATTTGGCACCCAACCAGAACTTGTGGTATTTTGGTAAGCCTCACCAGAAGAGATATTTAAAAATTGCTCAACCTGCCAGATCACCGCTGTTTGCCCATAAACCTGATCAGTTCCACGAATACCAAAGTACGATCCGTAATCCTGAATCGAAGTAGTTCCTGGTTGAACTTGGTTTGCACTAGGAAAAGTATCGTTTTCCAAAGCTGCCGAAATCCGCCCATAGAGTGTAACATCAGCAAAAGATACCGTTGCCAAAGCACCTAGAGCTACTGCTAAAATTTTCTTCACTTAAATGCCCCTTCCACAAAGCAAATAATGTTATGTTTTTAATTAGTTTCTTACCGATAAAAGTAATATTGATTTTATACAATTGGTTTTCATGAAAATATACAGTTGATTTTGCACAGTCTTATAACAAATAGAAATGAGCTACTAACTCAAACCAGACGAGAAAAAATACCAATTACCTGATTACTTCTTTTAGTTTTTACAGCATAATTTTATCATGAGAGCTTGCCACCCTTTGCGTATTTGGCCAATCTGACGATAAATATTGCAAAAATATCGAAAAATCAAGGAGTATGACGTAGCAATTACGCAACACCACCACTAAAAAAATGGGGGATTCCCTAGTGAAAGCTAATTTGGAGCAACTCTTACAACTCGACAAAATACTTATAAATATCAGCACAATCACTAAGAATGCTATAATTACGACTATTTACACATTACAAAATGCTTATCGGCGTTATTGTGCAACAGGAAATCAAAAAATATGAACGAGAATAAAATCATCAAATTTGAGCAAGCCAGCAAAGTTTATCCGGGTGATATAACCGCACTTAGTAATTTAAGCTTTAGTGTTGAAAAAGGTGAGTTGGTGTTTTTAGCAGGTCACTCAGGTGCAGGAAAGTCAACCATTCTTAAGCTTATCGCAGGGATTGAATTAGCTAGCTCAGGAACGATTACTGTTAATAATATTAATCTAGCCCGAATCAGTCAGAATCAGCGCACATTTATACGTCAACACATAGGTTTGGTCTTTCAAGATCATAAAATCCTGTTTGATCGCGATGTCTTTGCCAATGTGCGCCTTGCTTTGGATATTTGTAGCAATAGTTCAGCAAAAGAGATTAATGCACGTGTTACCCGTGCCTTAGAGAGCGTCGGCCTTGAGCATAAAATCCATGCTCGCCCCGAACAGCTTTCCGGTGGTGAACAACAACGCTTATGTATCGCACGTGCGATTGTTCATCAACCTAAAATTTTGCTGGCGGATGAGCCAACCGCTAATCTGGATCGCGCTAATGCCCTGAAGATCTTAGAATTATTTAAAAATTTTCATCGCGCAGGCGTAACATTGATAATTTCAGCACATGACGAATCGCTACTTGGTGATTACGGTAAACGAATTATCCGACTTAGTAACGGACAATTTAGAGGTTAATATGAATAAACTAATTCACCATTTTCATAGCTTTAAGCAAGCTTGGCTAACTATATTCAAGCAGCCATTTGAACATTTAATAAATATCATTGTTTTAGCATTAATTATTACTATTTGTGCGGCGGGATTAACCCTTAATAATAGTCTAAGCCACTGGCAACAAAATAATCTGGTTTATCCGCAGCTGATGCTCTATTTAGATAGCAGTGCTAATCCTGCAGATGTCAGCAATATCGAAAAAGCGCTTAACAAGTTAACTAAGAGCACAATAAAAAACTATCAATTCATTAGTAAAGCGCAAGGTTTGGCTGAATTGCAGCAGGATCAGCAAATGAAATCGATTGCTTCAGACGTAATTGACGCCAATAATAATCCACTTCCAGATATGTTTGTGGTTAATGCAGCAATAAGCGAGAGCCAAATCCTCGAAAAACTTAATCTTCAACTAGGGCAGCTACCAATGGTAGATAATGTTCAGTTAGATATGCAGTATGCAGGTAAAGTAAATGACTTAATGAGTTTTGCACGCAGTATCGGAGAATTTGCAATTATTCTCTTTGCTGCAGTATTGGCTTTAGTTGTTTATAATATGATCCGCTTGCAAATGCTCTTAAAAAGTGATGCGATTAAAGTTTCTCGTTTAATCGGTGCCAGCGATAGCTTTATTATGCGTCCATTGATTCACTATGCAGTATGGCAGGTTACTTTAGCCACCGCAATTGCTGTAGGTAGCTTACATTATCTAACCAAGACTCTCAATAACATGTTTGCTAATTTTAGTAATTTATTTGGCAAGGGTTTTCAGTTAGCCCCTTTGGAATTGCTTCAATTTGGCGCCTTATGGTTAGCATTAATAATATTTACCATATTCACAGTATTTTTGGCTGTGCAGTGGGTATTTCGTAACAGTTATAATCGTTAAGGAAGACGCAGATTTTAGCAACAATGAAATTAAGTGATTTTGATTATCACCTATCCGAAGAGTTGATCGCCAAAAATCCATTAAATAATCGTAGTGATAGTCGTTTACTGGTAGTTAATGAGTATTTGGAAGATCATACTTTTAGTGAAATTATTAGTTACATCAATCCCGGTGATTTACTAATTCGCAATGATACCCGTGTGGTAAAAGCCCGAATTTTTGGGCATAAACCCAGTGGTGGCAAAGTTGAAGTAATGCTTGAGCGAATTATTGACCAGCAACACTTCATTGCGCATGTTCGCACTAGTAAACGAATTAATATCGGGATGGAAATTATTCTGCCAGATGATTTAGTTGTAACCGTTAGCGAAACTCTAGATGGTTTATTTGCCTTGCAAACACGGACAGCGATTGATTTATATGCATACTTAGAGCATCATGGAAATTTACCACTGCCACCATATATGCAACGTCAGGCAGAAACAGCAGATGAATCACGCTACCAAACCGTTTATGCGGCACATAATGGTTCAGTAGCGGCACCAACCGCTGGTTTACATTTTACACCCGAGATATTGGCAGAAATTGAAGCTAAGGGGGCTACCGTTGCCAGCGTTACACTTCATGTTGGCTCAGGGACTTTTAAGCCTGTCAGCGTTGAAAATATTAGCGAACACAAAATGCATAGCGAAGTTTTCTCGATTAACGAAGTAACCATTGAACTGATCAAACAAACTAAAGCTAGCGGTGGCAAGATTATTGCGGTGGGTACAACCAGCCTTAGGACACTAGAATCTGTCGCCAAGCGTGGATTACACGCTCAAAGCGGTGAAACCGATATCTTTATTACGCCAGGATTTAAATTTCAGTTAGTGGATAAACTAATTACCAATTTTCATTTACCTAAATCAACCCTATTAATGCTGGTTTCAGCTTTTAGTGGTAAAGATAAAATTGATATGGCTTACCAACATGCAATCAAAAATAACTATCGTTTCTTTAGCTATGGCGATGCCATGCTCTTAACTCGTCAGGATTAATTATGGAACAAAGTAAAACTCATTTTGGTTTTAAAACCGTTGAAGAAGATAAAAAAGCCAATTTGGTTGCCGATGTTTTTCACTCGGTCGCTGGTAACTACGATATTATGAATGACGTTATGTCAATGGGTATGCATCGGGTCTGGAAACAGTTCACTTTCTTTACTGCCGAGTTAAAATCAGGCGACAAGGTATTAGATATCGCTGGTGGTACTGGTGATATGACTCGTGGCTTCAAAAAAATTGTTGGTGAAACTGGTGAAGTATGGCATACTGATATTAATTCATCGATGCTTAAAGTTGGGCGTGATCGTTTGTTAAATGAAGGTATCCTAACCCCACAATGCCTCTGTGATGCAGAAAAACTGCCCTTCCCGGATAATTACTTTAATGGAGTTTGTGTTTCATTTGGTTTACGCAATATGACGCATAAAGACTTGGCACTTCGTGAAATGTATCGGGTATTAAAACCGGGTGGAATTTTGATGGTACTCGAATTTTCCAAGGTTTATAAACCATTATCCAAACTCTATGATCTTTACTCATTTAAATTTTTACCGCTCATGGGTAAATTGATCGCCAAAGATGCCGAAAGCTATCAATATCTGGCGGAATCAATCCGCATGCATCCCGATCAGGAAACCTTGCAACAAATGATGTATGCTGCTGGTTTTGCCAAAGTAAAATACCATAATTTAACTTTGGGTATCACGGCACTGCATAAAGGATATAAGGCATAATGTTCAATACTCTCGCACTGAATGCGCTTAATTTAGTTCTAAAAGCCAATCCAGCAACTAGTACTGAACTGCAAAAATTAGCAACTAAAATTGTTCAGCTAAATTTACCGTTGTTATCACTAAATTTTATTATTTCTGCTGAAGGATTGCTTGAGGCAGAATCGACTACCCCAGATTGCACAATCACTATCCCGCTAGCCGCAACAAGTCATCTAATTCATCAGGATGAACTTAAAACCTTTAAAACGCTACAAATTGAGGGCGATAAAGCTCTGGCAAAAAATCTACTTGCGGCACTAGCAAGGATAGACCCGAGCAATACTTTATATTTACATCAGTCACCACTTATCGGTTTATTTGCCGCCAAATTTGAAAAACTACTCCACAGCCTGATAAATTATGCCAAACAAGTCAGTCATAACGCCGGCTATTCAAGTAGTCAGTATATGCAATACGAAGCAGAGATAATCAGTGATCGTTATGCACTAGAGGATTTTTATCGTCAAGTTGATGAATTAAAAGAACGCTGTGCATTACTTGCCAAGCGTGTTGAAAGACTGAGCCAATAATGAGATTTATTCGCCTGCTAAAAATTATTTTCACCTTTAAACGCTACGGTTTATTTCAAATCTTAAGCATTAGTGAAAAAACCAGTACCTTAGCTATAATTATCGAAGCAACGCTGTGGTTTGTCCCACAAAAACACAAAGATAAACCATTGCCCTTGCGAGTTAAACTCGCTTTTGAAAAATTGGGACCGGTATTCGTTAAGTTTGGACAACTTCTCTCGACTCGCCCAGATTTAATTCCCGCTGAGTACTTATCTGAGCTCTCCAAATTACAAAATCAAGTAAAACCATTTGATTCAGCCAGATCACGAGCGATTATTGAAACATCACTCGGTAAGCCAATCCAGAAGGTATTTAGTGAATTTAGTGATGATCCGGTTGCCTCAGCTTCAATTGCACAGGTGCATCGTGCGCGCTTATTAGAAAACGGACATGAAGTTGCGATTAAGGTTTTACGTCCTAAAATCAGTAAAGTTATTAATAAAGATGTTTTATTGTTAAAAACAGTTGCGGCATTAGTTGAGAAACTATTTAAAGATGGTAAACGGCTGCGTCCGCAAGAAGTTATCAAAGAATTTGAAACCACGATTCATGAAGAACTCGATTTCTTGCAAGAAGCCGCTAATAGCACTGAATTAGCCCGACTACATTCAGGTGATAATCGCATAATTATTCCGCAAATGTATTATGATTATTGTACTAAGGATGTAATTATCATGGAATGGATGCACGGCACACCGATTTCGGATATTGCTGCGCTCAAAGAGAAGAAGATAGATCTGGTACGTTTATCACATTATGGCGTAGAAATTTTCTATACTCAAGTATTTCATTTTGGTTTTTTCCATGCCGATATGCACCCAGGCAACATCCTGTGCTCAGACGATGGACGCTATATTGCACTTGATTTTGGAATTGTCGGTTGTTTATCTGATGAGGATAAGCGCTATCTGGCAATTAATATTCTGGCATTCTTTAACCGTGATTATAAAAAAGTAGCAATTACCCATGTTGAATCGGGTTGGGCACCTGCTGATACACCGATTGAACAATTCGAAAACGCGATTCGTGCAGTTTGTGAACCGATTTTCAATAAACCACTGGCACAGATTTCATTTGCACAGGTCTTAATCAAATTATTTCAGGTTTCGCGCCGTTTTGGAATTGTCGTGCAACCACAATTAATACTCTTGCAAAAAACCATTGTTAATGTCGAAGGATTGGGACGAATATTAAATCCAGAGCTTGATTTGTGGAAAACTGCCAAACCAATTTTAAATAAATGGCTCAGAGAACAAATGGGGATTAAAGGCTTAATAAATAACTTCAAAAATGAATTACCCCATTGGTCATATATTTTACCAACTTTGCCCCGTAGTTTCGCCAATACCATGACTACACTACAAAAGAGTTATCTACTAACTCAAAACTACTCTCAATTAGCCAATAATTATCGCCGCACCACTTATTTATTGATGTTGATAATTGTCATTTTAACTCTTATACTAGCGATCAAACTCTAATGAACTATGCCCTAATCTTGGATAATAACCACTACAAATTTGCAAACCTAATCTCAAGCGAAA
>Ga0214919_10006008_pt1 | contig 16877 bp, 14 predicted proteins | sample LL1503_MetaG_FD_177994 | JGI IMG/M metagenome (GOLD analysis project Ga0214919, IMG submission 177994) | Freshwater microbial communities from Lake Lanier, Atlanta, Georgia, United States - LL-1503 | ecosystem: Environmental > Aquatic > Freshwater > Lake | place: USA: Georgia | collected... | reverse complement strand
TTTCTATTATAGTCAAAGCAATAAATATATGTTAAACCTATTAAAAAGGTTAATAGAAATATTGTAAAATTTACATATTTAGAAGAGTTATTTACAGTTTTGAATATATTAGATAAAAAATTTGGCATCATTTTTTCTATTCTTAATATAACATAATAAATTATATTATATCTTTTAATTTCATCTTTTAATTTCATCTTTTAATTTCCATCATTAAATCTTCTAAATTATGACTATTTTGAAATACAATATATTCATCGTCTTCATTTTTCTCAATATATGACGATTTATATTTTAAATTCATTAATTCAGCACCTAAGGGGGCGAGTTTGGTTTTATGTATTTCTAAAGCCGTTATTAAATATGTATTTTCACCTGATGTTCTAAATAATTCTAATGCGTCAGCATATTGTTTCTTAAAAGTCTCAAAATCTCTCATTTTTTCGGTGTAAAGAATTTTCAATTCTTCGTTATGTGTTATTGAATTATATAAATTCACTAAATTATTATAACTTTCTTGACTATTATTTAATTGTAATTTTAAAGATTCAAATAATTCAACCGCTTTTTCCTCTTCAATATAATTAAAAAGAAAATCTAATTTGGTAGTTATTATCTTTTTTTTGCTTTTTTCTAAATCCTCTCTGCTCTTTAGTAATGTATGATTTATTTGTGCGAATTTTTTTCGTTGAACTACAAAATCAAGGGAACAAGGTTTAACACTATTTCCACAAGTTGCTCTAAACATTGTTGGCGTTTCTGTAAAAATAGTTCCACCCTCTTGCTTACAATTTATACATTTTGGTTTGAATTTTGCTAATGTTTGTTTTTTTTGGTCGTAATTTTTCCCGTAATCTTCTCCTATTAATTCATAAATTTTTTTGTATTTAGAAGAATCATATTTGTCTTTTAATTTGTAATATTCTCTCAATTCCTCATAATAAGAATCGTTTTCAGTTGATGCCATATGCTCGTTATAAACTTATAATCTAATATAATATTTTTTTAAATACATTTTAAAATATTATAATGAGAGATTCTAAGAAAATTGGTAATTTTTTACCTAAATATTAATTATATTTAAAACTTATTTCTGTAAGATCTTCTTCTTTTTTTATATGATTTTTTTTTACCTTTTTTACTATATTTATTTTGTTTTCTCTTTTTTGTCTTGTTTTGTTTTTTTTTGTCTTTTTTTGTCTTTTTTTGTCTTTTTTTGTTTATGCCGCCACGTTTTTCCCACTCCTCTTTCGTGTATGTTGGATATGGATCTACTGATTGTTGTGTAGGAGTTGTATTTTTAGGGTTTATTACACGTTCATCATATCTAAAAAGCATATAAATGTTGCCTCTGTTAGCACCATCTTCAAATTCATATGGTGCTGACAAATTGTTTTTATTAAATTTTGTAAACTTACTTTTTGTATAATAGTAGTTATCAGGGTCATCAGCTCTAGTATTTTTGTAATAATAATAATAATTTAGAATTATTAAATCCTTAGCGTCTATAATGCAATATACATACTTATTATTAATTGATGAGTATTCAATTTTGTTTACTTCAATAACTGTGCTGTCTATAGGTATTGAAAAAGTAATATTTTTCGTCATTATTGTACCTGTTTTGCTTGCTTTATATTTATTTACTAAATTGTTATGAAAAGGCATTTTAGACAGCGGTCTAGATGAATTTGGTGATTCATTATTTATATACATTATACCTTCAGACAAGAGATTATAGCATAAATTAGTGTCATCTATTTTAAAAAATTCGGAAACAGCAGGAACACTCATTTATATATAAATATATATAAATAATTAAAATATCTGTTTAACATATCTAAATAAAAGTAGTAATTTTAGAAAAATTCTAAGAAAAATATATTTTTTTATGTAATAAATTAGCTTCAACGTGATTGCCATAATCGGGTAAATTCGTTATCATATTATTCTTTATTTTTTGTTGATTATCTATATTTTGGCGATTATAATACACTAATTTAGACATAATATATTCTTTATCTTTCATACTTTTTTCATAATACGATTTACTGGTTTTATTGCCTTTATATCGTATAAATAGTATTACTCCTAAAACTACTATAAAAAATAAAAACATGGAAATATTAAAAAAACTATTATAGTTGCTTTGCTTATAATTATGACAGCCTTTTAGCACCTCTTTAAAGAAAAATTTGACTCCCTTATCTACTAATTTCGGTTTATGGATTGCTTCTGACTTATCTAATTTAAAATTTGTAAAATCTAGATAATTCATAATTTATTATTCTTAGTTTATACACATTTTTAATATACACATTTTAAATATTAAAATAATTTATATTTATAAGTATAATAATGGCCGAATCTGATGTTCCTAATCCTAATAGTACATTAATATATTTTATACTTGTTACAATATGTTTTTTCTTTTTTACAGTATTTAATGTTTTCAATGCTAAAACTACTGATGATATAAATAATGCTAAAAATAACAATATGATTAATATAGCATATATGTTAATTATAGTAATAGGTTCCTATTTTATTAACGCAAATATTTCAAAAGCAATGTGCGAACAATCTATTCAATGGAATTATGTTTTTATGGCTACATTATTGCCTTGGTCTATAATATTTGTGACATTATATTTTATTTTAGCATTATTTCCAGGATGGATAGCACCGTTTTCTAATACTATTGGTTACATCTTTATATCTATATTAGGCGTTGAAGGGATAATAACGGCCATATTGGATAAAGATAAAGTACCTCCAGAAAATACAGAAATTATAAAAGCAATTAATAATATTGATAGCAATAGATCCAATTTTATTAATCAAATAGATATTGAAAAAACGGAGTTTGCTCTATTTATGGAAAAAATCAAGGATAATTTTAAGCTTACAATATTAACAAATGATGAAAAAATCATTGAATTATATAAATTATTAACTATTAAACATGTAGTAGGAAAAATAGTATGGTATATATTAGCAGGAATATTAATCAGTTCTATTAGTTATAATTATATTATTAATATATCTTGCGAAAAATCTTTAGAAGAAATTAAAGAAGATTTTAAGAAAAGTGAAACATAAACAGGGACTAGTTAGAAGATAAATCTCTTAAAATTTATAAAACATAAAATAAACAAATACGAAAGTATAGCTAAAATTATTACACTTAACCATAAAGGCAATATTGTTTTATTTTTATAACCTATACCAAATTCACGTGGTTTTCCATTTTTATCAAACATAATACTCGGTTTTGTTATCATTATCATCGCAAATAATAATAAAAATACTACGATTGATACAAGATTAATATTTTTTACAACAAATATTCTTAACATATTTAATATTATAATATAAAATATAATATTAAATCTTAAATATAATCTTAAATTTTATATTTTATATGAAAAAAATTGAATATTATAACTATTTATTTGTATAATAAAGTATAAATAAATAGAAAGTAAATAAATAGAAAGTAAATAAATCATGAATTTATCTGTTACGACTAATAGAAGAATTGTAACATTTTTCAAAAATTATTCAAAAAAATATTCACAAAATATGGAAAACAAAGAAACCTTCTTACATTTACAAAAGAAACAAGAATTACATAATGAACTTCTAAAGTATGTAGCTATAAAGGATGAAAAAGAAAAAGAAAAAGAAAAAGAATTTAAGAAAAGGTTTAATAATGTATTCAAAAGTAGCTTACATAGCGAATGTGCTATCTGTTTTGAACCTATGAACTTTAATACTGGTTATGCTTGTAATTGCGTTTTAGCTTGGTTAATACAAAAGAACAAATATTTTAATCATTATGCCCCTGCAATATTAGAGTGTGGTCATGTTTATCATCATAATTGTATTGAAAAATGGTTTTCATATTGCGAAGAACAAATTTGCCCTAATTGTGGAATTTAATCATAATCATACTAAGGTATTCTGAATATTTAATCATATTCATACTAAGGTATTCTCATACTAATCGTATTCGTAATCGCTAAAATCATCATCATCTGGAATATTATTCAAATTATATTCTTCGGCATCTATAGCCTCATCGTTCATTGTCTCTTCGTCCATTGCTAAATCGTAAAGCTCCTTATTCATCGCCGTAACATTATTGTTTTGATTCAATTTTTTCTCTTTTATCGCTTGTTTTTCTAATGCCTCCCGTTCCTCATCATAATTCTCTTTCACATATTGTGTCAAGCCTTTTTGCATTCCCTTATTCCATTTTTCTAATTTATTATTTTTCAAAATATTCTCAATCTCACGTTCTTCATCGGAGAGATTCTTCAAAAAATCTGTTATCAAATCCTTCTCTTTTTCTTTTGCCACATTGATTTTCTCTTTCACTTTTTTATAACCATTATTTATTAAATTATAATGATTATTCATAACAGTTGAGAATTCTAATATATAGCTCACACAATTCTTCATAAAAACATCTTTGTCATAATCGTTTATTTCCCTATTTTGTAATTCTAATATAAATTCTTCATCTTCGCTAATATTTACTAGTTCGTTAAATATATTGTTAAATATGAAAGTATAAAATAGGACGACAGTCTTTTCATCAAATATGCTATTCAATTTTACAGATTTAGATGGATTAGCTATAAGCGATTTATTACATAAAAATACTCGCATTAATTCTATCAATATTTTACATTTTTTAGCTACTATTTTAAAGGCGATTACTAATTCTGGTCTTTCATCAAAATTATTCATATTATTATAGTATTTCTGCATTATGTTATATATGTCTTTTAAGTGAATATCAGATAAATTCCAATGTTTAGGAATGGCACCATAATTCACATTCTTATTTACGATTATTGATGGAAAAATATATAAAAAATTCATAATATAATTTTGATAAAATTTAAAATTTTCTACATCAATAGACATATCCAAATATTGAGAGAATTTAGCAAATTCGCTTTTACTAATATTGTTTTGCCTACTTATTATTTGTGATATATTTTGTTTTAGCATCACGTTGGATTTACCCAAGAAATTTTTAAAATTACGTAATTCAGGATTTTCTTCCTCCAAAAGAGAATAATTATCTAATAGAATCTCCAATTTTGCTATAAATTCGTCATCTAAATTATAATAACTCTTTTGAATATATGACTCAATTAGTAATCGCATAACTTCAATATTATTGATTATAGGGGTATTTGTTGTTACATGGATAATATTATTTTTGCTTACTATATTCAATAATTCTATAAAAGAAGAGAAATTATAAACTTTGCCTTCTCCTTTTAACGATTCTATTATTTCTTTTATAGGTTTATTATCGTCAAAATTTAGCGGTTTATCTAAACACAGGCCTTTCAATTCGTCATCTAATGGTAACTGATTCGCAAAATTACAGAAAAATATGAAACTCTTATATATTATTTCTTCGCTAAATGCCACTTCTTTGGTGCTAATTTTTTGTTTGCTATTTGTAGGGTCATATAATTGTGCCGCATAAGTTAATAAATCAATACTTGATAATATATTATTACAGAAATTAACCGCTTTATTATCAGCTAGTATAGTATTGTCTTCGCCCACAAAATAATTTATGGTATGCTTACTTGAATTGCAACACGCATTTTCTAAGAACGGATCATCGTTTGAGTTTTTCAATAACGGTGTATTCTTTTTAACTATAGCTTGAATTTTCTCAATAATATGATTACTTGTATAAATCGCTTTTGACTCTATTGTTTCTTTTATATTATTTTTAGTTCCTCTAGCAAATGTATCAAAAAGCGTCTTCTTATAACCATCGTCCAACGGTTCTAGATTGTCTGATGAAATTTTAATATCTATTAATGGTGGATTAAAAGTATGCCAATTATTAATAGATAAATAGTCAGGTATATAATCTTTCGTTACTTCTTCAGACAATAAGTATTCACGCTTTTTATTTAATTCTTTTGCCAATTCTTTGTTTTCAATTATGAATCTCTCAATTAATGCCTCTATTTTTTTCATAATTGTGCCTTCCGACATTTTCAAAATACTGTTCCAAGGTTTTATTGAACTCTTGATTTTATTGGCTATACACGCTATATATGCTATAGATGTTTTGTCTTGTTCTCCGTCCAGCGGATAACCTTTGAACGATTTGATACATCCTGGAAATGTTTTTTTGGATTTTATAGAAGGAATCGTTATTTGGATACTATATATTATAAATGTCAAAGTTAATAATAATAAGGATGTATAATACGTATCATCATAACTCGGCATCGCTTTCACCTTTCCCTCTTTTTGTGTAGCTTTCAAGATCATTTGCTCGTATTGTTTTTTTGTTGGAACACTCGTATTTTGAATTGCGAATACATTATTTATTATTGCTTCGTGTGAATGCGATATATTAATACCCATCATAGAACTCATCGCATTCACGATATTTAATATGATTTGAATATTTGGATTAGAAGATTTCATGTTCGTATTAGAGGACTTTGTAGTAGAGGATATCATACTCGGATTAGCAATAGAATAGTCATTTTCTATTTTATCACTACTATAAAGTTTGAATCCTTTTTCATCGTATCCTTCGTCTGTGCTGAACTCTATTGTTTTAATAATATAACCACTGTATTTATCTACCCAATTATTATTGTCATCGCTAATCGTGCCTTGTTCCGCACAAATATTATCCAATTCTCTTGAAAAATCCATTTTATTAATAAAAACATTCGCCAATTTCAAAAAAAAGGATGGAACTAAGGGTTTCCCTGTTTTAATACAATATAACCAATAGGGCGATTCGTCTTTTACAGCATTTCTTGTAAAATTAAGACATAATTTCTTAATACTCGTATATCTTAATGCTATATTTTTGATTTTTAAAACACTATCTCTCAATTTCTCATAAGGGCACTTCATTATTTTCTGTTCTGAGACTTCTTCCAAACTTACTAAATAATCATTTAGCACTTCTCTCTTCTTTTTATTTATTAAAAGTATATTACTAATTCGCTTTTTAGCATTTTCATAATTTGTATTTATTTTGCCCTTTATATCTTCTATACTCAAATTGTATTTATTTTCAAACGTTTTCAATATTTCATCTACTTCTTTATACATATTCGCCTTGTTGGCCTCTCCTGTGGTCATACATTTATCGTCTTTCGTTACACATTCTTTATTGGAATCACAAAAAATCTGATTACTCTCAATATAAAATCTGTCTTCAAATTTAGGATCAATAGACCATACGTTATTGGCTCTTATATAAATATAATTTTTATTATTTACTTTGTCGCTTAACACAGCATAATCATCATCTATAATCTCTCGTTTTTCATCCATTATTGCTCGTGCTTCACGAAACGCTTTATTCTTCGTTAAATTCATTTGTTCCATTAGTTTCGCCGCTAAAAAGTTAATAAATTGTTTATTATCCATATTTTTGCGTTCTGTTTTAAAGTCGTTCAAAATGCTATAAAAAGTATTATCATATATAGAATCAAAATATATAAGTTTATTATTGTCATTTTCCAAAGATTGTAATGTGTCATATTTTTTAGACAATACATATTTTTCACAAGTATTTGCCATCTCATCCAAATCGCCTTTTAATAAATCTTTCATATCTTTTTCTTCTGGTAAATCTTCAGTTTTCGTTTTTTTGTCTTTTTGAAGCTCTTTATTTTGTTTCTCTTTCTCGTGTGCTTTTATGAAATTGTCAAGTAAATTACCGACGACTAAATCCATTATATTTTTATTAATACTTTGCATAAAGAATTCGGCATTATCTATAGTAACAATATAACTATATAATTCCTCAGTATTATTTAGCAAGTCTTCGCTCAGTTTATAAAAATTAAATAATTCGTCTTTCAAATCTTTACTCAATAAATTGAAAGAATAAGTTATATTTGCGTCTTTACCTTTAAGAGATCTCGTATTAGCATTTATAACATTTTTCAAGAATTTGGCAAAATTCGCCTCTTCATATTTATAATTCTTCTTATATAAATCAATATTTGTATTGATGATTTTTTTTATATCTTTATAATCTGTTTCATGTAAATTATATAAATCAATATTTAATGCTTGTAAATCATATATAAAATTAAATAAATCATATTTGCGATTGTCTAAAGAGCCGTCTTTATATACTTTTATATATTCTTCTATGAAAGACTTATTGGTGGGTATAAAAGATTCCAATAAATAATTCATTTTTTCCAAATAAGGAAGGTCTAGTGAATCATCTATCGTAAAATAATTTATATATTTTAGAAAGGTTTTATCATGAATGTTTATTAAACTATTTATAAAATCATCTTTACTCGCATTATCCAATATGAACTTATTATATAAGGTTTTTTTATTCAATAATTCTTGATAACTCAAAAAGTTCATATTCAAATTAGATTTATCGTATATGTTTGTATAAGGACTATTAATTTTGGAAAAATTGAATATAGGTAATGGCAATGTAATAAATCCAATAATATTTACATAATCATTAGCTATTAATTTTGTAGATCTAGTAAATTTCTTATTATTTACATAATAATTTTCCAACATATTTAGACCTTCGTTATAAACATCAATTACAAACCGACTTTTTGATAATTCGCCTTTGTGTATGCTATAATTGTAAAAATCATCTACCACATTATTTATCATTTGTATTTGTCCGTTTACATTTATGTTTTCTTCGCTATTATTAGTATAACTATCTAAAAGCTGTATTAGCGATTTTACATGCTCTTTATAAGTATTTATTTTCTCTTTTGAGCTATTATTGGCCCATTTGAGCGCTACATCATTTATTGTTTCTATAAATTCTCCTAATTCTTGATAATTAAATACTGTTTCGTCTTCTAAATCTTTGCTTGGCTCATTAATTATCAAATTACGATTATTTGCTAAAACAGGCAAAATATAATACAGTTTTTTATTTAAATTGAATAATTGTTCTTTCAAATATTTGTAATGTGCTCCTCTGTCTTCTATTAATGAAGGATTATTGTTTGCGTCGAAATTTGAATATATGGTTCTTAATTGAACGTAATAATTTAGCTCATTATGTATCTTATTAATGACTTCTTCTGTGCGTTGTTCTGGCAAATACGCATTTATCAGTTTATCCAAATAATCATTTGTTTGCTTATCTAAACTATAACGCTGTTCTTCGTCTGATACGTTTACTTCATGTTCTAAATCGTCTAATTCCACGCCCAATTCAATATTGTCTATTATAATATCTTCTAACTCTTGTTTATCATCATATACTTTTAAATCGTAATCTAGGTCGTCGTATAAAAAGGTTGTATCTGCGTTTATATCTTCCTCACTATCTTTAGATATTACCAATTTTGTTTCATCTACTTTATCACGAATTACTATTTTTTCAATATTTAAGTGCTCTGGAATACCTGAATACTCAAAATCAATATATATTATATCTTTATCAGGCAATGTAGTTATTTCAATCATATCATTTTCTATATTACTGATTAAACCATTTATTACTTTTGGTAGTGGTTCGCCGAAATAAATGGACACGTATTTTTTGACTTCTAAACTATTTTGGACGATAAAACTAGGGCTTTTATGTCTGCTTAATAATAATATATTTGCTATAGATTCTTCTTCTAGTTTTCCTGATGATGTTATATTTAGCGTGATTGTTTTTTCTGGATTTATTAATACTAGTTTTTCTTTGTTAATAAATTTAATGAAATATATTTTGTCGTGTAAGGAACTATTAGTAGGAGCATCAAATTGTATTATATCTCCTAATTGAAGGTTAATATTATTTAGATCTTTTTTAGGATCTGTTATTGGATCTTTTATTGGATCTTTTATTGGATCTTTTATTGGATCTTTTATTGGATCTTTTATTGGATCTTTTATTGGATCTTTTTTTGGATCTTTTTTTGGATCTTTTATTGGATCTTTTTTTGGATCTGTTATTGGATCTTTTATTGGATCTGTTATTGGATCTTTTATTGGATCTGTTATTGGATCTTTTATTGGATCTTTTATTGGATCTACATTTGGATCTTTTATTGGATCTTTTATTGGATCTTTAGATAAATCTTTTAAAGGATCTTCTTCTATTTTACTCATAATCTTATATTTATAATAGAAATTAATATAATTTTAATATTATTTCAATGAATATTATAAACAATGAATTAATATATTTAAAAGGTTTAAAGATCTAATATATAATATAATTATCTTGATTAACTCTGGATGGTTAGTATAGTAAATTCAATTAATCTTAATGTTGCATTTGCGTTAAATAATGAAGACGATTATTTTAATATTAAAAAATACACTTTCAATAATAATGAATATAAAATTATTAAATATACTAAAGATAAGCTAAAATCAATTGACCTAAATACTGATTATGAAAAATTTGTAGAAGTTGCTAAATTTCGTTCTGTAATATTAAGAAATAATAAAGTCGTGTGTTTTTCGCCTGAAAAATCTCTTGATTATTCATTTTTTGTAAATAAATATACTACGGAAAATAGCTGGATAGAAGATTTTGTAGATGGAACAATGATTAATGTATTTTATGATACTATTAAAGATGTATGGGAAATCGCTACTCGTTCAAGTGTTGGTGGAAATATCGTGTTTTTCAATGATGTGAAAAATTATAAATATTTTGACAATAACAACTATTTTAAAGACTATTATAATTTGACGTTTCGTTCTATGTTTTTTGAAGCATGTAATAGCAATAATTTTGATATAAATTGTTTAGATAAAAAATACGTTTATAGTTTTGTATTACAGCATCCATTCAATCGTATTGTTACACCGATTGTTAATGCTGTTATTTATTTAGTTAAAGTGTATGAAATTACACATCCTATTAATAATGTTTTGAGTGTGGATAATCTAAATCATGTCTTAATTCATGAAATAGATATTCAATCATTAGTGAATAATCCGCCTTATATATTCATAAATAGCAATATTAAGTTTGTCAGCAAATATCCTGTATCTAATTTTGAAGAACTTAAAGATTATTATATGTCTGGTAATGCTGTGTATCATTGTGTAGGCTGTTTTTTGTATAGCAAAGATGGTATGCGTAGCAAAATTAGAAACAGGACTTATGAAGAAGTGCGTAAGCTTAGAGGGAATCATCCAAAACTCCAATTTAACTATTTAACTTTGAAACAAGAAAATAAAGTAGCCGAATTTTTACAATATTATCCAGAACATACTATTATTTTTAATAAATTTAAATTAGCGTTATATTATTATACGAATAATCTATTTATGAATTATATTAGTTGTTTTATTCGCAAGGAAAAACCATTAAAAGAATATGAATTTGAGTATAAAACTCATTTGTATAAACTACACGATAAATATAAGACTGAACTCAAACCTAATTCAAAAACGATTGACAAAAAATATGTTATTGACTATGTAAATGCGTTACATCCAGCACAACAGATGTTTCTTATTAATTATAAAAATGCTTATTTAGATAAAACGATGAGCGACGTAGTAATCAATGACGCAGTAATCAATGATACATTATTAAATGATACATTAATGAAGGATGCATTATTAAGCGATACATCAATCACAAGCAAAAATATGTGCCCTACTAGTAAAATACATGAATCATCTATAGTTTATAATTTATAAAATATAAAATATAAAATATAAAATATAAAATATAAAATATATACTATTTATTATTATAAATATACTAATAAATATTATAAACAATAAAATATATGGGTTCTACATTTTCACTATTTATAAATAAAAAAGTGAAAAATAAAATAAAAAAAAATAATATTTTAGAAGATTATAAAGAAGATTATTTAAAAAAAGATTATTATAAAGAAAAAATAAATTGTTATTTCAAACCCGTTGAATTGCCATCATATTCTGATATAGAAAATTCTGAAATAGCAAATTATGAATATTATAAACCGAAAGCATTATATCCCAAAAAACCATATTTGGCAAATGAATTTATTTTGAGGTAAAATATTCTTTAATGGAATTAATTACTAAAATAGAATTATTAATACATTCTTCATAATTCAGTAAAATATCATCTTTTGTAATTTTGTTTTTATAAGATAATTTAATGATACTAAATGAATCGTGCGGATGTTTTTTCAAGAAACTAACATAGTTTAAATCTTTTGATAAAACAAAGTATTTGTCATAAAAATTGTATTCAATGATTTTTCCAAGCGTATAATCCTCGTTTTCTAATGTAATAACATAACAATTCTCCATAGTGTCTTCTGTTTCGGTAATATAATCAATATTTTCTTTTATTAATTTTAAAGAACTATATAATTTTTTGATTAATAAATTACAACCGATTTCAACTAACTTGAAATTGTCATATATACCGAGTGTTTCAATAATAAAATCAAAACTATTTTCTTCGTATTGACGTTTTGCGTCTATAATTAGCCAATCCTTTTTAATATTTTCAATTTCCTCTTTCCCATATTTTTGTTTGAGTTCTGCTTCTTTTAATTCCCACGCATCTTTAATTTTTACTTGATCTAATGTATTGCCGTAACTACAAATACTCACCACATTAAATGTTCCATCATTTTTAGCATTACTTATACTAAATTTTGCTTCTAAATGTAATTGTTCTTTATCCATATTTGATGCTAATTTCGGACGTAAGCGTAGCAAATCTATATAATCACCAGATATAGGGTCGGGTGGAAATATTTTTTGGACTTCTTGGCGTGTTAAATATTTGCTCGTTTTAATATTTTTAATTTGGAAATCCTCGCTTGTAACAAAAGTAATAATATTTGAGTCGTTCCCCTTATTTACTTCTAAAATATATTCTTCATAAGGAAAATCGTTTAATGCGTCAATATGAATCGGAACACAGCTTAAACGTTGCTTAAGTAATTCGTTGTTTAGGCGTGATTTATTAATATGGATTGTTACGTTGTTTTTCTCATTTGGGAAACTTTCAATAGCAATAACTGGGATTTCTGATATAATGATTCGTCTAAGACCATTCGCATAACTAACATTTACATTGCTTAAAGTGAAATTTAATGCTCCGTTTTGCTCCTCAACATTAGTAATCTTGGCTTTTGACGACATTTATAATTTATATATATTAATTATAAATATTACCTTATATTTTTTCAATTTTATTATTTAAATTATTATATTTAATATTTAGTAATTATTATATTTAGTAATTTTATTTTATTTTATTATTTTAATTATTATTTTTTTATTATTATATTTAGTAATTATATAAATGACTCAGCGAAAAAATACTCGTAGAAGAAGAAATATGGGGGGGGGTCGTCCTACTGTTCCGTTAGAGGCACTTCAAATAACATCAGTTCATGATATAAATTTCTTCCTACATCTTTATGAATATGTAAAAATGGATGATGAAAATTATTTAAAAAAACAATCACTAGCAAGTGTACAAAATGTAAAAAGCCTTATAGAAGCATACGATGAAATCCAAGAAAATAAAAATAATGATGATATCAGAAAAGCAATAAATTTTTTGAGTAGTCCGGTAAGAGAAGCAATAAAATATATAAGTTCAAGAGCTCAAATTGCTCCTAATGGTGGTAGAAGAAAATCTAAAAAATATAGAAAATCTAAAAAATCAAAAAAATCTAGACGTCATCGCAAAAGAACTTAGCAAAATTTATAGTATTAGTAAATACTATTAATTATTATTTTTTAAATTATTATTTTTTAAATTATTATTTTTTAAATTATTATTTTTTATTATATTTAGTAATTATATAAATGACTCAACGAAAAAATAGAAGCTTTAGAAGAAAAAATATGAGAGGGGGACCGTTCGTATCATACGACACCACTACTCCAACAGCTGTAAAATTTATTTCGCATGGTGATACTACAGAAAAAAAATACAAGAGGAGAAGGATAAAGAACGTATGGATAAAGAATTGGAAGACGTATATAATACACAAGATGGTGATTATACCAGAAAGGGTGGTCGTCGCAGAAGAAAATCTAAAAAATCTAAAAAAACAAGAAAATCTAAAAAATCAAGAAAATATAAATACTATAAATTATTATTTTAAATTAAATATTAAATGAATTAGTTAAAAATGATATTAAAAATTATTGGTATGAATTAATATAATACCATCAATAAATGAGTTCAATATTATATTATAGTAATTTTTGCGATAATTGTAAAAAGTTGTTAATCGTGTTATCCAAATCAGGCATTAAAAATACTATTCATTATATTTGTATTGACAAACGAATACAAAAAAACAATTCAACATATGTTGTTCTAGAAAATAACCAAGAAATTTTGCTCCCAAATACTGTTAATGCTGTTCCAGCGTTAATGTTGATGAATGACAATTACAAAGTTTTATATGGCGATAACATTACAAATCATTTGAAGCCAGTGGAGCAAATAGCCGTTCAAAAAGCGACTAATTTTAATGGAGAACCGTCCGCTTTTAAATTTGACGGAGCAGGTGTCGTATCGGATAATTTTAGCTTTTTAGACCAAAATAGTGATGAATTATCGGCAAAAGGGAGCGGTGGTTTAAGACAATTATATAGTTATGCGACAATTGACTATACAGACAAAATAGAAACACCACCCGATGATTATGTTCCCGATAAAGTAGGCGAAGTAAATATTAAAAATTTAGAACAACAAAGAAATAGTATAAATTAAAAAGGTTATTTAGAGAAATTAAATAGTATGAATTATTATAATTAAAAAGTTATAATAATTTTTAATTTAAAGTTATTATATTATTCTAATTATTAATGGCTAGTGTTGAAAAAAATAAAGAATTCATTTTGGATAATAATAATGCGATTACACTAATTAATTTTTATAAAATCTTCAAAGATTTAATTATTGATTTAAATAATAGCTTTAGCGATAAGATTGGAACTATAATTACAAATAATAAAGATTATCAAAATATTATTACTTGTATTTTACCTGACTATAAAGAAACTATGAATGCGGATGAATATGTTAGTTCTATTGAATTAAGCACACTAAATAAAGAATTCATGGAATCTCTCAATACAGTTTATGAATATTGTAAAAAAACATTTGCAACACGAAGCATTGACATTTTATATCAAAATGAAGATATGTTTTTAAATAAGAATTCTGATAAAGCCTATTGTACTATATTTTTACCTGATATTGAATTCTCTGATTTATATTATGATGATACAAGCGAGAAAACAAAACAAACATTATGGAAATATTTACAGCTCGTTTTATTCAATATTATTACTTCCATTAATGATATTTCATTTTTCGGAGATTCTTTAGAATTACTTAAAATTATTGATAGCGATAAATTTTCATCCAAAATTCAAGGCACCATAGACGAAATTTCAAAAATGTTTTCTAAAACAAATGATATAAACGAATCTAACGAAACGAATGAAGCATATGATACTTTACCAGATCTTGCCAAACTATTTGATATGTCTTCAAATCCATTTAAAAATATGTTTAAAGATTTAAATACGGATTCTAGTAATGATTCAAGTTCAAACAATACTTATAATGGTCCAGATAAAGAGGAGGTTTTCTCTCATATTAATAAATTATTAAATGGTAAAATCGGCTCATTAGCAAAAGAAATTGCGGAAGAAACAACGAAAGACCTTGACCTAGATGTAGAAAATATTACGGATGTAAATGATGTTTTAAAAGGATTCATGAAAAATCCTACAAAATTATTGGGTCTTATTAATAATATTAGCAGTAAAATCAATAGCAAAATGAAAGATGGTTCATTAAAAGAAAGCGAACTATTAGAGGAAGCTACAAACATTTTCAAAGATATGAAAAATATGCCTGGTATGAATAATATTCAAGACATTTTCAAATCAATGAATTTAGACCAGTTTATGCCAAAAGGTGGCAAAATTAATCCAAATGCTTTCCAAAATATGATGGAACAAAATTTGAAAATGTCTAAAATGAAAGAACGTATGAAAAAGAAGGCAGAAAATAATAAAGAAACGAGCAAAGAATGTAGTAAAGAATCTAATAAAGAATGTAGTAAAGACGATATTAAATTGGATGATTTAACAGCCAATCTCTCATCATTAATGGAACAAATGCAAAATAATACAAGTTTTATTGATGATATTATTAAGAAGCAACAAGGCAATGGCGAAACTAGTAACAGATCAGAAAATCGTAAATCAGGCAATAAGAAGAAAGCAAATAAGAAAAAGTGAGGTTTTATACCTATATACCTTTTATACCTTTAGGAAAGGTATAGCCAAATTATACCTTTTATACCTTTAGGAAAGGTATAGCCAAATTATACCTTTTATACCTTTAGGAAAGGTATAGCCAAATTATACCTTTTAGAATAGCCAAGATATAGCCAAGATATAGGCAAGATATAGCCAAGATATAGGCAATATATAGCCAAGATATAGCCAAGATATAGGCAAGATATAGGCAATATATAGCCAAGATATAGGCAAGATATAGGCAAGATATAGGCAAGATATAGCCAAGATATAGGCAAGATATAGCCAAGATATAGGCAAGATATAGCCAAGATATAGGCAAGATATAGCCAAGATATAGGCAAGATATAGCCAAGATATAGGCAAGATATAGGCAAGATATAGGCAAGATATAGCCAAGATATAGGCAAGATATAGCCAAGATATAGGCAAGATATAGGCAAGATATAGGCAAGATATAGGCAAGATATAGCCAAGATATAGGCAAGATATAGCCAAGATATAGGCAAGATATAGCCAAGATATAGGCAAGATATAGCCAAGATATAGGCAAGATATAGCCAAGATATAGGCAAGAT
>Ga0214919_10006007_pt1 | contig 16879 bp, 6 predicted proteins | sample LL1503_MetaG_FD_177994 | JGI IMG/M metagenome (GOLD analysis project Ga0214919, IMG submission 177994) | Freshwater microbial communities from Lake Lanier, Atlanta, Georgia, United States - LL-1503 | ecosystem: Environmental > Aquatic > Freshwater > Lake | place: USA: Georgia | collected 2015-03-15 | reverse complement strand
CGCTTCTATCACACTACTTGGGCTCGTGCCTGAAACAACTGCAGCGTCGTTCCTTCCATTGATCGTGACGCTGACCACTTGTTGTGTACCGTCAACGGTTGTCACCGTAAATGTGTCAACCAATGTCTGATTGATGTTAAGCGCTTGAACGGTCGCGTTAGCATTGTTCAAGTTATAAGTCCACACACCGCCAGCGGTCATGGTGTATGTGCCGTATCCACCCGTTGAAGCTGTTGCACTTGCAACGGCAGTGAACGTATTCGCTGTGTTATCAATATCTGTGTCTGTAAGCGTTCCAGTTGCAGTTGCTGTACCCGCAGTTGCATTATTCAAACCACCCGCTTCAATCACACTTCCTGTTGTCGCGCCACCGATCACCGCAACATCGTTTGACCCGTTGATGGTGACCCTAACCGCCTGCTGCGTGCCGTCAACTGTAGACACAGTAAATGTGTCAACCAATGTCTGATTTATATTAAGCGCTTGAACTGTTGCGTTGGAACTGTTTAAGGTATAAGTCCACACACCACCAGAGGTCATGGTGTAAGTGCCGTATCCACCAGTTGATATAGTTGCCGTTGCACTTGAAACAAGAGTGAATTTGTTGGCTTCATTGTCAACATCAGTATCTGTGAGCACTCCCGTTACAACAGAAGTACTCGAAGTTCCATTAGCAAAACCACCTGCCTCAATCAAGTTACCGGTTATTGCACCACTGATCACCGCAGCATCATTCGTACCATTGATCGTAACAATAACAAAACCTTTGCCAGTTCCATCAATAGAACTTATAGCAAAGGTATCGCCGATTTTTTCACCAGACTTAAGGCTATCGAATGAACTGTTAGCCGTATACGTCCAATCACCTGAACTTTTGATAGTAAAAGCACCGTTCACTCCCGATATTGAGTAAGGAACAACCTGTGCTTGTCCAGGATCTGAATCAACGACGTTTACTTTTCCAGAAAATATAAGTGGTGAATTGGTTTCATTAAGAGTCACCGCGCTTGATGCGACTGTTGCTGGAGAATTTTCTTTAACTAAAATCGTGAATGATTCATTGTCAAGCAGACCTGCTTTACCTGTGAATGTGTCGACCGATTGAGCGCCGACAGTAACGGTATATGTTCCTGGCGTTGTTCCCAGAGGAGCAAAGATTTGGTAATTTCCAGCAGAAAACTTTGAGTAATCTAAAGTATATTTGGAAACTCCATCACTGGTAGTTAAAGTAGCAACAAGTATTAAGCCAGTAATCTCATCTTTAATGAATAAATTATTGCTAGCACTTAAATTAACAATAACTTTCTCACCAGATCCAATGTTGGTTATCGTAACTGGCGGCAAGTCAAGTGCTGAACCCGTTAAAATTTGACCACCAACTGAGCTTAGAGAAGGAAGGTTAACGTCTTCGGGAACGTTTTCGAAGGTAATGGGTAGTGTTTTTATATCAACTGCAGAAACACTCGTGCCTAAGGTTTGTTTAGCACTAATGGTGAAATTCAGGTTTGAAGGGCTTACCCCACTTCCCGACTCAAAATTAGGATCAGTTGATTTGATGCTGGCAGATTTAAATTGCGAAATACTAAGACCGCTAACGCTTGTAGTAGTACTAACCAATTGACCGATCGAATTTGTATAATTTAATGTGGTTCCTACACCTAAAGAAACATCAACGGTAACACTACTATTAATAGCTGAATCAGTAAATCCAGCAACCTTAAATTCATACTGTGAAAGACTAATTGACGAACCCTCATCTGCAGTAAATTTTGATGGTCCAAAAATTTGAGGTGTATCCGCTACAGGCGTTCGTGTTAAATTAACAGTTATTGGATCTGATTCAGCTATTCGACCATTACTAGCCTCGGTGTGAATCGCCTTCCAAGACAAATTTACTTGGCTATTAGATGTTGAAAATGAGCGAACAGTAGAAAAGGTAAGAATCTGTAGATCAGTAGCAGTAAACTGATAAACAGACAGTCCGGATGAAGTGCTAATTAGCTTACCTGCAGAGGGTGCTAGCCAACTTGGAACACCTGACAATTGATACGAGACAGAGTCATCAGTAACATTAATTCTTGTGGGAAATGTAATTGCAATATTTTTAACGCCATCAGCTAAAGTCTGAGAAATTGGAGTTAAATTTAAAAATACAGGAGCAGTCGCAATCTTATTTAAATTAATTGCAATGGTATTAGCATTAAAGTCTGGCAACAACGTACTATCATCGCTTTGTGTAACAACTGGAGTGAGATTAAGTCCAGTCTGAGAATTCGGCAAACCACTAGAAATAGGGTTACTAATTTGAAATTCAGTATTGCTATTACGGTAGTTAATTGTAAATTTTGGATCTATTAAATATCTAATTGAAATTGACTCATCGGGGTCAAAAGTTGACTTATTAACACGATACCAAGCAGAGCTACCACCTTCGTCCAGAGAGATACTATTAACAGCGACACCTGAAATAACTTCAGTGAAGCTCAAATTGTATGTATTGGGTAGGACCACTGGCGATATAGTGTAGGTGCCCGATGAAATTTCATTGAGGCTTGGAATACTTTGAACACCAGAAGTGCTATCAAAAGTAATTGCTCGTGTTTTATAATTTAACGAGCCATCAAAATACTGGTCAAGTTGAATACTTAAATTACTTGAGCTATATAAACCCGTGCTACTGTTGCCAGTAACGTATGAGCCATCAACTTTATAAAATCGCCAATCACTGACGCTGTTAATTCCCCAATTGGAAAGTGCCTGTGAAGAGCTAACAGAAAACTCTTTACCACCAACCAGTTGATTAATAGACTTTACTGATGAACCACCCCCTCCAATTGCAATTTCAAAATAAACATTTTCACTTTTATCCTTTACAGATGCACTCACACTAAAAGATGGAGCGATCGCCTCATTAACAGTAGGCGCAATAAAATTAACGACCGGCGGAGCAGTTACACCATCGGCAACAGAATTGAGTACAACATTGAAACTAACTGAATTATTTGCTAATGCTACAGAACTACCCTGCTTACTAACACCTTCGACATTTATTTTTACTGCGTCGTGATAATAATCATTGAAATCAATATAGACCTTTTTATTTTCTATATCTGAATATGAAACCTCATATTTCTCATTTATTGCATCAAGTGTAGAAATTTTACCAACTGAATCAATCCTCTTAATCAGATAATTAGAACTCGAACTATCCAAAGAGAAGCGCACATATAAATCTTCGTTGCTGTCGCTTTTAGTCAACTGAATGCTAGATATTGAAGAAGGACTGCCATCAGTAGTGAAATAAAGATTTCCGCCTTCAGAGATGCCTATCGAACTACCTAAATTAGAACTCGCAACTAAAAGTGGTTGATCGGCAACTTCAATAAAATCAAACTCTTGCTCAGAAGAAATATCACCACGCAACGTGCTAATTTTCCCACCTGCAACTATCGATGAAACCGCTTGCGCTGAAAGCCTGAATGAATCGATGTAATTTTTGGGTAATCCAACAATAGAAATTGGGATAGGATTTCCATTTATATCAAGAACTTGGTCATCCGTTAGCAACCAAAAATCATCATTTACATTTGCTGTTGGCTTTATTTTTACACCAGTTGACAAGATAACATCACTATTTAAAAGAGATGGAACACCATATATCTTAATTAAAGTCTTTACTTTATAATTTGAATTCGGAATTAAGGTACCTTCTAAATCTAGAGTAAACTTTACACCGCCAGTAGGATCTTCTGCGACTTGAAAAGACTGTGAATTAGATGGATTTTCTATGCCATCAATATTCAACTTAACAGTTGGTCTCGAAAAATATTCAATACTTTCGTTTAAAACAGGAGGGGATTGATAAGGAATAGCAACTGCAAATAATGATCCCACTGAACTTGCATCCCATGAAGCACTTGCCTCATCTATGGGTGTAATACCACCAGAACTCGAAGGTCTTGCTTTAATTACAGGCAATGTAATTTTAAAATTAGGTAATAGATCAACTAACTCACCTGAGTCTATAACTCCCCTCGTACCAGAACTTGAACTATCAAACCACAACTTCACGCCATCGATCTCAGAGCCTTTGATTACACCATCTGCATCGACCCTGACCCCAGAATTAGTTATTGAACCAAGTTCAGTAAAATCCGAATATAGGTTTGATATGGTGATCGCTTGTCCCGCAACAAAACCGGGCTTAACTAAAAAAGCAAAGCCACTTAAATTTGAAGCATTACCTGACAACCAATATGTTGGTCTTTCTACTCCAGGCGAAAGACTATCAATGTCAAAAGAAAAATTAGAAGCGGTAAGATCAGATTTAATGACTGAGCCATCTAAACTAAGTACTAGTGGATCGGTATTATCGGTGCCAGATACTTTAAATGTTATATTGTACTGATCTTGTGTTGATTGATTAGAAGTCCCTCCAGTTGTATCAGTAATAAAAGCTTGTGCTGAAATATTGTTGGGAAGTCCTGATTGCCCAGAATCAACCAAAACTAAATTTTTAGGTGATCGATCAGGATTAACGATATCAATCGCCCTAAATAACCAAACACCTCCATCGCCCAAACTTGCACCAACTGGTGTAGGTCCTCCCTGCGAATTTTTTGTAACAAAATAACCAAGCGAAGGTGCTCCAGTTACTAAAACCGATATGTTGTCTAGATTGACATCCGAAGGCAAATTAGTAGGCAAAGTCATACTAAAAGGAATAGCAGACTTAGTTTGTACGGTAACTGAAGAGAAGTTTGTTACACCAGGAGATGTGGAAGGCGCCAGATCTAGATTAGGAGAACCAATAGGCTGGTACAAAGAAACATCAAAAGTTTGGCTAACATTTGCTGCACTTGCAGATCCATCCTGTGAATAAGCGAAAACATTGAGCTTTACTTCATTATTTATTCGATGGTCATTGTTTGAAGTGACTAGAAGGTTAGGTAACTTATCAACATCACTTGTAGTGATATTAAAATAATAAACATCACACTTACCATCTAAAGTACTACTAGAGTGCTCTTCATAAGCCTGTCCAGCAGACATACCCTTTTGTCCAATGAAAGCGTGCGATATTTGACCTGAATACCATATTTCGCTATTACTCGAACCAAATTTACTTAAAGCTGTATTAAGATTTAAATCACAACTAGTAGCACCCGAAGATACCAAAGCTATATATTTTCCAAAAGTAACCTTATCCAGTGCAGTAACTAAACCTGTTGTACCACTAACCAACGTATCAAAAGTAGTATGACTCTCAACTTCACCTGTCACTGGATTGATAACAAATAATGTATGCCCTCTAGTATAAGTATTAACAATTAAGCCTCCATTAATAAACAATTTAGAGCTTGTCGGATCTGTATTCAAATTATTGCTAATAACTCTAATAGGAAAACTAGAGATGTGAATTGGACTTTCTCCCAAATAGAAGTTTACGTCGCTTGTGCTTGTTACCCCAGTGACTCCAACGCGAACAGAGAGGGCCTCGCCAAAATCAGTTGCTGAAACTTGAATAGGAACAGTAATCTTAGTTCCAGGTGTCAAAATAGTACCGCTGATATTGCCAGGGGTTATCAATATGGGCGCATCCGATACTGAATTAATAATTAAATTATTTGTGCTAGGCAACTCATTTCCAAGAGCAATTGATCCGTCGCTCTCTTGCGTCATTGCTTGAAATTTGACAGATAAATTCCCTGAGAAATTTGTATCAGGAACCACCTTATAAAAACTTAATATATCTTGATCCAAAACATAGGCGATTCCGTTATCAGCAAAAGTCGCATCAGGCAACGGATGGAGCAATGAATCCGCTAGAAGCTTAGCACCTTTTGGTATGGTTACCTTGTATCTCAATTTTTCAGTAATATCGATCGGAACTGCATCTTTAGAGATAAATGTCAAAAGATCAATTCCAACTGAATCCTCATCGGCTCTAATATTCGCTAAAACAGAATCACTAGCTAATCCACTGGCCTTTGGTCGCAAACTTAAAGAGGTAGAAACGATTGCACTATCAGACGCAGAATTAGAATTGTCACCCCAAATTTCTGTAGCTCGCATCTTGACACTTACAGTAATTGGGGTACTTGTGCTTTCGTAATTAGAACCCCGTATCATCAAATTGGCAAAATCAGTTACTGATAAGCTGTAGTTATCACCACCGAGTGAAGTAATTCCACTGCCGCTATAAGTGTAATTTCCTGATGAACCCGATCTTATGGACAAAACTGTTGTACCTGGTGCGTTCACAATCACTGATAGATTCTCACCTGTTGACTGAGTGCTACTTGTTGTTGGCAATTTAATCGCATCACTTAAGGAGTACCACTGAGAAGAGTTAGCCTGACTTTCGTTAATACTTACTGCCGAGCGCTGAACAATTGCCACACTCGGAGTATCTGCAACTGGTGTAATCGTCAAATTAATGTTAGTGATAACTGAAGAACCAGTTGAACCGTTAGTTGGCTCGTAGGGAGTGGCCTTAATAGTGATATTGTCACCAGAAGTGCTTAAAGATCTGAAGTTATCACTGGGTACAAGACTGTACCCAGCCAAGTCAGTATCTATGCTGGCTTGCGTGACGTTAACAATATATTTTGAAATATTATTAACAGTAGAGAATGGTGTTAATTTTCCAGACGGTCCTTGCAAAAGGACCGAAGTCGGTAAATTAATTTCAATGGAAACCTTCTCATCTCCACGAGCTCCTGTTGAATTTTCAAAATTAGCCTTATTAAAATAATTAGATAAAGGGAATGCGACAGACGCATCTTCCAAAGTGCTTATAGATGAATTTGCACTATTAAATGCAATCGTTTCAGCAACAGCCTCTATTGAAACATTAACAGTTGAACTTGCACTACTCAATAATGCGTTTGAAGTACCTATTTTTGAGTAAGAGGTAAATGTAAACCTGGCATCGCCCGAATAATTTGATGCAGCAACATACTTCAATGTTGAAAAATCAATTTGCTGACTCGATCCTACACTACCGCTAAATAAATCCCATTTATCATTAGAGTAATTAGCAGTTATGGTCTGTCCAGCAAATGTCTTAGCCGTAAAACTTCCAAGACGCGCTGAAGTCTCACTTGATGTTATTTGAAAGCCAATTTTTTCAAATTCAATACGGTCACTATTTAAAGTAACGTTGACGGGTATTAAAACTCCTCCTGTCTGGTCCTCAACGCCCGTGGCATTTCCAGCGCTAGCATCTGTTGATTGCGCAGATCCAACATCAATATTAAAAGTAATTGGCTTAATACCAGGATTAGCAGATATTGATAATCCATCTATGGTAAAAACTTGCAACTCAGAACTTTTACCAAGAAGTCCAGACTTTGCAATAATCGAGATTTCTTTTGTTTCTAAATCTTGCTTAGTAAATACATAGACTAAATCCGTCTTTCCTAGTGTTGAACTTGTTGCAACTTGAGGCAATACAAAATCACCACTAACTTTCAGCGCCAATCCACTAGTTGAAGTATCCTTAAATACAAGCTTAACAAAATAGCTTTCTTCTGAGTCTCGTAAAGGAGTACTAGAGTCAAAAAGGCTAGCGAAAATACCCACTTTTTTAGAATCAGGAGAGTGAACTACAACTGCAGATCCTAATGTTAGCGCCGCAGTCGGACTAGCAAAGCCAGTAAAACTAGAACTGACTCCATCGGCCTGCGGCGTTATTGATATCGAAGGACTAATAGGGTCGCTATATGCGTAAGATTTGTTGACCTCGTTTCGAACTAACAAATCTAATCCACTGATTGGAGTCTTGTAGTTTAGCGGAGTGCTAATTGAATACGATGATAGCGGTGTAGCGTTTGATATTGGCAACTTAAAATAAGTTAATCCGTTGATCGTTTCTGAATCAGTAACATTAGTACCGTTGCTCTTTAAAGCATAACCAGCTCCAGGCAACTTAACTAACAAACTATAGCTTGAAGTACTTGGAGCATTCCTATTAGGAGTTATTTCAATCAATGAGCTTAGATTTATACCTCCATCCTCTAAATAACCGTCTGTTTGCTTAATAGTTACGATAGGAGCTTTAGGTAAAGCGTCAACAAATGGAATGGCTAATGTCTGATTTGTACTAAAAGAAAAAGGTGCTCCAGAATCACTTGATGATCCACGAATTGTTAGGGTAAGAGTGCTTGTAGCCTTTTCAAATGGGACCTCTAGATCAAAACTTGTTTGGCCAGTTTTTAATTGAAAACGAACCCACTGCAGGTTGTCACTCACAATTTCTGAATAGGTACCGGGCTGAATACTATTTTGCCAAACTGAAGCATTTACAGCTTCAAGTTCAGATTTACGTATTTCAATATAATTAGTTTCTGCAGTTCCCGTCGTATCACTGTTTATTACTGAAACACTAACAGGCACGTGGTAAAAAGATTTAGGAATATCATCAACTGAAATATCAACTAGCGGTATTTCACTCTGTTTCCAATTACTACCAAACGGAGTAACAGAAAACCCTGGCGGATCTGAAACAGGGCCAATAACAACGGGTACGGAGTAAGAGCCACCAAGATAATTGAGATTGATCGGTATTCCATTGACTGCACTGCCTATCTCGAAACTGCCTGCAGTTACAGAGATGTTTTCTGGTCCAGAGAAATTTAATGTCGGTGTAACTCGAATAGATGATAGTGCCGTTGTAAGGTCTAAGCCTTGCGTAGAGTTATCAAATACCTCAATTGTCTGCTTTCCGTTTATAAGCGAAGATCGAAACTTAAATACATTACTTGTAAACGCTCCAATCCAGCCTGTGGGTAATTCTATTTTTAAACCAATCGCTTCAGATCCGTCAGAATCGAGCAGTGTCAGACTATTTTTAAATGCATTGATCGTTGATGCATTAGGTGAGAATGTAAATGCAGTATCTTCAGTACCATCTGCAACCGCAATCGCAAGCAACGTTTGTTGATTATCAAAAGTTCCAGAAATACCATCTGCACTTGGTGATACCACCAATGATGACAGTGAAGTATCTGACTCAGTTGATAGTCCACCGTATCTTGCATTGGCAACAACCGATAAAGAATAAGTGCCCGCTAAATCTGAAGGTATTAAAATCCTTAGTGTAGATAAATCATAAGATGGAGCAACTTGCTGACTGATAATCCAAACGTCCGCGGATGAGGACTTTGCAATCGTCACTGGAGGGTGCAGTTTGTTAAAAGGGTTAATCTGTACCAAAGAATCTGTAGGCAGACCACTCAATCGAATGGTTCCTGTTAAACCCAAACCTGATGACAAATTTAATGGGACGTCTATTTTTGTATAGTCTTTTCCAGCAACAGATACTGGAGCTAAAGCTGCACTCCCACCATCAATTGCTTCAGATGCATTGATTGTGCTACTTATAAATGTAATAGTTGGCTTGGGAGGAAGTACGTTAACAACCACCAGTCCTGTTTTTGATATCGTTGGGTCATCGGCTTTTTGCGCCACATAAACCAATTCCAATTGTCCAACCTCTAACGATGAAGTAGTTGCAGGACTGTTCGTGACTTGTAACTGATCGTTAACAATGGCCAAACCAATATTACTAGGCAAGGGTTTTGAAATTAAATAAGTTGCATTGTTGCCTAGGAACGCTAATTCATCAACTGATAAGTTCTGAGTAAGGGTAGCAACCTTAGTTGCTGAGTTATAAGAACTAATTGAACGCGTAATAGGACCATCATCCGATAAAAAGGTAATACTCATGTCCTTATAAGCATCAACACTTGATGAAGCGTCAGACTCCAAGGTAATCGTTGTACTATTTGCTCCAACCAACTTACCACTTCGTGAATTAGCGGAAAAAATACCCACTGCAACTAAATCAAGCCCATCAGATCCAAGGCTTGTCTTTCCTGAAATAGTAATTGAGTCATTCTTTAAAATATCAAAACTCTTTACTACCGATGAGCTACCCATTGGTGCTTCAATGCTCACCGTATCAGCCTGAGTCTTAATCGGGTTATTGGGGTCTTGAGTATTAAATGCCAACTTTGTTTGAGCTGTAGCGGCTAAAGTAGCAACGTTTGCAGATGTATATTCTGTAGTTAATGATGCTATTTGGGCAGCAGCAGTTGGGTCCCCTGATGCAACTAGTGCTGATACAGATTTGATATCAGCCAGTAATGTAGTTTGTCCCGTTGATGCTAGACTTAAAATCTGTCCAGCCTTAACAGCATCACTACTTAAATTTTGCAGTGCATTGGTTACTGCCGTCACCGATTGAGAGGTTGCACTTATCAACCCCTGAAAGTCTGACAAACGAATAGTCGGATTAGAAGAAGTTAAAGAATTTTCCAATACTGAAGTTAACTTGGCTTTGCTTGCAGTTGAATCTGTACTTAAAAGATCACTTATACCTGCTCCTAAAGATGCAATCTGTGCAAAAACACTTTTTACAGCATCATCTGAGCTAACACCCCCAACTGAGCTAACGAGTGCTGAAGCATTGCTCACCATCGTGATGAGAGATGCGCCATTTTTTAGAACTGAAGCAGCATTTATATTGGAATTAACACTTGCTACTGGATCGTAGGCTAAGTCACCAGTCGTTAGGCCTAAACTATTGAGAAAAGTAGCGCCACCTCCAGCGCCCGCCGCTTCGGCGTAAGAATAAACGGTTGAAATGGGAGTGATATAGCTGCTGCCAACCGAAGAAACCATTGCACTATCAACTGCAGCAAGCGTTGATACATCTACTGCACTCACTAAATAATCAAGACTCAAACCCTGTGACTGAGCTTCTGAATCGGTATACAAACTCTTTGTTACTGTATCATAGTAGTAGCTACCGTCCGTAACAATCTTAAGACCTGAAATACCACCTTTGAAATTGAGTGTATATCCTCCACTTGAATCAGTGATTGCGTAGTACTCACCTCTATCCCATTTGTAATTTCCATTGGTATCGATATAAACAAGGGTGTTTTGTACATACCCATCAATCACACCACCGCTAAAGCTACCAGCTACGTCGCCTCCACCGCCTCCACCGCCTCCACCGCCTCCACCGCCAGCTACAGGGAAAAATCTAGAATCTGTTTCTGGATCAGCAGGGCTAATGCTGAGGTACTCGTCGACTATCTCATATTCGTTTGATTCATCTAGAGCAAAATTTTTGATCCATTCACTATTAGGGTTTGAACTTGATTTTTCAGTTTTTTTAGATTCATCAGCTTCTGCGGGTTCTGACTTCGCAATTAAAAGATCGCCAGTATTAATGTCAGAATTAAAATTCGAATTATTATTAAATATTGATTCAACATCTTCAGAGTCAGCATCTGCGACATTAACTGAACTTAAATGATTAAATGAATTAATAATTGCTTCATTTGTAGCATTTTTCCCATTTAAAAAATTATCTAAATCGTTTTCTATTGATGACAATTTAATTAAAGAAATCTCTTCAATAAAATCTAAATACTCTGAAACAACAAAATGCACCTCAGGTTTATTTGTAAAAATTATTGCTTCAAGAGGCAGGTTACCTCGCCTATATAAATCCTCATTAAAAGACTCATTTGGCTGCAAATCATTAACTGCCGATGGCTGAAAAAAATCACTCTTTTTTAATTCAAGGCTTTTATAAAAAAATGCAGCAGTAGAAATTGCAAAAAGTAGAAATGAGTTAAATCCTCCCGAAAAAACTATTTTTTCAGAATTCAGCATTAATTTTTTATTTTTTCTCGATCCAAATCTTTTATTCATGATTTCGTTCTATAAAAAAATCCTCCCTTAGAGTCATATAAAGTCGTCAAATACGCACCTTTCTGTAATATAAATTAGTTCTATCAACAAGTATTAAAATATGTGTGTTTTTAGTCTAGCAATTTTTATAAAACTTCACTTTTTCACATCAACTCATCAATGAACAATTTATAAAAAATTAGTGAAAACTGCTACTAAATTCTTAATAATAACTGCTTATTCTTTTTTAGTAATTACTGGACTGGCTTTTTTAACTGCATGCCAATCTGAACTTGCTCATTTGTATTTTTCACCCGTTAGGGCTCTAGTTCAAAACGGTTTTACAGAGATTCCTCTCCCCATTCAACAAGTTATTTACATTAAAAAAAATAAAAGTGAGTATTTAAATACTAATTTAAGACCAAAAAACTCAAATGCAAAAATTCTTTATATTTATATTGAAGGTGATGGTGCACCATGGTTTCAATCTCAATACCCACCCAATGATCCAACACCTAAAACATCAACAGTTATTCAATTAGCAATATCTCATCATTCAAACAACGTTGCTTATCTTGGAAGAGCATGCCAATACCTTAATGAAATATCACTAGAACAGTGCCGCAGAGAATGGTGGACAAATGAAAGATTTAGTTCTCAAGTTATTTCAATGTCACAGCTAGCAATTGAAGCCGCTTTAAATGTATCGGGTGCAGACAAAATAGTATTGATTGGATACTCAGGTGGCGGGACGTTAGCAACGCTAATTGCAACGCAAAGATCCGATGTTGAGTGTATTGTGACGTTAGCATCACCGTTGGATATCCAAGCTTGGACTCATATTCAAGGTCTAAAGCCATTGATCGGCTCTCTCAATCCAGCAGACTACTCACAAAATCTATTAAGTATCAGACAAAATCATTACATAGGAGCAGAAGATAAGGTGGTTCCAGTAGGATCTTTAGGACGATATAAACTGACATCTCCTCACCAGATTTACACTATTCTCGATGGTGTTGGCCATACGATTGGATGGTCCGATCAATTTGAAAAAATCAAAAAGGAAAGTTGTCTATCGAAATTGAATAGACCTTAAAATTAAAGAATTAGAACTAAAATCCGATATATCTTCATTAAACCAACTTCTATTGGCACTAAAAAGTAAACGCTAAATTGCCTAACATAACATGAACAAAGAGGTCAGTGGATCATTTTCAGTTGATATAGAGCACATGCATCAAATGGGCGTTATCGATCCATATTCAAATAAATCATTAGAGATTTATAAATCAGGAAAATTAACCAGCAATGAACGCTTATATTTTAGTCTTTGGGGCTCTAACGCACTAAATTCAGTGTCCTTTAATGCAAAGCAAAGGATCATTTCGTCTGGTGATGAAGTTCATAACGCATTTTTCATTGTTTCTGGTTCACTTTTAGGCATTGATGGTGAAAAAATATACAGGCTTGGACCTGGAAGTGTGATTGGCTTGGCTGAGGGTATGCTTAACATGCCCATTAAGATGACGGTTGTTTGTGTTACTTCTGTTCAAGCGCGAACTATAGCCTTACATAAAGTTGATAAAATCATCCCTAAACTACCTGATGCAGCAAAAGGTTTTTTTAAAACAGCGATTAATCGAATAATGGGCAAATAAAAATTGAGACGCCTTCAATGACTGAATTTGAAACGATTACTTTTGAATCTGGACAACGCATTTTTAATGCGGGAGATAACGCGGACAAACTGTACATCATCAAATCGGGTGTTGTGGAGCTAATCGGTGGCAATGGTCAAGTATTTGCACAAGTCGGCGAGGGTCAATCTTTTGGTGAGCAAGCTATTTTGTCTGGCGGAATTAGGGCAGCAGGCGCCCAGGCACAAGGCCAAGTTGAATGTGACTACATAGAAGCAGATAATGCCAATATTCTCTTAAAAAGCTACTCGCCTTTGTTGGTACCCATTTTTGAAGCGCTACTCCTTCAACAAAGTATGCAAAATGCTCTTCGACATGGATAAGATTTGATGACGCAGTCCGAAAGTCAACCATCGAATTTAAGTTTTTTAAATCTTGAAAATTTTAATTGGCAACAATGCTTAACTGAATCTTTATTTTTTTTAAGAAATTCGTGGAAACAAAACTGGCTAGGTCTAGAAAAAGTTGTTCAACTGACTCAAGCTTTTCTTGAGTCGCAAAATGCATATTCGAATCAAAAGTCTGCAGATGCCATAATAATGCTTGACATTGCAGCTCATGTTGCAAAACTGATAGAACAAGAAGCACTACAAGAGGGTGCAAAAGTTGAGAACCCATACCATAACAGGCTACATTTTTCGCAAGTCATGGCAAGTGTTGCAGTACAACTTGCAATTCTCAAAAACGAAACACCCGATATCAATAATGAATGGAGCGCTTGCTTGCTACTCTGTGCAGTGGCGCATGATTACAAGCATCCAGGAGCAGTTAACCAGCAAGCTCAAGAAATTGAATTCCAGTCATATCAGGCATTAATACCAATCTTAGTCAACTTTGGCTTACAACAAAAATGGCAAGATGTGATAAAAAAAGTAATCCTCAATACCGATGTCCCCACCTCTCAAATCGCTCATTCAATAGTTAAAGATAAACCTTTTGAATGGAATGTGGATTGGGCAAGTGTTTTACTCATTGAGTCCGATAATATGGCAAGCAGCCATCCAATGCTGGGATCTGAATTAGGGCAGGAATTAGAAAAGGAATGGCTTTTATTGGACAGTCCTCCATCTTTTAAAGTATCGACCAAGGAGGGAAGGACTCGTTATCTACAGTCTCTCATTTTTTCAACTCCATCTAGTCATATTCTGGGACTTCCAAGCTTGGTTAAAAAAGAGCTCAAAGCTCTTGCTACTTAAATTGAGCCTGCCGTCTTTCAATCACTTCGCCCAGGAGTAATAAGAAAGAGTCTTTTTGAATTAGACGCGGCAAAACATCCTTATTGAAATTAGAATTGCCCACAACAGATAACCCTAAGGAGACTGCCGTGAGTTTTGTCACCACCGAAAATATCACCCAACAAGTGTTGGATGTTTTTGCAAAAACACCCGAACCCCGCCTGCGAGAAATCACCATGGCATTGGCCAAACATTTTCATGCCTTCATTCGTGAAATCGAACCCACCGATGAAGAATTTGAAAAGGCCTGCGAGTTTGTCGTGGGCTTGGGTAAAGCCACCAGCGAAGCCAAGAACGAAGCCATCTTGGCTTCCGATATTTTAGGCGCATCCACACTCATCACCTTAATCAACGATCAAAAGCGCGCAGTCAAGTCTGGCAAATATAAAACTGAAGCGGCACTATTGGGTCCGTTTTGGCGCGCCAATGTACCCGAATATCCATTAGGCGCCAATATTGCACGTGGCGAAGAAGGCAAAGATGAAAATCAATTGCTCAAAGTCACTGGCACTGTACGCGATTCACAAGGCCATCCGATTGCAAATGCAACGGTTGATGTATGGCATTCATCGCCCGTTGGTTTGTATGAAAACCAAGACGAACACCAACCCGATATGAATTTGCGTGGCCAATTTAAAACAGACGCGCAAGGCAACTACCACTTCAAATCGGTTCGACCTGCAGGATACCCCGTACCCACCGATGGACCTTGCGGTGATTTATTGCGTGCACAAGATCGTCATCCTTTTCGTCCCGCACATTTGCATTACATGGTGTCCAAGCCTGGTTATCAAGTGTTGATCACACAAGTGTTTGCCGATGATGACGAACGTTTGCACTCCGATGTTACTTTTTCGGTGGTGGAGAGTTTGGTTGGACAATTTAGAAAAACAAAAGTAGCTGGTGATAAAGGCTATGTTGTGCACTACGACATGGTTTTGCAAGAAGGCGAAATGGTTTTTCCAACACCACCGATTCCATAAATCATGTCTTTTCAAGCTTTGACTCGATTAGACGGCCGCGTCGCCGTCATCACCGGTGGCAAAGGCGCCATCGGAATGGCTACTGCCAAACGCTTGGCACTTTTGGGCGCGCGTATTGTGTCACTCGATAGACGCGACACACCAGCGGTTCAACAATTGCTCGACGCATTGCCCGCTGCTCAATCGGGCAAACATATGGCGATTGCGGCGTCCATCACGGACACAGCTTCCTTAAAAAATGCAGCTCAAGAAATTGAACAGCAGATGAAGCGTTGCGACATCTTGATCAACAGCGCAGGCTTTACCAAAGCCGTCGCACATGATGATTTAGAAGCACTCAGCGATGAATTGTTTGATGACATCTTAAAAACAAATTTACGCGGCGTTTTTTCAACCATTCGTGCGTTCACACCTTTACTCAAAGCCAGTGGTGATGGATTGATTGTGAACGTGTCTTCAATAGCAGGACTGAGGGGCACAGGTAGCAACGTGGCTTATGCGGCGGCCAAAGCAGGTGTCGATATCTTGACCCAATCATTGGCCAAAGCATTGGCACCTCAGATCCGAGTAATTTCAGTCTTGCCTGGTGTTGTTGATACCTCCTTTGTTCCAGGACGGGGCGCAGACTTTAACGATAAAGCAGCCGCCACCTGTGCACTCAAACGCGTCGGTCACGTCGACGATATCGCTTCGGCCATTGAAGCGTGCGCAACAACGCTTCGATTTGCAACGGGTTCACGTTTTGTGATTGACGGTGGACGCAGTTTATAAATGTTAAGTTTAAAAAAGAAATAGAAATGTCAGCAGAAAAAACAAAAGCCTTGCACGTTGCAAGTAAAGCTAATGGCATCAACAATTTGATTTTAGATTTAATCGATCAAGCGATGCCTTCGCACACGCCCGATCAAGTAGTCGTTCGTGTGATGGCAGCCGCCATTAATCCAAGCGACGTCAAAGCCACATTGGGCATCATGCCGCATGCGGTTTTTCCGCGCACACCAGGCAGAGATTTTGCAGGTCTGATTGAGTCGGGGCCTACACAATTGATCGGACAAAAAGTATGGGGCTCTGGTGGTGATATTGGCATCACTCGCGATGGCAGTCATGCAAATTTTTTGGTGTTGCCTGTTCTTGCCGTGCATCAAAGTCCATCTAACTTAAGTATGGAAGAAGCTGGCTCTGTAGGCGTTCCATTTGTAACAGCGTGTGAAGGCTTTCATCGCGCGGGTGGCGTACATCAAGGGCAAACCGG
>Ga0214919_10006006_pt1 | contig 16880 bp, 3 predicted proteins | sample LL1503_MetaG_FD_177994 | JGI IMG/M metagenome (GOLD analysis project Ga0214919, IMG submission 177994) | Freshwater microbial communities from Lake Lanier, Atlanta, Georgia, United States - LL-1503 | ecosystem: Environmental > Aquatic > Freshwater > Lake | place: USA: Georgia | collected 2015-03-15 | reverse complement strand
TCCCGGAATTAAGATGCCTGATACATTCCAATTACAGGATTCTTATATGTTATTTGAATACGTGTATCTCGATGCACCCGAGGCAAACAGAATCCGCCTCGCCGATTTGACGTATCCCATAGTCCAACATTATCCTTTTACACATGACACGAAAGGCCTGGCGAAAACTAAGTTTTCTCTACGCATACCCAATCCTTGCCGAGATATTTATATGGTTGCACATAATCCTGCTGCAGATTTGTTGAATGCTCCATTCTTAGCAACCCGAGATTTATCTGGCTTATATATTGCTGATTTGAGTGGGATTGGTCCGATTGCGCCATGGTGGCCCGATGCGGCAGGGTTGAACTTGGACAGATTTACTCCGTTGATACCTGCATATTCTTCCATAGATTCCGAGCCTATTCAAAGCCTCCAGTTATTATACGAAGGCAAAATGATACGATACGCCACGGATTCTCCAGCATTTTTTCGGTCTGTCCTGCCAACCGTGGAACAACGAAAAACACCCTGGCATCATAAATATTATTATCATTTACCCTTTGGCACACACTCTGAGGAATTTGGCCTTAGTAACCCCATGGGACAAGCAAACTTGGATAAAATTACTCGCATAGAGCTTTCTCTAACACTCAAACCATTTCGTGGATCTATCCTAGAATCTGATGTTCCAGCATATACAATCTATGTATGGGCGGAAACATATAACATGCTACGAGTATACGGTGGGCGTGGAGGATTAATGTTTAATTATTGAGTATTTTCTGACTTATAATGTTCGGATGTCTAAGATAATCATGTGGTTGTTAAACTGAGAGGGTCAGAGGAAGTAGTTAGACTGCCATTTACCGCTGTAACAACTAGAATATATGTTGTGCCACTAGCCAATCCAGCAAATCTTGCTATCTTAGAGGCAACTCCACCATCATCAGAAGGAGTTACTGCCTCTCCATTCAATGTATATGTATAGGAAGTCGCCCCATCACCACCACCCCAATTTACAGTGAAAAAATCAGATGAAATATTATCGCATTCTAAATTTGTAATGGCGGAAGGGGCTGTTTGGTCTGATATGGTGGTTACAGTAAAAGGTTCAGATTCATTGTTATATATTTGAATGGCTGCAGTTACTGATATAGTATATGTTGTTTCAGGATTCAATTCTTGAAACGTTGCAGACTTTTCTGCAAGTCCATTATCAACTGAAGGAGTGGCTATCACTCCGTCAATTGTATATATGTAGGAAGTAGCCCCATCACCACCACTCCAGCTGATTGTAAATTCTGAAGAAGTTACATTACTAGATGTTAAAGAATAAGGTTTGACAATGGGGATAGTTTCTGGCTTTTCATTAAGAAGTCTAATATTATTGATTATTCCTCCAGAGGTTTTCATAGAAACATTTATAAAAGTTAAGTTGCTAGATTCAAGCATAGGATCATACATACTTATATCATACCGCATTGCTTCTATCGTATTAATATAGAATACAATTTGATTGTTTACTATATCTTTCGCCATGCCAAATACAGTAGTTGAATTATATTTACCTATATCTACACCATTAAAAGCACCCCCGTTAATTATTACTATATCTCCAGTTGATAATAATTTAATTGCAAAATCAAATGCTTGGTTAGGCTCAACAGTGTAATTATTCTGCGCGAACGCAGAAAACCTTCCAACGCCAACGCTAGCATCAAGAAGAGACGATACGGAAAATTCTAAGAATTTTGTGCCTGCGAAAATATTATGAGAGCTTTGTCCAGCATCTTCCGTTCCGTCGACACCTCCTGTTTTCTCTATAGTTTTGTTAAGTGTCACAGTTACATTATTTCCACCTTCCCACATAATATCTGATGCTGCAAGAGTGCTTACATAATAATCTGAAGAATAAGATGATAAACTGCCATTTTCTGCAGTCACCCTCACAGCATATGTTGTTCCAACAGCCAATCCTTCAAACGTTGCAGACTTCTCTAGAACTCCCTTATCACTAGAAGGAGTCATTGCAATTCCGTCAAATTTATAGGTATAGGAAGTCGCCCCATCACCACCACTCCAGCTGATTATTAATCCAGAGGAAGTTACCATAGAGCTTGTCACATCGGTAATGGGAGAAGGCTGCACTTGGACTTCTGTGGTTATTACAGTAAAAGGCTCAGAAGAAGTAGTCATCCCATTATTTGCAGCTGCTATAATAATCATGGTATATGATGTTTCAGGAGTTAATCCTTCAAACGTTGCCGAACCGTAAGCACCTCCATAATCCCCTTCAGCGGAACTCTGTGTTCCCACTCCATTCATTGTATACGTGTAAGAAGTTGCATTATATGCGTTAGTCCAGTTTAGCGTGAAGGAAGATGAAGTAATAGAAGTAGCATTCACATCTGTAATTGCTCCTGGAGGCTCGTGTGTTAAAGTGGTTGCATATAAAATTTCTGAAGTACTCGTAAATGTTCCATTTGCTACTGTTAATTTGACTTCATATATAGTACCATGGCTCAAACCTTCAAACAATGCTCGTTTTTCTTCAATATTTATATATGAAGGTGTTGTTTCAACTCCATTCAATTCGAATGTATAACTTACTCCCCCAACGCCACCAGTCCAATATACTAGGAAAGTGCTGTGGGTCACATCATTTATGCCTGACCCAAGAACTAGTGACACAGGTGTAACGGGTAATTGTGCAGTTATTACAGTTAGAGTTTGAGAATTTGTGGTCAGGTTACCTTGTCCAAATTCCATGGGTTTAATCGCCTGAATTAAAACTGTATATTCTGTATTTGGCTCTAAGTCGCTAAATGTCGCAGACCTATTAAGTCCATCATCGTTGGAAGGAGTGCTAGGAGTTCCAATATTTCCAGTTAATGAATAGGAATATGACGTCGCCCCATCACCACCGGCCCAAGTGACTGTGAATCCAGAGTAAGTTATGGAAGAGCTTGTCACATCAGTAATGGGGGAAGGCGGAGTTTCTAGATTTGATATCGTTGTCACAGTCAGAGGCTCAGAAGAAGTGGTTAAATCTCCATAAGAGGAAGACTTTATAGCAATTACCACTATGCTATATGATGTCTCGCTGCTCAATCCATCAAAGGTCGCCGTCGATGTAACTCCATTCTCTGCAGAAGGAATCACTTCCGTTCCATCCAATCTATACCTATAGGAAGTCGCTCCATCACCACCACTCCAACCCACTGTGAATCCAGAAGAACTTATGGAAGAGCTTGTCAATCCTGTAATCGGGCTAGGTGGATCTGCACCGGTTCCGCAATTATAGGGTTCAGAGGTAGTAGTCAGGCCGTTATTTGCAAGTCCTGTAATAACGACGGAATACGATGTGTCAGAATTCAATCCAGAAAATGTTGCAGAGTTAGAGCCAACAGCGGAAGGAGTTGCTGGCTGGTCATTCAATGTATATGTATAGGAAGTCGCCCCATCACCACCGGTCCAAGTTATAGTGAATGAAGAAGATGTTCTATTAATATCTGATACATTTGTAATGGCGGAAGGGGGTGTTTGGCCTGGTAATGTGGTTAGAGAAAGAGGCGAAGAAGAAGATGTTAGACTGCCATTTACCGCTGTAACAACTAGAATATATGTTGTGCCACCAGGCAATCCACTAAATGTTGCCGACCTAGAGCTAACCCCACTATCATCGGAAGGAGTTACTGCCTCTCCATTCAATGTATATGTATAGGAAGTCGCCCCATCACCACCACCCCAAGTTACAGTGAAAAAATGAGATCCAATATTATCCCATGCTAAATTTGTAATAGCGGAAGGGGGTGTTCCGCCTTCTGTTGTAGGTAAATAATTATATATTGATAACAGAGTTGAATTATAAATTCCAACTGAATATATATTTGCAGAATTATCTAATTGTACATCTATTAATTGGTCATTACCATTCCCAGCAATCTTTCTTGCCCATTGAGGATTTCCGCTTGAGTTATATTTTACAATAAAACTATCAGTCGCTGTGCCATCGATATTCGAATTTATAATATCAGCAAAAGATGTTCCATCAGCATTATATACTGTTAATATGCTTGAATCAAAAAATCCAGTAACATATAAATTTAAAGATGTATCGAATACCATATTTACAAGTTGTTCACTAGAATTCCCACCAATCTTTCTTGCCCATTGTGGAGTTCCTTCTGAGTTATATTTTACTATGAAAATGTCAATGTTTTGATTAGAATCTTTATAAAGCTGTGCAAAACTACTACTTCCATTATCATTATAGATTGTTAATATAGTGGAAGTAAATAATCCATAAATATATACATTTGAAGATGTGTCTAATAGCATTTTTGCAGGCAAAACACCAGAATTCCCACCAATCTTTCTTGCCCATTGAGGAGTTCCGTCTGAGCTATATTTTACAACGAAGGTGGCATAGGTTTCAGCTTGTGAAAGATCAGCAAAAGAAGAAATTCCATCAGCATTATAAATTGTTAATAGATTAGAGTAATATACTCCAGAAATATATAGATTTGAAGATGTATCTAATGCCATAAATTCAGGAGTATCCATCATATCTCCACTAATCTTTCTTGCCCATTGAGGAGTTCCGTCTGAGCTATATTTTACTATGAAGATATCCATATTTCCAGAATTGGAAATCTCAGCAAAAGAAGAAGTTCCACCTGGATTATAAACTATTAATGGGTCTGAATAAGAATATCCAGATATATATATATTTGCAGAAACATCTAATATAGTAGATCTTAATACGATGCCACCAGAATTTCCACTAATCTTTCTTGCCCATTGGGGTTCTCCATCTGAATTATATTTCAATAAAAATGCGCTGTTTCCTTGAGAATTAGAAAGGTCATCAAAACTACTTCCATTAGCATTATATACTGTTAATATGATTGAATCAAAAACTCCACTAACATATACATTTGAAGATGTATCCAACATAATATTTAGAGGATACTCATTAAAATTTCCACCAATCTTTCTTGCCCATTGAGGAGTTCCGTCTGAGTTATATTTTACTATAAAGTTATCAAAGTATCCAGAATTAGAATTAGAAAGGTCAGCAAAAGAAGAAACTCCATCAGTATTATAAATTGTTAATACATCAGAAGAATGATTTCCATAAACATATATATTTGAAGATGTATCTAATACAACAGTTAAACTATAATCACCATAATTCCCACCAATCTTTCTTAACCATTGAGGAGTTCCGCCTGAGTTATATTTTAGTATGAAGTTATCAAAGTCTCCAGAATTGGAAATCTCAGCAAAACTACTTCCATCATCATTATACACTGTTAACGGATTTGCATAATAAATTCCATATATATATAGATTTGCAGAAGCATCCAGTAACATCTTAAATTCTTGGGAGATAGCAATCCTTCTTGCCCATTGAGGAGTTCCTTCAGAGTTATATTTTACTATGAAACCGTTGGCACCTTCTTCAGTATTAGAAAATTCAGCAAAAATACTTCCATCGGCATTAAAAATTATGAACCAATTTGAAGTATATATTCCATTTACGTATACATTTGCAGAATCGTCTAGTATAATATTTGTAGTATAATCATTATTAGGTCCAGTAATTTTTCTTGCCCATTTTACAGTTCCATCTGAATTATATTTCACTACAAAACAATCATTAGCTCCAGAATTGTCAAGAGAAATTATCTTAACAACCTCCAAGGAATTGGATGCTGTATTTCCTGCAGAATTCACGGCTGTAATTACAAGACTGTAGGCATCATTTGGAGGCAGCCCACTGAACGTGGCAGATTTGGAAATAACATTATCAGTGGAAGGAGTTACTTCCGCCCCATCAATTGTATATGTATACGAAGTTGCTCCAACGCCACCGCTCCAATTTACCGTAAATCCAGAGTTTGTAATAGAGCTGTATTCCAGAGAAGAAGGCTGTGTAGGAGGATTTCTTAAATCTGATAATGTTTGCATAAGAGTGTAAATTGTATGGAACTCTGTTTTAGCGTTGCGAATATAAAATGTTTTTGTGATATCGGTTGATATACTTCCTTCAATCACAAACTCATAGCAACTTGTCGTTCCATCACTCGCCAGACCACTCAAGGTTTGATATACAATGGAATTATCTTCGACGCCAGTTCCAAATAGAATATAGTTATTCAGCGACCAAGGCCCAACTAAAGAAAGAATATCATATACATTATATTCATCCCCACCCAACCAGCGAATCCGCTGTTTTCCATCTTCATCTGTATATACAGATTCTGCACTAACCGCCAAATCAGTTACCGAGTTATAGACATATGCCTCATAAGGCTTTCCAATATTTTCGGTCGCATACATAATCTTAATGCTGCGAACATTGTTATTCCAACTACTTCCGCATGTTGTAAGCGTAGTGAAATCCTCCACTGACTGTGTAAGAATTCTATACAGACCCCCGTAGTTCACCTGACTGAAAATCGCCATCTTTATATTGGAAGCAATCGTAAAGGAACTTAGTGTCCATGTGTCAAAGCCATTGACAAATCGTGTACCACCGTATTGTCCCACATAGAGGAAAATACCAGAGCCGCCCAATTCAATATTATCATATCCTATTACACCATCACCGGTTTCCGCTATCTTCACCCATAACTCAGGATTTGCAGTAGGGGATTTATTTGTTATGGACGAAGGGGTCACTGTTCCATTCGCCTGTATGGTGGGACCAGCAATACACATATACACAGAGCCATCTGTAAAATATACTGTATCATCTGCATTATATCCAACTAAATTGCTGTAGATAGTGGGAGAAGCCTCTGGAATAATGGTCGCATTTCCAAGGACGAACGAATTTCCAGGTGTTATTATCGCGGGAAGAAGATTCTTGTTAAACAACATCATCCTGCTGCCGCCACCGCCAGAAATATCTAGCGCAATGAATCCATTGCCCGTATATTGGGCAGCTTGTGCGGCTTGGGCGGCAACTAGGCGCAGGCGAACAGATTCCGCCGCCGCCTCCGCGGCAGTCGCCGAGTTTCCAGCGGGCGTCGTTCCTGCAATCGTGGCCTGTCTACGAGATTCCGTGGCAAATCCGAGCACTGTGTTATAGGACGCATATAAGGCGGTAACGGTGCTCAACGAATTTGCCACCGTTCCACCCGCAATCGCGGAAGCCGCCGCCGCCGCTGCCGCTGCCTCTGCTGCCGCCCGCGTCGCCCCATCCGCTGCCTCTAAAGCAGCATCCAGTGCTGTCTTGCCGTTCTTGATATAGAAGGTTGCATCCACCGCCTGATTGATATAATTTCCGAAAGAAATCGTAACAATGCCCGCAACACGGTCGCAGACATAAGTTTGCACGATATCAGGTGTCTGAATACCTGTTCCAAAGGCCGCAAAGGAATTCAACAAACTCGTGCTAATGCGAGGGTCGTCGAGCCCCGTGGGAGTCGTGAATCTTATAATTCTGTTGTTCGTTCCAGTCACAGCAAGGCGTGTCAAACTTAAATCTGTCTCCGCATTAAACACCAACACACCCTCTGACACCTTTACCCAAGCAACCGCAAATACAACAGGATTTTTTCCAGAAATCGGATTTAGCGTCAAGCACATATATTTGGAATCTGTAGCTGTAGGATACGCCACGATGTCCCCCACATCGTAGGAAGTTCCTGCCAAATAGACGCCCATATTCATGGGAGTGATTGTGCGGTTTTTCAAGGTAAATGGCACACCGCTCGTAACTGTCTCAGGCACATACTTCGTCATTAGAATGTAATCATCGACAACTACAGAGTAAATAAAACCATTCATCACATCATCCAGGGCAGCCCCCTCTGTAGTCAATGCATCCTGTGAAGCAGTTGCCGCGGTAGTAGAAGCTTGCAGCGCCGCCTGTGCATCAAAAAGCGCTTTCTGAAGAAGGCCGTATTTTATCTGGTCTTCTGCCAGCTGCGCAGAAGCTGCCGCAGTAGCCGCCCGTAGATTCACCATTTCTTGTGCAATAGACCCACCTACGCGTGCAAGCGCAGCGGCCTCCGCCGCCTTTGCGATATTCAAGGCGGCAGTATCAGCATCGATAATCGCCAGGCCTTTTGCCACAGCTGCCTCCGCAGCGTTTTTCGCCAGTAAATCGGCAGTCTTCTTTGTTTGCGCGGCCGTATTGGTTTGACGCAGTAAATCTAACTTTAGAATGAATGACGCAATAGGGTCAAGGTCGGCCACGGAAGCCAGATATGCCGTCTTCGCCGCATCGTATTTAATTTTCAGATTATCACGTTTCACAGACGCCGCCGCAGAAGCATCACGCAGCTGAATTATATTATTTGAACCAGAAGAAATGGCATTATCAAGACGCTTAGACGCAATCACATAGGCCTCGGCCGCAAGATTATAAGAATGCTCAATGGAGTTCAGATATCTCTTCTGTGACCCCACCGCTGCCGCCTTCGCCGCAGAAATCTGTGCGTCCTTTACTAATAACTGGTGCGCCTTCTCGGCGGAATAAATCGCAGTCTGCTCAGGAGAAATAGAAAGGCCAACCGATAAACTGCGAATCAACCCCTCTAACACCTTCACCTTGGAATTCAGCAAGCACATATTGGAAGCCGCCGTGTAAAAGGCATCTTGTAGTGTATCGGTGCTATTTCCATTTGTAGTAGCCGCCTGTAAGGCAGCCTTAGCTTCTAAATAAATGGAATATGCCGTATCATATTCTCCTTGTAATACAAGCAGAGCCTCCTTCTGTTTATTCAAATTCTTCAGTAGCTCGGTATTTTTCTCGGCATTAATCGTCGTCATTGTCAAATCGTAGGCAGCAGCTAAAATAGCTGCAACATTAGGGTCACCCACAGCACCCGCCTGTGCCGTATTGTATGCGTCTGTTGCTGCATTGAACGCTCGTGTTGCCGCCACTAAATCAGCAGCTGCCTTTTGCTCAGATGCCAAGGCCGTCTTCAGATTATTCCCAGATTCCACCGCAGCGTTCAGAGCGGAAGAGGCAATATCGTATTCTTTCTGGGCATCCTGTTTATCAATGTTCGCATTATTCAAATCTATTTGTGCTTGTGTAAGATTTATGGTAAGCAGATTTGATTTAGCGGCTTGTATTTCAGAGCTTGTCTCAGTTCTCTGTTGAACGATTATGGCTGTTGCGGCAGTCAGCTTGGCAATTGCGCCTTGAATGAGAACTGAATTTTGCACATCAGCGCCTGATAAATCGCTGACCGCTTGAACCTTAGCGGCTACGGCGCGAGCTTCGGCCTGTTTTGCCAGGGCAAGCGACTTGGTTGCCGCCTGTAGGCTTTCTTGCAGTGCCTTGATATCCTTGCCGCCATTTACCGCTGTAATCAATTGCTTATACACCACGTCATACTCCGCCTGGGCTTGCTCAGAGGCGGTGGCCGCTTGAGCGGCGGCTACGGTTTTATCTTCTGCCGCCTTCTCTAAAGTGGAAACTTTCTCCGTTTCTGTGGCAGATCTAGTGTTAACCATCGCGTTATCTATGACCAGTTGCGCATTGGGGTCTTGTTGCGCCGCCAGTTGTTGTTCCACAAGTGCTATATTCAGACACGATGCGTTGAACGACGCCGTCGCCAGGGCGGCAGCGGCTTCTGCTACTGCCTTTTGGAGAATTTGAATACCCTCTATAGGCTTGCCTGAAGTGACAGCGGTTTTCAGAGAAGAGGCAGCCACATCATACTCTGCCTTCTTTACACGAGCTTCTTCCACTGCGGCCTTTGCCTTCTGATACAGGGCAGTCACCTGATTCACGAGGTTATTGGTTTTCGCCGCCATGGTCTGGTCAGCCTGTAGAAGGGCCGCGTCCTCTAGCGTATCAATAATATTCTGTGAAGCATTGACATTTGTCTCGGCGATTATTTTGGCATTATGGCTTATGGTAAACTGGGTATTGGCCGTATTATATGTGTTGCGTTTCGCGGTAAGGTCGGCGTTCAGCTCTCTGATTTTGCCCAACTCTGTTCCACTTGTAATGGCTATGTCGAGAGCATTCTTTGACAGGGTGTAATTCAGCTCCGCCATGTCGAGATCCGCCTTGGAATTGTTTTCTGCAATAATGGCCTCATATAGAATCATGGCGAGTTTATTCGCCTTTGCGTCTTGCACGGATTGTCTATAGTCGACCACGGCGGCGGCGAAGAAGTCTTTAGAGTTCTGGTCCTCCGTGATCTCATTGAAACGAGCGTCAAAGTCGGCTTGTGCTTTTACCACGGCCGCCCGCTTGGCATTCTTATCTGCAAGTGCAGCAGCAGCCGCCGCACTCAGGCGCACATAATCGGCGGGAGAGGCGCTGTCCATCATTCGCTTCGCGATATCATATGTAACATTCGCAAAATCAGACGCTTGCTCCAAATTCACGAGAGAGACACGAGCGGCATTCAGTGTCTTCGCCATGCTCATCGCAAGCGCGTTATCAATGATATTGTTTTGGAAGGTTGATATACTGGCATTGCGTGTGTTATACTCGGTAATCGCATCAGTTGCCCAGGCTGTGACGGTGGTGACTGTCGCATCTGCAGCAGTCTTGGCAGCCACAGCGGCAGCGGCGGCGACATCGGCAGCGCCCTTCTTCGTATTCGCCGCCGATAAAGCTCCCACCGCCGCCGTGGCGGCCGTCCCTGTGGTAATAACGGCAAGGCGCAGAGTCTGGACTTCTGATAAGAGGGCACCAGTAGCAATAGCCGTATTCAAATTCGTATTTGCCAATGTATATGCGGCCTGGGCAGCCGTATTGGCCGTGGTAGCGGCAGTAAGCTGTGTGGCAGCTAGCGCGGCAGCATCGACCGTTTCATTCACATTTGCCGCCGCAATGGTAGCACCCAAAGTTCCCGCCGCCTTTTTAGCCGCAATAAGCGTATCGAGAGCCAACTTCTCCGCACCCTGCGCTGCAATCAATCTCAAATTCGTATCAGCAAACCCTTTTACACAGTCCTTAGATTTCTGCGTTAGCGCAATCATTTCAGACCGCAGGATTTGTATATCAACCGTCTTCTTTCCTGCCATAATCGCATAATCAATATCAAATGCCACATTTTCGAGAGCATGTTGTGTAGTTGACTTCGTATCACTTGCCTTTACAAAATCCGCCCACGCTTGAAGCGAAGCGGCCTTCTTGGAATTATACGCCGACTGGGCCAGAATAATTGTCTGGGGGTCCAGGATTTTCTTCTCGGCATCGGTCAGCTGCTTTGTTAGAGGGTCAGAGGCGGCGTCGGCGTCTGACTTGGTTGCGGCAATGGTTGTCGCGTCTGTCTGGGCCTTGGAGAGCGCAGCGGCGGCTGTAATGGAATTGGCGGTGGCGGAAGAAAGCACAGCCTCGGCGAGTTTTTGTTGAGCGGCGGCGAGTGCTTGCTCGTTGAGTGCCTTCTTATTAGCAAGTGTTTGTAGGGTGGCAGCGGCCTGATTAGACAGAGATGTGGCCGTGGCGGCGGCTGCTGCTGCACTAATGGCTGCGGCACGCTGGAATTGTATTTCGGAATCCGTGCTGCCTGATAAAATCGCCTCCTCTAAGGCGGCTTGCGCAGCGGCAGCAGTAGCCTGTGCATTGGATGCCGATATAGCCTGCCTTGCATTCTCGTTGACGGCATTTGTATAGAAGGTCTCGTCTTGTGTGGTAAGATAGGCAGCTTGCTCCCGCTCTTTCTCTGCCATGGCGGCGTATAAGGCAGCAGATGCGGCAGCGGCAGCACGAGAGGCTGATTGTGCAGCGGCAGCAGCGGCAGCGGCAGCGGCGGCGGCAGCCCGTTTCGCTGATGATCCTGAAGGAGTATCTACCGCGAGGAGTTGGAGGCGAATGGCAAATGTCGTTCCCGCTGGTATAACTACCGTTTCGTTATTTCCCGTTTCTCCTGCGCTTATATGTGTTACAGGCTGAGGAAATGTGAATTCCAGGCGTATCTCTACCTTATCGTTTTCCATGAACATCCATGAGCCTGTTCCAATAGGGTCGCCTTCCTCGCACACGAAATTTGTTTCAAACAGTCCAGGAATCTGGGTTCCGTTTGCTTCGAAATACCGCAGAGGATTCAGTGCAAGCATCGAGCGGAACATGGCATCCACTGCGCCCATATCTACTCCACTAGACGTCGTGAGAAGCTCTTCCTCGTTGAAAGAATCCACAATCATTTTAGCAACGGCTTCTGACTGTAACATACACTGGGCATCTTCCAGATTATAAATAATGTTCATTGTAGGGGCGGAAGAGTTTCCGTAACATTTGAATAGAACATAGGCCATTACCAAATCGTTGGCAGTGACTGAGCCTGTTTCACGAGTTCTGGAATCTCCGTTTGCGTCCAGAATATAGGAGCTGAAGTTGAGTCCGTCCAGGGTGCCGTCAATGTCATTGTATGATTTGTTCAATGAAGCCTTCAAGGCATCCACGAATTTTAGACCGTCTACTTCTGGCACGAAGTGGCCTATCGGACGAGGGGCTCCAGATTCCCTTCTCCATACGAAAAAGGTATTGAGGTCATCTACGGACATCGGAATTTGAACTCTGTGTCCTACCAAGGTAGATTCCGTGAAACGGATGGCATTATTCGCCAGGCTCATGGAAAGGGACTTCTTATAACGAACCGTTAAGGCAGGCATCCCTATATAATATTTTGGGAGATTATTTTATCAAGGTATATAGAACGACATTTCCAATGTTTGCCACAATATGAAGGAGGATATGTGCATATGTAGATATTACAAAGTTCTTTTGTCTATGATAATATATTACAAGGAAATATAAGAATGGAATGAATGACATACATGTTTTATGAAATATGCCGTATAGAGTTGATACGATAGACCAGATTTTACAAGCTGAATAATCTGGATTTTTCCAATAATGCAGTAGAGGTATTATAGATATTCCATAATGCCCCTTGTATATAGCATACAAATGTGTGAGAAAACAATAGTAGAGAATACTGTTTATCTAGAATGGGCGCCATTATAGATAAACATTAAGGTGTTTTAAATGCAAGCTTATGCATCTCTGAAAATGAAGGTTTTATAAATGATATTCGCCAGTAATGTCATATCACTATTGTCTTTATATTCTATTGAAATTGTCAGATTTGTATCACTATCTCCAACTCCGCTTCCAATGGACCAATTACTATTTGTTAAGTTTATTCTATTTCCATTTGTTAGATTTATGTCTGAAGTTGTATTGCCCAAAACCACAGTTGCTCCAATTACACTAGGGGTTGGAGTTACATCAATATAGTATGACTCAGTTGAAGTATTACCAATGATATATTTACCATCACTATCTACTACTATATTTGTGGAAGGGGTGAATGTCAATGTTACTGGGGAAGGTATTGTTATTTCTATTGTAGTAGTTCCAGTTCCTGAACCTAATGTGCGAATTGCAGTGAATGTTACCACACTTCCAGGAGGATACAATGGGTCATTGGCTGTTAAGAATAAATCACAAGTTGTAGTTATATTATTAACACTTATACTAGTATTATATCCTATTCCAACGGGGACAATATTTGTAGCACCTCCTACTGTTGCTGTAACACTCCATGATCCTTCTAGAGGGTTAGGTGTTGCAGGGTTTAAAGTTATACTTTCACCAACTATACTATTTATAGTATATCCTGTAATTGAGTAGTTATTTGTGCCAGAAAGAGTAGTTAAGCTTATATTGGGATTTGCAGGTATTGGTGTAGGATTCGTAATGATTCCAGGCACAACAGGCACAGCAGGTCCATCCACCGTAATGTAAATATCTGTATTTATAGAGGATACACCGTCGGTAATCGTAACATTCACCTTCCATCTTCCAGTCACCGCATTTGCACCTGTAGGCTCGAATGATAAGATACCAGTATCAGGATGTATATCTATTCCAGGAGGAGAGTTTGACATAATCAATGTGGCCTGGTCAATCGTTCCTCCAGGTGTAAATGAATATGTATAATCATCTACTCCACCAACCACCACAATTGCAATAGATTGCTGATTGGGATAGTGTGCCCCCTTATAGAAAACCAAGCTGACCTTGTGCACTACCTGGAGTCCAATAGCAACGGAAACATCTTCAGAAGAACTTCTCGTCGTAGGAGGTGCCAGTGCAGGCGCAACGCATAAAAGTTGTAGGCGAATTGCCATCATATTTGCTTTATCAGCAGCGGCCACATGGTCCGCGTTCGTCGAATCAAACGTAACTCCTTCACCCTTGATGAATACTGTCTCCACTTGGTCAGGGGTCGAGCTGCTCGGGTTCTTCGCATTATCAATAACGGAAAGCACCGTGACAGGAGCACGGAAATAGAAACGCACAGGGATTTCAATCTTGTCACCCACCCCCAAACACCAGTTGCCAGCAGCATCAGGGTCAGGTGTAGGTGTGGTAAAATAGTGAGACTCCGATAATTGTGTTAGATTGGGGTTAAATCCAGGAGGGAAATGGAGGGTGTACTCTGTTACAGGTGTTGGAGGAACTGTCGTTGGAGGTGTAATCTGTATTACAGTTGTTCCACGAGGAAGACCAAAGCCATTTATAAAAGAGCCATTCGCAATTTCAGCAATTCCATTTAGAGTCTCTGTTACAACCAGCACATATTCTGAAGCCCTTAGAGAGATATTCCCTTCAAACCCTTGGACGTCTTGCTCAATAGACATAGATGCAGGAGCTGAAGCTGTACCTACAGATGAACCATTATCTACACTCAGGGTATATGTTCCAACTCCACCTGTAGTTCCAGGGGCCATTGCGGTGATAAATATATTTGAAGCAACACCAGTGCCCATTAGAACATTTCCCAAACTGAGGCGTCCAGAAGTTACGGAAGTCACTATAAGAGTATTAAATTCCGTAGCACTTGAATCTGCAGGATCAGTCGTAATTCTTCCCGTAAACACCGCCGAAGAGCAAATATAATTTGTCTCAAAGAGACCCTGGATTTGGTAACCCTGTTTATAGAAACGCTGTGTGTCCATAGATAAAAGAGAGCGAAACATCGCATCCACTTGACCCTTGTCGTCTCCAGGATTTTGGTTATCCACTTCTTTTATGGGTAGAACTTGCGCCGTCGCCTTGTCTTCCTCCTCTTGGAGAGATTCCGTAATGACGGCAGCGAGCTGCGCACTTGTTAGCATACCAAAGCCATCCTCTAAGTTATAGACAATCTCGTAGGCATCAAAGGACGAAGAACCGAAGCATTTATTTAGAACAAATGCCATAACAAAATCGTTAGCACCATAATGCGTTGTAGTCAGAGTGCTTATGGGAGCAGAGGGAGGATTCGCCACAAGAGGTGTATAATCCCAGATATAATTGTTAACGCAAATATCACGTTTTACATCTTCTACTGTATCCAAGGCATCACTTGAATAGTTGAGTCCCTGTGCAACACCGTCAATATCGCTATACTCAGCACCAAGGCATCTCTCAATCAATGTTTGGAATGTAGGGGCATTCGCAATAACTTGACTAATATCATTCACGAAACGACCTGTCGGACGCAGCTCACGGCTGTAACGAGTCCACGTGAAATACTCATTCATAAAGTCTACAGGCACGTTAAAACAAACGCGGTGACCCATGAAGGAGGACTGGGCGAAATTAATCGCCTGCGGCGTCAGTCCCCAGTTCACAACCTTCCTATAACGAATAATAGATGGAATGGTCGGCATCTGTTATACTCATTAGATAGAGTAAAAAAGAAGCCGTTTCGCAAAATTCTAAAGTTAGAGAAGCACAGGCGCCTACTGTAAGACACTTACGCCTCTCTTGAAAAAACTAAGGCCTTCTTTCTGCTTCTTATTCACTGCCCGCATTTTCTCGGCATTGTCCAAATTTTTCTTGATTTTTTCCGCCCATGCTAGAGCATTCTTCTGCTCTTCTACACTGCCAGAGCCTCGTTTCAAAAGCGATGGGAATTCCTGGGGGGGGTTTGCCACGGCGGGAATATCCTCTCCCTCTTCACCTTTAGGAGTAGGTGGTGCATATTCAGGTAAATCATCATCATCCGTTGAACGAACCCCTTTTTCTATACTTACCCAGCCTTCTGCGGAGGCAGAAGCAGAGGCAGAGGCAGAGGCAGTCGAATCCTCGCTCCTGAATCTAGGGCGAGACCAGACCACTTTTTTGCGGGAAAAAGGACTGCTGAAAATATTATTCTTCTCCGTGGTAAAACGACTCTCGCCCTCATCCGCCTTCCATACTCGAAACGCAGGAGAGGTTTCTTGGAATGCGAAAGCAGAGGATGACGCCCCAACGCTAGAAGAAGCCGCAGAAGAATTGCAAGACTCGTCAGAATCAGATTCAGAATCTGAATCCACCGAAAGTTTGGATATTTTATTCGCCCTTGTCGCAGGCATTACATACGACTTGCGGTGCATTCTATTATATATTACACGTAATTTAGCCTTAACCCCACTGCAAGGCTGGGAAGGCCTAGAAAAGCCCACAGACAAAATAAAAAGTGCCGCCGCCACCACCTCCACTATGAAAAGTCCTCCAAAGTAGATGAATCTTCTCATCGTGGAATCTCCTGCAAAATGTAAGAAAATCTCCAGCTTTCTCGGTCCATCTTTCCGAGTCTTGGCCACCATGGGGCACATTCGTGCGCTAGAAGAAGACCTGGATGCTGTAGGAATAGACAGAGATTTTGAGCCGAGGTTCAAATTCATCAAGGAAAAGACGAAGGCAATGACCGCCATTCTGGACGCGGCAAAAGAGGCGAAAACCATTTACTTGGCCGCCGACGACGACAGGGAAGGCGAGGCCATTGCATATTCCGTTGCCTGTCTTTTGAAAAAAGACCCCCTCTCCTTCCCTCGAGCCGTCTTTCACGAAATCACTTGCACAGCCATTCGTGCCGCCGTGGCGAATCCGAGGAAGATAGACATGAATAAGGTCTACGCGCAACAGGCTC
>Ga0214919_10006004_pt1 | contig 16881 bp, 11 predicted proteins | sample LL1503_MetaG_FD_177994 | JGI IMG/M metagenome (GOLD analysis project Ga0214919, IMG submission 177994) | Freshwater microbial communities from Lake Lanier, Atlanta, Georgia, United States - LL-1503 | ecosystem: Environmental > Aquatic > Freshwater > Lake | place: USA: Georgia | collected... | reverse complement strand
TTTTTTAACCTTTTCGGTTTTTCCAAGAAAGTCTTTATTCCGCTTTGGCGCTAGCTTTAAGAACGAATGTTGGTTTAATAAAGGGTCGCTTTTCTGCCACAATTATCAACGAACAAAGTTTTTGCTTGATTTTGCTTAGCAGCTTCTTGGTATGGCGCTCTTCTTGAGTATCTCAGCTCTAGTATTTAGAACCGATGCGTATATAAATTTCCCCCTAGCCTGTTTGCGACAAATTGTTTAACGATACCCTTTGCAGTAATGCGATAACAGGGACTCGGCAGAAGCATTCAGTTTTTGTGGCCTCTACCAAAGTCCAAGAATTTTCCACCAAATAGCTCCTATAAAGAGCCAAACAATAACATTTGCCGTTCCAACGATAAGGCCATAAAACCACCACTCGCCGATGGGAACGTAACCCGATCCGAATAAAACAGAAGCTGGAGCTGTTGCGTAGTGAGTCATGCTTGAAAAAAGGCTACTGAAGAAACCTAAAATTAAGGCAGACATTAAGGGAGGGGATCCAATAGAAATCGCAACACTTAAAAAGGCAGTATACATGGCCCCAACATGGGCGGCATTTCCTGCAAAGAAGTAATGACTGTAGAAATAAACCAGCACCAATGTTAAAAGAGCAACTGGCCAGCTTAGTCCTGTAATTGAATAGGTAATTTGGGAGCTAAACCAAGTAATAAAACCAAATTTATCTAAGCACCCCGCCATCATCACTAAAATAGACAACCACAAAAGTGTATGCCAAGATTCTGTTTCTTTTAATATGTCCTCCATGGTTAAAATGTCAAAAAACAATAAAGTACAAAGTCCGAACAAAGCAACAAGAGAGGGAGCAATCCCAAAACGATCACCAATTGCCCAAAAAGTAATCATGACGGCAAAGGTCATCGTCATAATCCATTCCTTTGAAGACATAGAACCTAGATCAAGAAGTTTTTTGTTTGCCCAGATTTTGGCCTCCGGCAATTCCTTAATTTTTGGCGGATAAACGACGTATAATAGAAAAGGCACAATGACTATGCTAGCAAGACCGGGCATGAGAGCTGCTCTTGCCCATTCAATCCAACTAATCTGAACTCCCAGCTTTGCCGCAAAAGCCTGAGCCATGGGATTTGCTGCCATAGCAGTTAAAAACATAGCGCTTGTTATTAAATTTCCATGATAAGCCACTTGAATCAGATAGCTTCCCAAATCTCGTTCGGTGCCAGCAGCTGGAGAACTGCCAAGGGCTTCGCTAATAGACTTTGTGATCGGGAAAATAACCCCACCTGCTCTTGCTGTATTGCTTGGGATGAAGGGTGCCATAAAAAGTTCTGATAGAATTATACCATACCCCAGGCCCAGTGATCTTTTACCTAAGAGAGACACAAACTGATAAGCAATCCGAGAGGCTAGATTTGTTTTAATAAAACCGCGGGCTATAAAAAAAACTAAAACGACTAACCAGATGGTATTCGACCCAAAAGCAGTGATGGCTTCTTTATTAATATCAAGGATTCCTGTTAAACAAGCTGCTAGCATTCCAAAAAGTGCGACAGCCCCCATAGGCATTGATTTTAAAATAATTCCGATGATTGTCGCTAAAAAGATGGCAAACATATGCCACCCTTTTAAATCTAAGCCCATAGGAGAGGGAAGAAGATATATCAACGCACCAATTAAGATGGGTATTATGATCTTAATTTGGGACATTGTTTTCTGCTTACCTTCGTTTCGTATCATTTTAAAAGGAAAAATCTTTGCACAAGCCAGCTTACTTCAAGAACTCATCAAAAAGGCTAATTTCTAGGATTCTGGTCTCACCAGTTGATTTTGCTGCTGTAGCGGTAATTTGCTCTCTGCAAGATCCTAAAAGCATTGCATAATTTTTATTTCCTTTTTGTGATTATCTTTTGATCTCAGATTATTCTCTTAAAAATTAAGATTATTTACATCGCAAAATTATGTATAAAAACTAAATTTAACGCGATATTGATAGATAATGAATATCAGATTGGCTTTCACTATAAACCCTTAAAAACCTAGATAATAATCCGTAATTATTACGGATAGATAAAAATCTAAATAAATTTTATTAATAATTTTACGTAAAAATACTAAAATTTTGGCAAAAAGGTAAATTCCATCAAAATAATTTACGTAAGAATAAATTGTTTTTTATCAAATTTCAATTAACTAATAATCTAAGAGGATTAAAAATGTCTTTAAAAAAATTACTATTGTGTGCAACTTTTCTTTGTTCCATCACGAATCAATGCATAAGTTCTGGCTTTTCAGAGGAAATAGAGACTTCAGACACAAAAGCTTCCGCTGTAAGAGAAGGCAGAGCCTCTTGTCCTTCCATGAGTATGGTTATTAGTGGATTTCCAGAGTTTTCCCCAAAGGCCCAAATTGTATTTGAACAAGTAAAACGGGTCATTGCTGATGCTTTTTCTCGCTATGGATATAGCCCCTTAGAAACATCTACCTTTGAGCGCGTCGAAACGATCCAAGCAAAAGGAATGGTAGATAAAGAAATTTATGCTCTTCGACGCTTGCAAGCTGAAGAAGGTGAAGGAGATAAAGACCTTGCTTTACGTTTTGATTTAACCGTCCCGCTAGCAAGATATGTAGCGGAACATTCGAATAAGCTTACTTTCCCCTTTAGAAGGCAAGCTGTAGGAAAAGTATACAGAGGAGAGAAAGCATCAACAGGAAGATACAGAGAATTTTATCAATTTGATGCAGACATCATAGGAAGAGGTACACTTGATATTATTCATGATGCTGAGCCCCCTGCTATGATTCATGAAATTTTTGACTCTTTGGGAATTGGGGAATTTGTTATTCGCCTTAATAACAGAAAAATTCTTCAAGGGATGTTTGGAAGTTTAGGGATAGAAGATCCAAAAAAGATAAAAAAAGCGATTAGAGTTGTCGATAGTTTAGAAAAGGTATCAAGAGGTGAAACAGTTTCTCAGCTCATCGAATTAGGAATTGCACCAGAAAAAGTTGACGAATTGATTGACATACTTACAACAACGGCTCCAAACAATTCAATACTCGAACGACTAGACCTGATGGCAGCTTCGATGGAGGCTGGTTTTAAAGAAGGCACTGATCAACTTAAGGCAGTATACGATGCAACTCTTGCTTTAGGCGTCCCTGAAAGACGATTAAGAATTGATCTTGGAATTGCTCGTGGTCTTGATTATTGAACTGTCTACGAAACAAATCTCTTGGCTGCTCCTGATCTAGGAAGTATTTGCAGCGGCGGCCGTTATGATGAGCTCATTTCCAAATACGCTGAAGCAAGAGAATCTTTTCCAGGTGTTGGAATTTCTATTGGCCTGACTCGCTTATTATCGAATTTATTTGAACGAGGCATCTTAAGAGCTGAAACTCAATCACCAGCCAAAGTTTTGGTAACCACTCAAGACAGAGCTCTTTTATCTTCCTATCAAGCCATAGCAGCCACTCTAAGAAGGGCGGGAATAAATACAGAAATTTATTACGAAGACTCTAGGCTTGGTAAGCAAATAACTTCCGCTTCTAAAAAAGGAATACCGTTCGTTTTGATTGGCAATAATTCTGAACTTAGTTCTGGAAATATTAATGTGAAAAATTTGCTGACCGGCATTCAAGAGACTATTCCGGTTGATGTTCTAGCCGAATACCTAAGAGCCCATTAAGAAAAGAAAAAGGACATAAGTAAAATAATAGATTTTTTATTTATGTCCTATCCTCAACAATTTGGAATTATTGGACATTTAATAAAGAGTAAAGAGTATTATGACAGTTTCAATTAAAACGATTCATTTATCCTACAATGAAGAAAAAGCTATACGCCAGTCACTTTCGAAAGTTACCTTTCCAGAAAGTGAAAAAGATTTACTCAATAACATGAAAAATTACGCATCTTGTTTGCTGGAATCGCTTGATGATCGACATTTAAGACAAATAACTGATTTTTCCAAGAAATCTGATGAAGTAGCACTGATTGTTCGAGGATTACCAATGGAAACTTGCCCGCCGCAAACCCCAGAAGATGGAAAATGTTCTATAAACTCCATACCATTTGCATCAGCTTTAAATTTTGGCATGTATGCTCTTCTTGACATTTGCCCTGTAACTTATTTGGGAGAAAATGATGGTCATCTTATTCGCCATGTTGTCCCCACAAAAAACGGAATCAATCAAAAAAGTTCTTACGGAAGTGAAAGCTTGGGAATGCACGTAGACGATTGTCACCTGCCGCTGACTCCAGAACTTGAAGAAACTTCTTCACATAAATTGTCTCCTTGTCCTGAATATTTATCCCTTTATGGCATTAGATGCGATGCCAAAGTTTTCACAAAGATAAGTCTTCTAAGCAGAGCTTTAGATTTTCTAGATGAAGATACAATTGAACAATTAGAACAACCTAATTTCATTCTTACAACCCCAGACTCTTTTGGAGAAAAAAGGCAATTTGAATATCCAGTCATTATTCGAAAAGATAAGGAAACAGTTTTTTCTCGATTTGATAAAGAATTCACAATACCTAAAACATTAGAGGCTCAAAGAGCGCTTGATGCTCTTAATACACATCTTCTGGACTCACGGGTTGTTAATCATCTTCTCTTGTTACCAGGTGATTTTCTAATATTTAAAAATCAAAGAGTTACCCATGCAAGAGAGAAATTTACCCCTCGTTTTGATGGAACGGATCGGTGGATGATAAGGCTGTTTGGACTTAATAGTCTTGAAAAAGCTCTGCCAGTTAACGCAAACAATCCTTATTATCTTGTTGCGTAGGTCATTTCATGTCTTCCTATTTGTCAAATTGGGCTTTGCTTGTCCTTGCTAGTTTGGGTGCTTCCGCGGTACCAGGCATAAGTTTTGCCCTTGTTGTTCGCAACACACTCGCCGCATCTAAACGTCAAATTGGTATTTTGACGGCGGCTGGGCTATCTGTTGGAATGCTAATTTATGCTCTGATCATTTGCTTTGGACTGGATGCGTTTCTTTCCCATAGAATTCATGAGGTTTTAAAATATGCCGGCGCTGTTTATCTTGGATACATAGGCTTAAAAAGCATTTTTCAGAACAAACCCTTATCTAGTGAGGAAAATCTGTTAAATGCTTGCACAAAACATAAGATAAACGTTTTGTCTGCTTTCTCCATGGGCTTTGTAACAAATATTCTTAACCCAAAAGTAATGATATTTTTCATAGCCCTATTTAGCCAATTTATTAATGATAACACCCCGCTTTCAGTATCTCTAACATATGCTTTTACATCGGTGTTCATTGAATTTTTATGGTTTTCTGGGTTAAGCATTTTAATCACGCATTCTTCGTTTTTAGAAACAATTAAAAACGCCTCCCGTTACATAGAAATTGCAATGGGAATCATATTCATCATATTGAGCGTTAGCGTTTTTATTAATCCGTAAGAAAGGTATTGCATGAAAAATTAATTGAAAAAATATTCAAAATTTATAATGAAATCAAAAAAGGTATAGTAAAAAATATGAAAAAAATAATTTCGTCATTAATAATGACCGTCCTTTTCCTGGGTATTTGTGGATCATTACTTGCAGAGGAAAAAAAGATCGTAAAAATTCTCATCAGCAAAAGCGCAGCGCATCCGGCTTTAGATTCAACAACAGAAGGTGTTATCGATGCTATAAAGGCAGGAGGGTATCGTGAGGGTGAAAATCTTGAAATTCGAATTGAGAATGCCCAAGGAAATCCTGGGCTTGCAGCTCAAATTGCCTCAAAATTCGTTAACCAAAGCGCGGACGTTATTGTAGCTATTGCCACAGTTTCAGCGCAAAGTTTTCTTAAATACGCTCAGGAAGGTAGAGCGAAATTGGCTTTCAGCACAGTTACGGATCCTGTTGCCTCAAGTGTTGTGTCTTCCCTTGAAAACCCTGGGAACAGTACTTCAGGCGCATCAAATTTTGTCGACTTAAAACCACAAATAAGGCTTTTTAAAAGAATTCAACCTTCGTTAAAGAAATTGGGAATTATTTATAATCCCGGAGAAATTAATGGTGTTGTGATCGTTAAAAAATTAGAAGAAATTGCCGGTGAATTTGATATTGAAATTGTTAAGCAAACCGTTTCCAAAACTGCTGACGTTCCCCAAGCTGCTTCTGGGCTGTGCGAAAGATGCGAGGCTATCTTTATTAGCAATGACAATACAGCTCTAGCAGGATTTCAAAGCATCGTAAAAGCTTGCATGGAAAAGAAAATCCCTCTTTATGTGAGTGATACAGATGATGTCGAACATGGAGCAGTTGCTGCACTAGGCCCCAATCAATTTAAAGTAGGACAAAAAACAGGAAGATTGGTTTTAAGAGCTCTTGAAGGTGAAGATCTAGGAACAATCCCGGTTGAATTTCCAAATGAAGAAGACTTAGAACTGTTCCTAAATTTAGATGCTGCCAAAAATGTGAATCTTGAGATCCCCGAAGATATTATTAAATCTGCAACTAAGACCTTTGAAAAACCTGTTGCAAAGTGAGTATGTAAAATGACGCTATCAGAATTTCTAATGTGTCTAGAGCTTGGTCTCATCTATGGCATAGTGTCGGTTGGAATATATCTTACTTTTAGAACGATAGATTTTCCAGATCTTGGATGTGATGGGACCTTTGTTCTTGGTGCTGTAACGTCTGCTGTTTTAATAGATAAAGGCTTTGACCCAAGCTTTTCGCTTATATGTGCTATTTTCACCGGTTCCATAGCCGGCCTTGTAACCGGACTGCTGAATGTTGTGTTCAAAATAACAGACTTGTTATGCGGGATTCTTGTCGCCTTTATGTTGTATTCCATTAACTTAAAAATAATGGGCGGTATCCCTAACATTGCCCTTATTGGTCGAGAAACTATCTTTACAAATCACTCAGCTGTGTCTCTTTTACTTTTTCTCACCATCCTCATTGTTTTGGGTATTGCCTATGTATTAACCACTGATTTTGGTTTGGCTTTAAGAAGTATTGGGCAAAATAAACGACTTGGAATGAATGTAGGAGTAAAAATAGGTAGCATGACAATTATAGGTCTTGCCTTAAGCAATGCATTGATTGCGCTTGGTGGAGCTCTATTCAGTCAACATCAGGGATTTGTCGATATTTCACAAGGCTTTGGCACAATCATAATAGGACTTGCAGCCGTTATGATTGGGGAAAAGATACTACCCACAAAATCACTGTTTTTAATCATATTTTCTTCTTTTCTAGGATCCGTCCTTTATAGAGTTTTTATCGCTGTTGCTCTTCATAGTGAAAGGATTGGCATTGAAACACAGGATCTTAATCTTATAACCGGTTTGATGGTTATTGCAGTTATGTTAATTCCAAAAGCAGGGAAAAAATCATGATGATGAGTCTTAAAAACGTTTATGTAACTCTTGGCGCCAATACAAAACTGGAAAGAAATGTTCTAAAGGGGCTTAGTATGGAAATCACAGAGGGTGAATTTGTCGTACTAATTGGAGGAAATGGCGCTGGTAAGTCAACATTGTTTAGCATCCTTTCCGGATATAGACTGCCAGACAAAGGATCTATCTTTATCGACAAAACCGACGTTACTAAAATTTCTCAACCAACAAGATCTGCTTTTGTTTCTGAGGTTATGCAAGATCCAAAACTTGGAACAATGGAAAAAATGACCATTGAAGAGAATCTAAGTTTCGCTTTGATGCGCGGGAGAAAACGACACCTCTTGCCGCACAATACCAAATCACGCCGAAATCTTTTCCGAGAAAAATTATCGCTCCTTAATATGAAATTAGAAGACAGAATGGATGAGCTTGTTGGCAATTTGTCAGGCGGACAACGTCAGGCTCTTGCCTTAATTATGGCTGTTTTAACAGAGTCAAAGGTTCTCCTTCTTGACGAAATCACAGCAGCTTTAGATCCTAAAACAGCCGAAAATGTTATGAATTTAGCGGCCAAAATTGTTGAGGAACAAAAACAAACTACACTTATGATTACTCATAACATGCATCATGCAATTCAATATGGAGATCGTCTTATGCTGTTACAAGATGGAAAAATTACAAAGAAGTATTCAAAATCTCAAAAATCCGTTTTAACTCCTTTAACTATTGCACAAGAGTTTTGTGATTAATTGCCATTGATTTAGATCACATGCTTCGAAAAAATATGTTTATCTGCTTCCTTTTCCATTAAACCGCAGGAACTGCAAGCGTCTGATTTCCTGCAGGGTCTGCTGCGGGCACTGGAGGAACGGCTGAAGGATCGGCTGGTGCCGGTGAAGGTGTTACGGGCGCTGGAGGAGGAGCTGACGCCGCATCAGCAGAAACCGTTTTATCTTGACTCTCTTGCATAGGAGCTGAAGGGGATATCAGAGGAGTTGCGACCACAGGAGAAGTAGAAGGAGCCACTTTTGCCATATCCATTCCAAAACTTATATCGTCTGTCAAACCAGAAGCAGGCCAAACAAGGACACAAATAATAGATTCATTCACAGGGAAAACATGCGATTTCATTGGGATATCTTTCCCATTTTTTTGATAATTGAAATCAACCCCCATCCAATCACCGGCTTTCATCGCACTGACGCTATTAAACATTTTTCTTGTATTCGTTTCTCTTTCTCCAGATAGTATTTCTGACGTCGCTCCACCACCGACCGAAGAGTAAAAGAGGGTATATTTCCCATCGTTCCCCTTTTGTGAGCAAACGATAACCTCACCACCTGTAAGATTTTTTGAAATATCTGGCAGTGCCAACAATAAATTATCCTTAGATGGACTAACCCTTATAGCATCTTTTAAAGCAACTGTAGATTTCTCATGTTCTATTTTAGCGCTACAAAAAGCGTCACTTACCAATAAGCTAACAATAGCTATGCTTATAAATAAAATTTTCATGCGCCCTATCTCCAAACTTTTTTAAAATCCAATCCTTCACTTTAAACCTATAGCAAGAAAGCATTAAGGCTCTCTTAATTAAGACAAAAATTATGGTTGGTATTTCTGCTGATGATCTAACTCAGTATGAATATGGGAAAAAATCGATAACACAAGAAGAGTTTTTAAAGCTTTCTAAACTTCATAAGATTGCACCAAATTTCTAATTTTTTTCTTTAATTTTAAAGCAAAAAATAACGTGATGGGACTGTTGAAAAAACAATCACATTGTTGACTACTATTCTATAATTGTGATTAAAAATCTTAAAATAAGGGAAATTTTTTCTTAAATTCAACCAGTTTTGGATTAATAAAAAACTTCAGTAAATTTTAGTATTTATCAAAGTTATTAATTTAAAAAAATATTTTTTTTTAACAAAAAAATTTAATACTGCTTTTAAATAGTTGAATAAGATTTATAAAAAAAATTGATTTTTTCTTCATCTACGATGATATAATCCTACTCAAAATATCAAATAGAAAATAAAATATGAAAATAAAAAATATTGTAATCTTCATTTTTTACTTAATTTGTCCATCTTTATCACTATTTAATCATCCAGCAAAGGCCAGCGATTTTGTAGACTCTTTAATGGATGAGAGTACTGACTCTTTCTTGTCTAGAAATAAAAATCTGTTGGTTTATCCTGTAAAAGAGGTTACTAAGCAAAAGAGGTTTAGTTATGGCAGTATTCCAAGAAAAGCATTTTTAATGGGCTTTGTAAGTCTTGTGATGAGTTCTGCCTTTCACACAGCCGTATGTCAAAATGATAACAGTAAGCATTCTAATTTACCTTTAATCCGACAATCTCGAGTGGCAATTATTGGGGGAGGTTTGTCCGGTTTAACCATGGGGCATAGGTTGAAACAAAAAGGATATCAAAATATCGCGGTTTATGAAGCTAAATCTCGAGTAGGAGGCAGGGTCCATACAGTTTACGTTAAAAATAATGGCGGCACTTACTCTATGGCTGAACTAGGAGGGCATAGTATTACTGATGGTGGGGATGCTGAACATTTTCTGAATCTTACAAAAGAATTAGGACTTGAAATTGAAGATGATCCTCGTTGTCTTTCTCGAGGGTTCTATGCAAATGGAAAGCTCTATGATTCCAAAGAACTTTTAAGAACTTCTGGTTTTACGCAAGAAAAGCTGAGCGAGATTTTACAAACTTTGCCGCCTTCTGCATGCTCTATGGCGGATGTCATCGATTATGTATTTGCAGAAAACCCTCTCTTAAAACGTGTTTTTACATATCATGTAGGATCGTATGAAGGTTTGCCTACAAAAAATTTAGCTATATTTCACAATATTGAAACGTTTAAATTTTTTCTTCCAGGAGGTAAGGCCGCATTTCAAGAAACAAAAGGGACCGACGAACCTTTTGTTTTGAGATATGTAAAAGGTGGAAATAGCAGATTACCTCTTGCATTAGCAGGGGCTTTGGAAGGTAGGGTTTTTTTAAATAAAGCTCTTCGCAGAGTTTCTCGGTATGAAGGCGGCATAAAACTGGAGTTTACTGATAATACAACATCCTTTTGTGACAAGCTGATTCTTTCTATTCCATGCAGTACTTTTAAAGATATCATTTGGGAAGATTCATTGTTATCTAAAGAGCGACTAGATGAGATGCATCAAGTTGAGTATGGGGCAAATGGTAAAATTGTAGTACCTCTGGATGCTAGTAGCAGAAAACCTAATTATTCTTCAGTAACTGCAGATCATATAGGCACATTAGAAAATAATGATTATAAGCTCTTAGTGTTTTTTACAGATGGAGTCTGGGGCAAATCATTAAATAAAAATCTAAAGCACTATTATCCTTCGATTACCGAAATGGTAGAAGCTAACTATGGAAAGCAACAAGATTTACAGTCAGAGCCAGTTACTGTTTCTGAAGAGCTTTACAGCCGCTATGATAAACCTATAGTTAAATCTTGGGCTGAAGATCCTTATGCGCAAGGATCTTACTCAGCTGTTGGAACCATGCTTGGAAGTAGATTTTTAGAAAAAACTGAAATTAGAGGCATACCCTTTAAAGCGATGTTTACGCCTATTAACGATGAAATATTTTTTATTGGGGAACACACATCAGTGATAGAAGAAATGGGAAGCATGGAAGCGGCAGTAGAATCTGCAGAAAGACAAGCCAGGTTGTTTTAGAATTTATCTTTTATATCTAAATTATCGTAGAGGCTGAAAATAAAGATTTTAAAGATCTGAAGGTGAAGTTAAATATGTACCATCTTGATGAAAACCAAACAGTTGCACATTTTTTTCCTTTAAAATCGAGCTGGAAGAAAAAATTAAGTCCTGTAGAGCATTTTTTTTCTTGTTTATTTCCAAGTGGTGGGCTGTGTTTTAAAGGAAAAATCAATGTAAAAAGATTTTTAGATGCAATGCAGATTGCTTTGGAGAGCTTTGATTTTTTGTTTTGTCAAATTTATAAAGATCAAGATGATTTATATGCACGTTACTCGAGTGATAGCAAAGTTGGCGCTTTTATCCAATTAGAGTTAGACACAAAAGATGAAACGATTAATGCTATTACCTTTCCTTCTATTCTCCCTTATAAAGTTGACGAAAGAATAACAAGAGGTGTTGCAGATCAGTTAGAGGGCTTACCTATGTGTGCCTTTAGATTAACTCAGTTAACAGATGGTTTTGTAATAGGGTATTACATAAATCATACTTTTCTAGATCAATCTAGCACAACTTATTTCTTTAAGTATTTATCCCATCTCTATACTTATGGGAAGGATAATCTAACCTTACAAAAACCTTATCTTATAGACTCAGAATTTTTAGAAACAGGGTATGATACGGCTTTTGAGAGTGCTGAAGATCTGAAAGAATACGGTGAAACTCTTATGGGATTTAAATATACACCTAAAAAGGAAGATAATTCGGCTTTATTGCCTCAATTTGATACTAAGATAACGGTTAATTTAAATTTTGATTTAAATGAAATCAATAAACTCAAATATCTTTCAAAACAATATGTTTCCGCAAATGATATAATCCAAGCAGTTTTGCTCAAAATTTATTCTTTCAATCCTAATTTGGCCTTGGATGACGATTTTTGCTTAGGGTTTCCTTGTAATATGAGAAAGCGATGTGGATTAGGGGAGGAATCAATCGGGAATTTTATAAGTCACCCGCGAATATTATTAAAAATAGATGAGATTAGAAAATCAACTATATTAGAATTAGCTATAATCAGTAGAAAATGTATCTCAGGTGTTGATGTAGATTATTTCAGAAAAAATTTAATTTGGTATAAAGGTTTTAAAAAAAATCAGGAAAATGCAATAGACTACATGCCTATTTTTAGTTTCTTAAATTGTAGGGCAACTAATTGGTCTACTTTTAATTATGACGATATTATCTTTGATAATTCTAGGCCGCTCGAATTAAAAACTCCTTGTTATGCACGGTTTGGTGTCAATGTAATTGCTTTTGATAATAAAGAGAGTAAGAAAATATTGAAAACTTCTGTTTGTGTGGCAGCCAATTACTTGGGCTCGCTCATAAAACTAGGAAATACCTCAAACTTATTTGTTTGTAATGAAGTTTGCACGTAAACAAACGAATGGAAGCTGATTTAAAGGCATAAAAAAAGGCTCAAACCAGTAGAAAAAATCTGCAACAAAATAGTTTTCTATAAAATTAAAAACCGTTACCTTAAGAAGTTTAGTAAAACAAAATAAATAAAGCAAAGTCATGCAAAAAGGCAAAATTACTCTGCAGTTTTACGATTACTATAAAGGCCTTGAAGTAATAAATGATGTGAACTTCACATGGAGAGAAATAGACACTATTTCATGGATAATGAGTGGAAAAACAGGAAAAACAGCCGCTTTATTTCTTTCTATTTCTCCTAAAACATTGGAAACTCACACGCGTAATATTATGCGTAAGATCGAGTGTAACTCTCGGGAAGGCATAATAAATTTTATAGAAAAATCTGGTAAAGCTGAGTTAGTTAGAAAGCTTTATAAAACTCTTTTAATCCAGGGCGAGTTTGAAAAATGTTTAGAACAAATATTATTCTTAATAAAAGAGGATAATATAGCTTGTTTTTTCCATATTTTTACAAATACAGATCAAGAAATTTTTCAAAGGCTAAAAAAAGACTTAGAATCTGTAAATATCAAAGTTAATAATGTAAGCAAGAAGTCTCTTTCCGATCGTTTTTTAGAAGAAAAGGGAAATAGATATGATCTTTATTTGGTTGGTAAAGATGAAGCTGTTGGGTCATATCAAAACCTTTCTCAAAATATACAAAAACCTATTTTTGTTTTTTTTAATGAAGGAATACCAGCAGATACTAAAGCAGATTCAAGTAAGAATGTTTATTTAAGCTTCAAAACAGAAAATTACTACTTTTCTTTTTTAGAGCTTTTAAAAACAATACTCCTAAATAAAAATTTAGAAACCATTATAGAAGAATTCAAAAATCAGTATGAGAGCTTAGTTAAAAATTTTTCTGATGATAATTTTTTGTCTTTTGCGCCTCAAGAAGAAAATCTAGAGAGTGTACCGCAAGTTTTTTCTAACTCATTTGGTAACTTTTTAAGAAAGCACTTAAGAGTATTAATTTTTAGTTGTTTTTTATGTTTAATCTTTAGTGTGCTCCTGCTCCTAGAAACTCAAACGAGTAAAACAATTTATTCCGGATTAACTATCCCGCATGACAGTGTGTTTCTAAAACGGCCAGAAATCATAAAATCTATCGAAGAAAAATTGAGCGGTTCTCAAGAAATCCAAACTGTTGCACTTATAGGAATAGGAGGGGTAGGGAAGACAACAATTGCACGCCAATATGCTCATCAGCAAAACGCAGATGTGATATGGGAAATAAATGCGGAAAAAGAAAGTAGTTTGTTTGATTCGTTTGAGAGTCTGGCGTATGCTCTCGCTAAAACTGATGAAGATAAGAAGATATTGAAAGAGTTACAAGAAATAAATAATTATAAAGAGAGAATAGAAAAAATTCTTTCTTTTACCAAGGGAAGATTAAAAGCATATCGACAATGGTTTTTAATTTATGACAACGTTGAGAATTTTTCAGATATTCAAAAATATTTTCCCACGGATTCAAAAGTTTGGGGAAATGGAAGAATTATAATTACAACTAAAGACAGTAACATAGCAAGTAATAGCTACGTTAACCATATTCTTTTGGTTGGAGAGTTAAGCGAAAAGGAAAAATTGAATCTTTTTATGAATGTTATGACTCATGGAAGTTCTTATCCTTTACTTTCTGCACAAAAACAGCATGTTCATGGTTTTTTAACTAAACTACCTCCTTTTCCGTTGGATATATCTACGGCAGCGTATTATCTAAAAGCAACCAATATTTATTATGATGAGTATATAGAAAGACTCCATAAACATGATGTAAACTTTGAGGACACTCAAGAAAACATTATAAAAGAATCAACTGAATACACTAAAACACGTCAAAAAATTATTCTATTAACAGTGGAAAAACTTATAAATATAAATAAAGATTTCAAAGATCTTTTATTATTTATAGCTCTTTTGGATTCTCAAGAGATTCCGCGTGATCTTTTAGAAAAATTCAAATCTAATTTTATTGTTGATAGCTTTATCTACAATTTAAAAAAATATTCTCTCATTACCAATGAATCATCTATGCGCTCTATTCTTTGTTTTTCTATTCATCGTAGTATGCAAGCTATTAGTTTGGCTTGTTTAAGCAACATACTTAACTCAAACGAAAAAAATCAAATCATTCAAAATATTTCTTACTCTTTGAAAAAGTATACAAATGACGTAATAAGTACCGAAGATTTTTCAAAGTTTAAACTTGTTATTAATCATTGTGCAACATTTCTAAATCAAAAGATTATATTGGATGAAACTATCAAGAAAGAAATCGAAAGCGAACTAGGGTGTATATATTTTTATCTAGGTGATTATAAAAAAGCAATAGAGATACTGGATGAAAGCCTCTCAGATTTAAATAAACATAAAAGCACAAATTATAATCAGATTGCTCGGATTCTCTCATATTTAGGAATGATTTATGAAGAGCAAGGAGATTACAAAAAAGCAAAAGATTTGCTTGAAGAAAGTCTTGCAATCTACCGAAAACATCTTCCAGAAAATCATGTAGGAATCGCTAGAACATTATCATATTTAGGTTTAGCACATAAAGACTTAAGAGAAGATAGAACAGCTAAGGAACTTCTTGAACAAGCTCTTTCGATTTATAGAAAACACCTTCCAGAAAATCATGTAGGAATTGCTAGAGCATTATCTTATTTAGGAATAAACTGTAGAGAGCATGGAGATTATAAAAAAGCCGTAGAGTTGCTTGAGGAAAGTACGGCCATTTATAAAAAGTATCTTCCAGAAAATTTTACTTTTATTGCGCAAATTTTAAGTTATTTAGGAATTGTCTATAGGGAATTAGGAAATTATAAAAAAGCCATAGAATTACTGGAGGAAAGTACAGCTATTTACAAAAAATATCTTCCTGAGAATCATCTTGATGTTGCCGTTAATCTTATGTATTTGGGGAGCGCATATAGAGAATTGGGAAATTATAAAAAAGCCATAGAATTACTTGAGGAAAGCATTGATATTTACAAAAAGTATATTTCTGAAGATAACATTGACCTTGCTGATGCTTTAACATATTTGGGAGAAAATTATAGAGAAGTTGGAAATTATAAAAAGGCAAAAAATTTGTTTGAAGATAGCCTTAGAATGACAAAAATACATCTTCCTGAAAATCATATAGATATTGGGTGGATTTTAACTCTTTTAGGACATATCTATAAACAGCAAGGAGATTATGAAAAAGCTAAGGATTTGCTTGAAGAAAGTCTAATGATTCATAGAAAGAACCTTCCTGAGGGCCATATAGATATTGCATGGGTTTTGGCAGTTTTGGGAGATGCTTACGGTTATTTAGGGTACTATACACAAGCAAATGAATATTTTGAAAAAAGTTTTTCGGTATATAAAAAGCATTTCGAGTTTGAAGAAAATCATATAAAAATGGGCTGGATTTTGATGTATCTAGGTGATTTTTATAAAAATGCAAGGCAGCTTGAAAAAGCAAAAGAGTCATACGAAGCAAGTTTAAAAATCTACGAAAAGCATTTTGGTAAAAATCACATTGATACCATACGGCTATTAAAAAATCTGGGGCAAGTTTACCTTCTACAAGGAAATATACAAATTGCTGAAAAACTTATTAAAGAAGCTTTAGAGGTGTTTCAGAAAAATGAACATTCTGAGAGCTATATGTGTTTAGAAAGCCTAGCTGAAATATATATGATAAAATCTTCAGAATCACATAAGAGCCAGGATATAAATCAATCAAACATTTTTAAAAGGCAGGCTGTTGATTGTTTAAAAAAAGCTTTGGGGATAATAGAAATTTATTATCCTGAGGATTCGCCGCACATTACAAGGATCGAATTAAATTTGAAAAAATTATTATTAAATAATACGCCTGATCTTGTTTCAAAGTAGGCATTCTAAGCGTACAGAATCGTTTTCCTATATACGGGCAGAAATCTTATTAAAACAGAACGTCATTTTATGTGATTTATTCAGAGATAAAATCAACTTTATTTTATGTGGTTAATTTTTGTTCTTGCTTTCTTTTCGTTGAAAAAGGTAAAACATCTACACTATGTTTATTTAATGAGAAATGACGTATATGAACAAAGCAAAGATTTCTGTTGTTGGATGTGGATATTGGGGCAAAAACTTTGTTCGTAATTTTGCTGGATTAGGTAATTTGGAATCAATATGTGATGAAAATCAAGAATGTTTAAAAAGTATATCCAATCAATATCAAGTACCAATACGTACTTTTGACCAGATCATTAAGAGTGACGTAGATGGAATTGTCATTTCTGCGCCTCCAGCTCACCATTATAGGCTTGCTCGAAAATCTCTTGAAGCAGGAAAG
>Ga0214919_10006002_pt1 | contig 16885 bp, 16 predicted proteins | sample LL1503_MetaG_FD_177994 | JGI IMG/M metagenome (GOLD analysis project Ga0214919, IMG submission 177994) | Freshwater microbial communities from Lake Lanier, Atlanta, Georgia, United States - LL-1503 | ecosystem: Environmental > Aquatic > Freshwater > Lake | place: USA: Georgia | collected... | reverse complement strand
CGCTCGACCTGCTGCGCCTTCACCATGAGCGCATCGAAGCCTGGATTCTTGAGCAGGGCGGCGTGCAGTTTGACGCGACCGCCGCGACCAGTGCGCTGCGCGTGGTGGCTTGAAGATAGCAAAAAAGCTATAATATGATCAATTGGACTGTGACCTTGCATCCGCTAGCAGAACCGGAATTGCACGCCATGCCCGCCGACATCCGAGCCCGCTTTTTGCACATCGCTGAACTGCTGCAAGACTTCGGTCCGCAGCGCGTTGGCCTGCCTCACATCCGCCCATTGGAGGGCAAGCTCTGGGAGATGCGGATGCAAGGCCGCGACGGCATCGCTCGCGCCGTCTATGCCGCCGTCCAGGGTCGCCGCCTGCTCGTGCTGCATGTGTTCGCCAAGAAGACTCGCAGCACGCCCCGCAGCGCATTGGAAATCGCTCGCAAACGACTGGACGCCACATCATGAGGACCCTCAAGGACATCAAGCACGAACTGCTGGCAGACCCCGAAGTGCAGGGCGAATACCGCAATCAGGCCCCGGAGTTCGACATGGCCCGTGAACTGATTGCTGCCCGCGCCCGCGCCGGCATGACTCAAAGCGAAGTGGCTGCCCGCATGGGCACGACCCAAAGTGTGATTGCCCGACTGGAGGGCGGCAAACAAGCGCCCTCTCTGCGCACCGTGCAACGCTATGCCCAGGCAGTTGGCGCCCGTGCAGTGATGCGCATCGAGGCGCTGCCGGTGTCCACATGAATGAGCCAAGCGACAAGAGCTACGACGAATCGCTGACCTTAGCTCTGACCGACCTCGACGAGGCCGCCGCCTACCTTGATGCCGTGGCAGTCACAACCAAGCAAGACATCTTCGAGCGGCTGATTGGCGAGGCTTATCAAGTAATTGCCGCGCTGGCCATCGACTGCGGCAGGTTCGATGACCCGCACGTCATCAATGCACTGGACAACCTTGTAGCGCTGCGTATCGTTCACGAAGACGTGCTGCCTTTCCCGAGCAAGGGCGCACCGGGATAGTCTCGAATTCCGCGCCGATGACGCTCGCCCAGCGCTAGCGCGACCGCAACATGCCCTGGACCCCCAGGCGCGTTATTCGATGAAATGCCGACTTCCAGCCTTCTGGAAACGCTGCCCGCGCTGTTGGCAGCTGACCGGCCAGCGACTTGGGCGCGTGCGATTACCTGCTCGAAATTGAGCCGGTAATTCATCACCGCGTCCGCGGGAGTCCGGCGTAATTGCCGTCGACATCGCCCCGCATCACCCCGCCAAGGCCGAAATATACAGGCCTGGCCGCTTGACATATCGGAGGCCAGTGCCAGCACCGTACCTGGGCTCAGGTTGGCCTTGCCGGGCATCGTCAGGTCGGCCTGGTTGAAGAATAACCACTGCGGGTCTGGCGAGGGCCAGCAGACAACGTGCTTGAACACTGCGATTGCGTCGCTGAGCTCAACTTTGCCGTTGCCGTCGAAGTCGGCCGCATACGCCTGATACGGTGACAGCGCCTTGCCTGCGCCGTTGTCGTCTAGGCCGACGATCATCTTCAGGATCGCTGCGCCGGGTTCGTCGTTTCGGGGTGCCCCGCTTGGGAAATCGTCTTACATCCGCCGTTACATCGGCCGCGACGGGCGAAAAAATGCCCGGACTTGCCGGGCCTTGATTAAATTCCTAAGTGATTGATTCACTTGGCTTTTTCTTTGTGGAGGCGCGACCCGGAGTCGAACCGGGCTAGACGGATTTGCAATCCGTTGCATAACCGATTTGCTATCGCGCCAAAATACTGCGATCGGCGACATCATCAGAAATGATGAAACCTATCAGTAAATTCGTTCCCTATGACAAAAACGGGAAGCCTAGGCTTCCCGTTTTGAATTTGGAGCGGGAGAAGAGTCTCGAACTCTCGACCTCAACCTTGGCAAGGTTGCGCTCTACCAACTGAGCTACTCCCGCAAAAATCAATCGGCTCTTCTGGAGCCATCAACATCAGTCTTTCAGCTGCGCCGACTGCCTTTGTTCAGCACAGCCAGCATTCTATACCGAATTTTGATCGAAATACAAGAGGGCCGCCGACGATTTTTCAATGCGGCAAGGCATCGCCCACTGCGGGGATCGCGTCGCTCTTGGCCGTCTCGACCTTGACCGCCGCAGGTTCATCATCGGGCAGCGGCACGGGCATAGACTCCAACGCAAACTCAAGAACCTGATCGATCCAGCGAACTGGCACGATCTCGAGGTGATTCTTCACGTTCTCGGGGATGTCCTGTAAATCCTTGACGTTTTCTTCAGGGATCAGCACGGTCTTGATGCCACCGCGGTGCGCCGCGAGCAACTTCTCCTTCAGTCCTCCGATGGCGGTGACTTCGCCGCGCAAGGTGATCTCACCCGTCATGGCCACGCCAGCCTTGACCGGAATGTTGGTCAATGCCGAGACAAACGCTGTCGCCATCGCGGCACCGGCACTCGGTCCGTCCTTGGGCGTCGCACCGTCGGGGACATGGATGTGAACGTCGCGCTTCTCGAACATCTCGTCCTTGATGCCCAGTCGCCGCGCCCGACTGCGAACCACCGAGCGCGCGGCTTCCACCGACTCCTTCATCACGTCACCGAGCGAACCGGTGCGGATGATCACGCCCTTGCCGGGCATCATGGTCGACTCGATCGTCAGAAGATCGCCGCCGACTTCGGTCCAAGCCAGACCCACCACTTGGCCGACCTGGTTTTTCTTCTCCGCGCGGCCAAAATCGAACTTGCGCACGCCCAGAAAGTCATTCAGGTTCTCGTCCGTGACGATCACTTTGCCAGTGACCTTCTTGAGCAGGATGCTCTTGACGGTCTTGCGGCAGATCTTGGAGATTTCGCGCTCAAGCGACCGCACCCCGGCCTCGCGGGTGTAGTACTGGATGATGCCGCGAATCGCCGACTCGGTGACTTCCATCTCCTCGTCTTTGATGCCGTTGTTCTTGGCCTGTTTCGGACACAGGTAACGCTGGGCTATGTTGACCTTTTCGTCTTCCGTGTAGCCGGCCAGACGGATCACCTCCATCCGGTCAAGCAAGGCCGGCGGGATGTTCATCGAGTTCGAGGTCGCAATGAACATCACGTCCGACAGATCGAAATCGACCTCGACGTAATGGTCACTGAAGGTGTGGTTCTGCTCCGGATCCAGCACTTCGAGCAGCGCGGATGACGGATCGCCGCGGAAGTCCATGCCCAGCTTGTCGATCTCATCGAGCAGGAACAAGGGGTTTCGAACGCCCACTTTGGTCAGGCTTTGCAACACTTTGCCTGGCATCGAGCCGATGTAGGTACGCCGGTGACCGCGGATCTCAGCCTCGTCACGCACACCACCCAAGGCCATACGGACGAACTTGCGTCCTGTGGCGCGCGCCACACTCTGGCCGAGCGAAGTCTTGCCAACACCCGGGGGACCAACCAGACAAAGGATAGGCGCCTTGACCTTGTCAACACGCTGCTGCACCGCGAGGTACTCGAGGATTCGTTCCTTGACTTTGTCGAGACCGTAATGGTCCTCGTTGAGCACGTCTTCAGCCAGCGGCAGATCATGCTTGACCTTGCTCTTCTTGGCCCAAGGCAAGCCGACCAATGTGTCGATGAAATTGCGCACCACGGTGGCTTCAGCAGACATCGGCGACATCAGCTTGAGCTTCTTGAGCTCGCTATCGGCTTTCTTGCGTGCTTCCTTGGACATCCGAGCGGCTTCGATCTTTTTCTCGAGTTCCTCGAGATCAGCGCCCTCTTCGCCGTCGCCCAATTCCTTCTGGATCGCCTTGACCTGCTCGTTGAGGTAATACTCGCGCTGGCTTTTTTCCATCTGCCGCTTGACGCGGCCGCGGATGCGCTTTTCGACCTGCAGGATGTCGACTTCATGCTCGAGCAACTCGAGCAACTTTTCCAAACGCTTGGCCACCACGAACAGGTCGAGCACGGACTGCTTGGCTTCGAGCTTGAGCGGCAAATGGGCTGCAATGGTGTCGGCAAGCCGACCTGGGTCATCAATGCCGGCAATCGAGGTCAGAATTTCCGGTGGGATCTTCTTGTTGAGCTTGACGTACTGGTCAAATTGCTGGGTGACCGCTCGGCGCAGTGCCTCAACCTCGGGCGTCGGTTCACCGGCCGGGTGCACCGGCGTGACCTCGGCCGTGAAATGCTCTGCTGTTTCGTGGATTTCGCGGGTCTGCGCTCGCTGCACACCTTCGACCAAGACTTTGACCGTGCCATCGGGCAACTTCAGCATCTGCAAGATACTCGAAACGCAACCAACCTCGAACATGTCCTCGGGCTTGGGCTCGTCCTTGCCGGCAGCTTTTTGAGCCACCAGCATGATTTGGCGGCCAGCTTCCATAGCCGCCTCCAAGGCCTTGATGGACTTGGGACGACCGACAAACAGCGGGATGACCATGTGGGGAAACACGACCACATCACGCAGCGGCAACAGCGGCAGCGTGATCGGATCACTGGGTAGAACAGGATGTCCAGACATGGGTAACCTCTCTTTCTCAGGTCGACATGAGGCCTGAGCGGACGAATGCAAGTGTGCGGTCGGTCAAGCGGTCAGGCCTGGACCAAACCGATGGGCGTCTGTCGGTCAAGACGGCGATCAGGCGCTGGCCTTCTTCTCTCGGTACACGAGCAATGGTTTGGCACCCTCTTCGACGATATGCTCGTCGATCACCACTTTGGCCACGCCGTCCATGGTCGGGAGGTCAAACATCGTGTCGATCAGCGCGTTCTCCATGATGGAGCGCAAGCCGCGCGCACCCGTCTTGCGTTTGAGCGCTTTGCGCGCGATGGCTGTCAGCGCCGAAGGCCGGATCTCCAATTCAACGCCATCCATGAAGAAGAGCTTCTGGTACTGCTTGACCAACGCATTTCGCGGTTCGGTGAGGATCTGCACCATCGCCGATTCGGTCAACTCACCCAAGGTCGCAACCACGGGCAACCGACCCACCAGTTCGGGAATAAGGCCAAATTTGATCAGGTCTTCAGGCTCGGCCTCGCGGAACAGATCGGCAGCGCGCTTCTCAGTCTTGCTGTGAACCGACGCGGCAAAACCGATACCGGACTTCTCGGTCCGGTTCTGGATCACCTTTTCCAGCCCGTCAAAAGCGCCACCGCAAATAAACAGAATATTGGTGGTGTCGATCTGCAAGAAGTCTTGGTTCGGATGCTTGCGTCCGCCCTGCGGCGGCACACTGGCCATCGTGCCTTCGACCAGCTTGAGCAGCGCCTGTTGGACGCCTTCCCCAGAAACGTCGCGGGTGATGCTGGGGTTGTCAGACTTGCGGCTGATCTTGTCGATCTCATCGATGTAGACAATGCCTCGCTGCGCGCGCTCGACGTCGTAGTTGCAGTTCTGCAGCAGCTTTTGGATGATATTTTCCACATCCTCCCCGACGTAGCCAGCCTCGGTCAGCGTGGTGGCGTCGGCGATCACGAAAGGAACGTTCAACAGCTTGGCCAGGGTTTGTGCCAGCAGCGTCTTGCCCGAACCGGTGGGGCCGATCAGCAAGATATTGCTCTTGGTGAGTTCTACCTCCTCCTTGCTGCCTGAGCTCATGAACTTGAGCCGCTTGTAGTGGTTGTACACCGCCACCGACAAGGTCCGCTTGGCGGCATCCTGACCTATCACATACTGGTCCAGTGTGGTCTTGATCTCGATGGGCATCGGCAACTCGGACTTGGTCGCCTTTGCCCCTGCGCTGTCGACAGGCACCTCGTCGCGGATGATGTCATTGCACAGTTCAATGCATTCGTCGCAGATGAACACGGACGGGCCCGCAATGAGTTTCTTGACCTCATGCTGGCTCTTACCGCAGAAACTACAGTACAGAACTTTCTCGCCAGAGGCGCCCTTCTTGTCGGCCATGTGTGTGCTTGTGCTGTGGAAGGCGGATGGTGTCAGTTCAATGATAGTCGACTGGATCAGCCGGCATTTCGGTGCGGCCGATGACGATCGTGACAGAAAGTAAGCTCAGGCGCGCTTGGCGATGACCTGGTCGATCAGGCCATAGGTCAGCGCCTCCTCCGGCGACATGTAGTAATCACGCTCCATGTCAGAGGTGATCTTCTCGATCGTCTGACCGGTGCGGTCGGCGTAAATCCGGTTGAGTTGCTCCCGGGTTTTGATGATCTCGCGGGCATGTATCTCAATGTCTGTGGCTTGGCCCTGCGCACCACCCGATGGCTGGTGGATCATGATCTTTGCGTTGGGCAGTGCGATGCGCTTGCCTTTGGCGCCAGCCATCAGCAGGAACGATCCCATGCTCGCGGCCATACCCATGCACAAAGTCGAAACATCGGGCTTGATGAAGTTCATCGTGTCGAACACCGACAAACCCGCGCTGACGCTGCCGCCGGGGGAGTTGATGTAGAGGAAGATGTCCTTGTCGGGGTTCTCGCTCTCGAGAAACAACATTTGTGCCACTACAAGATTGGCAGTCATGTCATTGACCGGCCCGACCAGGAACACGATGCGCTCGCGCAGCAGTCGGCTGTAAATGTCGTAGGCACGTTCACCACGGCCGGATTGCTCGATGACGATGGGCACCATGCCCAGGGCTTGCGTCTCCATTGCGTTCATGGGGGTCCTTCAATTGGTCTGGACTGATTATGGCCCTCGGCAAGAGGGCTGGCAGTCGATGAAAAAAGGGGCGCCGACCGGTCAGTCATGCGCCCCGAGGCGGGGGTAGCGCAAACAAGCGCGCCGCTCAAAGGGCCGGCACGCCAAAAGTTCACGCCGTCATCAATTCGTCGAAAGGCAGGGCTTTGTCGTTGATCTTGACCAATCCCAGCACATGCTGGGTCACGTTGGTTTCGATCACCACCGCCTCGACCTCGGCCATGCGTTGGCGGTCAGACAGATACCAGCGCATCACCTCGGCCGGCTTCTCGTAGCTCTGTGACAGCTCTTCGATGTGGGCCTGCAACTGCTCGGGCCTGGCCCGCAGGTTGTTGATCTTGACCAACTCTGCCACCACCAGTCCCAGGCGAACCCGGCGCTCGGCCTGAGGCTGGAACAATTCTGAGGGGATCGGCGCTTTGTCGGCATCCTTGACGCCGCGCTGCTTCAAATCCTCGCGCGCGCTGGCCACGAGACGCTCCAATTCGCTGTCGATCAAGACCTTGGGCACATCAAGCTCAGCGACCTTGACCAAGGCGTCCATCGCCGCAGCCTTGTTGCGAGCCAAAACCCTGAACTTGACCTCACGCTCGAGGTTCTTGCGAACATCGGCGCGCAGGCCTTCGTTGCTGCCATCGGCAATGCCGAGCGACTGGATGAAGCCCTCGTCGAGATCGGGCAAGTGCTGTGCCTCGATCTTCTTCATCGTCACCAAGAAATCGGCCTCCTTGCCCGCCACGTCCTTGCCGTGGTAGTCAGCAGGGAATTGCAGCGGAAAAGTCTTGTTATCGCCGACTTTCATGCCGCGCACCGCCTTGTCGAACTGCTCAAGCATCTGGCCTTCGCCGATCAAGAACTGGAAGGCTTCAGCCTTGCCGCCCTCAAAAGGCTCGCCGTCGATCTTGCCCTCGAAGTCGATCGTCACACGGTCGCTCTCAGCAGCACCTTCAACCGCCGGACGTTGGGCAAAAGTGCGACGCTGCTTGCGCAGGATGTCAACGGTGCGGTCGATCGCAGCATCTGTCACTTCGCTGCTAATCCGGTCGACTTCCACCGCCGACAGGTCGCCGAGTTGGACTTCGGGATAAACCTCAAAGGTCGCGTCAAAGGCCAACTGACCTTCCGGCGACTCATCCTTTTGCGTCACCGTGGGCGTGCCAGCCACGCGCAGCTGGGCTTGGCCAGCGGCATCAGAAAATGCCTGGCCAAGCTTGTCATTCATGACTTCAGACTGCACAGAGTAGCCATAGCGCTGGGCCACCACCGACATCGGCACCTTGCCGGGACGGAAGCCATCGGCCTTGACGGTACGCGACAGCTTTTTGAGCCGGGTTTCGATTTCCGAGTTGAGCTCTGTCGCCGGGATCAGCAAGGTGATTCGGCGTTCGAGCTTGGCGAGGGTTTCAACAGTGACAGCCATGATGGGACTCACAGAAAAGTTGGATCTGGTGCGCGGGATCGGTCTGAAAAATCAGAGCTGACAACCACTTAGGAAACGAAGGAGGGAAGAAGTTTGCAACAAGATTTTCCAAGCCTACCCATAAGTTTACGGCATCACGGCCATCGCCTCGCTTTGGGCACTGCTCAAGCACCTCGCGGCCTTGCCGGTGCGGTCTGAAAGCGCTGTTGTACGGCAGCTAACGCCACGTCAGAAAGGCAATCCGTGCCGGGTCATCGTCAAATTTCCCCGATTGCACCTGACAATTCCTTCGGTCGCACAGCTCAGACCGGTTGCCTCCAACCCCATCAGCGCTGCAGCGCATTCCTTATCGCGCCTGGCTTTGCAAACCGGGGCGGCCAAAGAGATCAGCCCGGACAGCAACAAATTCGGCTCAGACGAGCAACGCTTGGGCCGAGCCGCCACATGGCAGACAATCCCCCAATGGCCAGACCCGTCCCTAGAATGACCGCCGCAGAGATCGAACGCGTGATTGCAACCGCCTGGGATGACAGGCCGCCGTACAAGGCTGTGCTGGTCGGCCATGGCTTGACGCCCGGCCAGATGGTCCAACTGTTGAAACGAGAACTCACACCGAACGCGTTCAAGGTTTGGACTGCCAGAACCCGCGGCCCGTTGCTACCAGCCCATGCTGCTGCCCATGCTGCGACAGGCCGCAATGCGCCCAAGCGCGGACGCTGAGGCCTATCAGCCGCTGCGACAACGCACGGCAGCTTAGAACTTGGAACGGTGGGGCATTAGGCCAGGCGGGCCATGCAGCCCAAATCTACGGCCTGACGACGGCGAGCACGGCTTTGCTGCATGAGATCGCAAAGAGGCCATGAATTCAAGAATGGTGCCGTCGGCGAGACTCGAACTCGCACAGCTTTCGCCACTACCCCCTCAAGATAGCGTGTCTACCAATTTCACCACGACGGCAATCTTTCCGGGCCTGGACCCAGAGTCTGTGCAGTTTGCTTGAGGCCTCGCTCACCAGACAGCCTCGAATTCTATACCGGAAACCTTCGCAATCCGCGACTGGCAAGCAAGCTTCTCAACATCATTGCACTTGCGCTGGGCGCAAGTGTCTGCGCCACTTTATTTGGTGGGGATGGTGCCCGGCGCAACAGTCGGTGCGACCGGGGCAGGCACAGCAATCGCTCCGCTCGCGGGGATAGCGCCCACGCCGCTGCTCGCCGCGCTGGCCGGTATCGCGGCGCGATCAAGGACGCTGCTGCCGCTGCTCGGAGACCGTGATGCCACACTGTTAGCCATGTAAGCCAATGACAAAGTACTGACGAAAAACACCGCCGCACAAACTGCCGTGAATCGAGACATGAAGTTCGCACTGCCGGTGGCCCCGAACAAGCTTCCCGAGGCGCCGCTGCCGAACGAAGCCCCCATGTCGGCACCCTTGCCATGCTGTATCAGCACCAGGCCGATCATCGCGATGGCGGCCAGCAATTGCACCACCAGCACCAGGTTTGTCCAAATCTGCATGTCGTCTACTCTCCAGGAACTCAGGTCTTGCGTGACAGGCGTATCAGCCTGCCGCGCGACAAATTGCAGCGAAATCGGCCGCCTTCAGGCTGGCGCCGCCGATCAAGCCACCATCGATATCGGGCTGGGACAACAAGCTGGCCGCGTTGTCGGGCTTCATGCTGCCTCCGTACAAAATCTTCATGTCACCGGCATGCGCGGTCGCGGCACCGAGTTGGGCACGCAGCAATGCATGCACTGACTGCGCCTGATCGGGTGTGGCCACCCGCCCTGTGCCTATGGCCCAGACCGGCTCGTACGCCACCACCATCTCGCCAGCACAATGGCCCAACGCATGTATCACTGCCGAGAGCTGGCGCTTGACCACCGCCTCGGTCTGACCAGCTTCGCGCTGCGCCAGCGTCTCGCCCACACAAACAATGGGCGTGATCCCGCAAGCCAACGCCGCTTTCGCCTTGTCGGCCACCAATTGATCGGTCTCGGCGTGGTACTGGCGACGCTCACTGTGACCGACGATCACATAGCGGCAGCCAAATTCGGCCAACATCGCTGCCGACACCTCGCCGGTATACGCGCCCGGCTCATGGGCAGAGCAATCCTGAGCACCCCAACGCAAATCGCTGCCCGCCAAGGCCACTGCCGTCTCTGACAGATAAGGATAAGGCACGCAGACGGCCACGTCGCAGCCAAACGGCCGAACGCCAATGATGCCCGCCAGCAACTCGGCATTGGCACGGTGGTTGCCATGCATTTTCCAGTTGCCGGCCACGAGTTTGCGTCGCATCACCCTCTCCTTCTACACAGTCCAGTCAAGCACGATCTTGCCGATGTGCTCGCCGGATTCCATCAGCGCATGGGCTTGCGCCGCCTGCGCAGCAGGGAAGACAGTGTGAATCACTGGCTTGATGCGGCCGGCCTCTATCAACGGCCAGACATGCTGGCGCAAGGCCTTGGCGATGGCCGCCTTGAAAGCCACCGGACGCGGCCGCAGCGTCGAACCGGTGATCAGCAGTCGGCGTCGCAACAATTCACCGGCATTGAAGCCACTTTGGACGCCCCCCTGCACCGCGATGATCACGATGCGGCCGTCATCGGCTACACATTGAATCTCGCGAGCAACATAGTCACCGGCCACCATGTCGAGCACCACATCGGCACCCCGGCCGCCGGTGGCTGCCTTGACCTCGGCGACGAAGTCCTGGGTCTTGTAGTTGATACCGACGTCAGCGCCCAGCGCGACGCAGGCCGCGACCTTTTTGTCGCTACCAGCAGTGACCAGCACCTTGGAGCCCATCGCCTTGGCCAACTGGATCGCCGTCACGCCGATGCCGCTGGAGCCACCCTGGACCAGCAGGGTCTCACCGGCCTGCAGATGGCCACGGTCGTAGACGTTGGACCAGACGGTGAAAAAGGTCTCGGGCAGGCTGGCCGCCTCAATATCGCTGAGGCCCTTGGGTGAGGGCAGGCACTGCGCGATCGGCGCGCAGCACAGTTCGGCATATCCGCCACCCGCGACCAACGCACAAACTCGGTCGCCGAGTTTGAAGCCGGCAGCCGCCAACTCAGCCGGATCGCCGCCGATGATGGTGCCGGCGATCTCCAGTCCAGGCAGGTCGGACGCGCCAGGCGGCGGCGCATAAGCGCCCTTGCGTTGCAGCACGTCGGGCCGGTTGATGCCCGACGCGCTGACACGGACCAACATTTCGCCGGCCGCAGCAACCGGGTCTGGGCGACGGGTTTCGACCAAAACCTCAGGGCCGCCAGAAGCGGTCATCGCAATAGCGCGCATGGTGATTCCTCGTGACGGATCTTTGCGAGGCTTCAGGCCTGATGGGCCGGCGGGGTGTCCGTTGCCGGTGCGGCCGGTGCGGCCGGTGCGGCTGGTGCGGCCGGCGAAGCAGCGGGCGCTGCGTCGGCCGCATGTTCAGCCACCGGTGCGTCGCTGCGCTCCGGACGGTCGCTGCGCTCACGCCGCGGCGGACGATCACCACGGTCAGGCCTTGGGCCACGGTCCGGCCGATCGCCATATTCGCGCCGGGGAGCGCGTTCGAAGCGCTCTTCTTCCATGCCTTCAGGCCGCTCAATCAGCGCCTTCATCGACAGCTTGATGCGGCCCTTCTCGTCGGTCTCCATCACCTTGACCTTGACGATCTGACCTTCTTTGAGGAAGTCGGTGACGTTCTCGACCCGCTGGTGCGCGATCTGGCTGATGTGCAGCAGGCCATCCTTGCCGGGCAGGATGTTGACCAGCGCGCCAAAATCGAGGATCTTGGTGATCGCGCCTTCGTAGACCTTGCCGATCTCGGCCTCAGCAGTGATCTCGGCGATGCGCTTCTTGGCGTGTTCGGCCTTGTCAGCGTCGGTCGAGGCAATGGTGATGGTGCCGTCTTCACCGATGTCGATGGTGCAGCCGGTCTCCTCGGTCAGCGCGCGGATCGTCGCGCCGCCCTTGCCGATCACGTCACGGATCTTCTCGGGGTTGATCTTCATCGTGTACAGGCGCGGCGCGAACTCTGACACTTCAGTCTTGGCCTCACCCACCGACTCCTGCATCCGGCCCAGGATGTGCAAGCGGGCTTCCTTGGCTTGCGCCAGCGCGACCTGCATGATCTCCTTGGTGATGCCTTGAATCTTGATGTCCATCTGCAGCGCGGTGACACCAGCGGTCGTGCCAGCGACCTTGAAGTCCATGTCGCCGAGGTGGTCCTCGTCACCCAGGATGTCGGTGAGCACCGCGAAGCGGTTGCCGTCCTTGATCAAACCCATCGCGATACCGGCGACATGGGCCTTCATCGGCACACCGGCGTCCATCATCGACAGGCAGCCGCCGCAGACCGAAGCCATCGACGACGAGCCATTGGATTCGGTGATCTCGGAGACCACACGGATCGTGTAAGGAAAGTCTTCCTTGCTCGGCAGTGCGGCGATCAACGCGCGCTTGGCCAGACGCCCGTGGCCGATCTCGCGCCGCTTCGGGCTGCCCACGCGCCCGGTCTCGCCGGTGGCGAACGGGGGCATGTTGTAGTGCATCATGAAACGGTCTTCGTAGTCACCGGCCAGCGCGTCGATGCGCTGCGCATCACGATCAGTGCCCAGCGTCGTGACGACCAGAGCCTGGGTCTCGCCGCGGGTGAACAGCGCCGAGCCGTGGGTGCGCGGCAGCACACCGGTGCGGATCTCGATCGGGCGCACGGTACGGGTATCGCGGCCGTCGATACGCGGCTCGCCGGCCAGGATCTGGCTGCGCACGATGCCGGCCTCGATGTCGAACAACAGGGCTTCAACCGCCACCTTGTCGAACACCAGGCCTTCGGCCTTGAGCGAGGCCATCACATTGGCAGTGACCGTGCGGCAGGCTTGGGTTCGTGCTTGCTTGCTGCGAATCTGGTAAGCCGCTTTAAGCGGCTCGGCGGCCAGCAGACCGATCTTGGCGATGAAAGGCTCGTCCTTGGCCGGCGCTTGCCAGTCCCAAACCGGCTTGCCGGCGTCGCGAACCAATTCGTGGATCGCGTTGACGGCAATGTTGCCCTGCTCGTGGCCAAACACCACGCCGCCCAGCATCACTTCTTCGCTGAGTTGGTCGGCTTCGGATTCAACCATCAGCACGGCCGCTTCAGTGCCGGCGACGATCAGGTCCATCTTGCTGTTGGCCAGTGCGGTCTTGCCCGGGTTGAGAACGTATTCACCGTTGACATAGCCCACGCGTGCGGCACCGACGGGACCGTTGAACGGGATGCCAGAGACCGACAACGCGGCGCTCGATGCGATCAGCGCGGCGATATCGGCCTGCACCTCGGGGTTCAGGCTCAGCACATGGATGATCACCTGGACTTCATTGAAGAAGCCTTCGGGAAACAGCGGGCGGATCGGGCGATCGATGAGCCGTGAGGTCAGGGTCTCAAGCTCGCTAGGGCGGCCTTCACGCTTGAAAAAGCTGCCTGGAATGCGGCCAGCGGCATAGGTTTTCTCGACATAGTCGACGGTGAGCGGGAAGAAATCCTGACCCGCCTTGGCCTCGGTACGCGCCACCACTGTGGCCAGCACCACGGTGCCTTCGATATCGACCAGCACCGCGCCGTTGGATTGACGGCCGATCTCGCCGGTCTCCATCCGGACCTGGTGTTGGCCCCAGGTGAAGCTCTTGGTGACTTTGTTGAACAGACTCATGAAATTGTCTCCTTGGATGACAGGATCACGTTGCGCATCTGCGCATTCGTGGGAACCGGGAGCATCAGACCTGGCTGGCTTGGATGCCATTCCAACGATGTCCTGGTGGCCAGGAAACCCTTGGAATGACACAGCATTGCCGCTGCTGGGTCGCTTGCTCCAAATGCAAAGAGCCTGTGCTGGGCTTGATCCAGGCAGGCTCGATGCGGGGATCTTGCTTACTTGCGAAGGCCGAGTTTGGCGATCAGCGCGGTGTAGCGCTCGGGCGTCTTGCCCTTGAGGTAGTCGAGCAGTTTGCGGCGGCGGCTGACCATGCGCAGCAAGCCACGGCGACCGTGGTGGTCTTTCAAGTGGGTCTTGAAGTGCGGTGTCAGGTCGTTGATGCGAGCGGTCAGCAGCGCAACCTGAACTTCAGGCGAACCGGTATCGCCAGGTGTGCGGGCATTGCCTGCAACGGTTTCGGCCCGGTGGGCTTTGTCGACGGACATGGTGTTTCCTTTGGTTTTCGGAAAGCCGCCACGCCTGACGCTCGGTGCCAGAGGCGGTTTCCTGTATGAACTTGCGGTCGCGAGTGAAACCAACCCACGCCGTGCCTGCCTCGCGCAGCAAACCCGCAAGGGCCTGGAGCGAAAAACTCACCGATTATAGGCCCAGGCCTTGTTGGAGGCGTTCAACACCGGCCAGCAAGCGCTTCGGGTCGTTCGACGCGAAACACCAACGCAGCCAGCCCTCGCCCTCGAGGCCAAATGCCGCACCAGGCGCCAGTCCCAGACCCTGCTCGAGCACCAGTCGCTTGGCAAAGGCCAGCGAATCGTCGGCGCCTGGCACCCGAAAAAAGGCGTACATGCCGCCCAGTGGCGTCGCCGACTGCAGGCCCGGTATCGCAGCGAGCGCAGGGCACAGCGTGTCGCGACCGCGTCTGAGCCGCGAGACCAGCTGCGGCACGAACTCCTCGGCGATGGCCAGCGCCGCCAGCCCACCGCGCTGAACGAACACTGGCGCGCAAGAACTGTTGAACTCGATGAGCTTGCTCACCGCATCCAGATGGCCTGTGGGCAGCACCAGCCAGCCCAGCCGCCAGCCAGTCATCAGAAAGCTTTTGGAAAAACTGTGCACAACCACCAGTCGGTCCTGCGGGCTGGCGATGTCGAGCAAGCTCGGGGCGGCGCGACCGGCGCCAAACCAGACCCGGTCGTAGACCTCGTCGGCGACGATCCAGGTGCCGGTTCGGCGGCAATGGTCGAGCAGTGCGCGTTGCTCGTCGCGGGTCAGCGTCCAGCCCGTCGGGTTGTTGGGCGCGTTGAGCAGCAGCACCCGCGTGGTCGAGGTCACCGCTGCGATCAGGCGCTGCAGATCGAGTTGCCAGGCGCCGTTGGCGTCGGGCGTCAAAGACACCCGGGTCACGCGTGCGCCCAGAATCTCGGGCTGCGCCGGTAAATTGGGCCAGACCGGCGTGACCACCACCACCTCGTCGCCGGCATCGACCAGCAACTGCATCGCCGTCATCAGCGCCGTGACCCCGGAAGAAGTGACCGCGATCCGGTCAGGGCCCGGGTCGCCGTGTAGGCCGGCGGTGTAGGCCCGCAAGGCCTCGCGCAATTCGAGCAGACCCAGGTTGTGGCTGTAAAAGGTCTCGCCCCGCAGCAGCGACTCGGCCGCAGCGCGCCGCACCGACTCGGGTGTGACCTCATCGCTCTCGCCAAACCAGAAAGCCAGCACATCGGGCTTGCCCAAACCGGCGTTGGCAACCTCGCGGATCTTGCTGCCGGGCAGCCGGTTGATCGCTTCACGCATACAGGGGCCGTTTCATCGGAGCTTGAAAACCTTCAGCCGCCAGGGCTGGTCAAAGCCTTGATGGGCCGCAATAAATGGGTGCTTGAAATGCCTTTGAGAGCCGCCAGTTGCAGCGTCAGGATCTTGCCGGTCAGGCTTTTGGCAAGGTCCATCCACCGCAAAATTGTAAGGAGCACAGCATGTTCTTCGTACCCATGAACCGCAGCAGCGCCGAGTTGGCACGCACTTTTGATCGCCTGTTCGACGACAGTTTCTTTGACCGTTTCGCCACACCGTCGAGCACCGCGGCAGGTTCAAGCGCCGGCCTTCGCAGCCCGGCACTCGATGTCACCGAGACCGAGCACAGCTACAGCGTGAAAGTCGATTTGCCCGGCATGGGCAAAGAAGATGTCAAGATCTCGATCGATGGCCGGCGGGTGATGCTCGAAGCCACCAGCGCCCGTCAGGACGAAATGAAACAAGGTGAGCGCGTGGTCTACAGCGAGCGGGCGTCGACCCGTTATGCGCGCAGTTTTACGCTGCCGATGGAGATTGATCAAACCGAGTCGAGCGCGAAGATGGACCAAGGCGTGTTGACACTGAGCTTGGCCAAGCGCAGTTCCGCGCAAACCAGACAGCTCAGCATCAGTTGATCAGGCCGCGATCGGATTGGCGCCATCGATTTGGTCGAGCGCCCAGCGCGGCCGCACGTCGAAGGCATAGTCCATCGATGCGGTGGCCGCGCCGCTTTGCAATCGCATCGCCGCGGCCAACCCGATCATTGCGCCGTTGTCGGTGCACAGTGCAAGTTCAGGGTAGTGCACCCTCAGCCCACGACGGGCGATCGCCTCGTCGAGTTGCCGGCGCAACTCCGCGTTGGCCCCGACGCCACCCGAGACCACCAGACGCTTCAAACCGCTGGACTTGAGCGCGGCCAGCGATTTCTTGACCAGAACTTCAACGATCGCGGCCTGGGTGCTGGCCGCCAGATCGGCCAGTTGACCGGGTGTGGGCGCCGTCCCGAGCTTGCGGTGCTGCGTCAGCACCGCCGTCTTCAGGCCGGCAAACGAGAAATCCAGGTTGCCGCTGTGCAACAAAGGTCTGGGCAGCGGGTAGGCGTCTGCCCTGCCCTGCGTGGCCAGAACAGCCAGTGCCGGACCGCCAGGATAGCCCAGACCCAGCAGCTTGGCCGACTTGTCGAAGGCTTCGCCCGCGGCGTCGTCGATGCTCTCGCCCAGCAAGGTGTAGCGCCCGACCGCATCGACCCGCATCAGCTGGGTGTGCCCCCCCGAGACCAGCAAGGCAACGAACGGAAATTCAGGTGCGTCGGCGGACAGAAATGGTGATAGCAGGTGCCCCTCAAGGTG
>Ga0214919_10006001_pt1 | contig 16887 bp, 13 predicted proteins | sample LL1503_MetaG_FD_177994 | JGI IMG/M metagenome (GOLD analysis project Ga0214919, IMG submission 177994) | Freshwater microbial communities from Lake Lanier, Atlanta, Georgia, United States - LL-1503 | ecosystem: Environmental > Aquatic > Freshwater > Lake | place: USA: Georgia | collected... | reverse complement strand
GAACATGCCAATACGACTTCGGCCATTTTGAATTTAGTCACTTTCGGTTTTTCATTTACCCTACCTTTTTTAGTAAGTAAGTTGGGTAAAAAATTAACCCATACCGCTTGTTTACTTATCGGAGGATTGGGTTTGATTTCAGTTTACTATGTGCAGCAACCTAATTTGCTATATGTTAGTATGGGGCTGGTGGGTATTGCTTGGGCATCTATTTTATCCATGCCTTATTCAATGTTATCTAGTTTTATTCCAGTTCAAAAAATGGGTATTTACATGGGCATATTCAATTTCTTCATTGTACTACCTGAAATTTTAGCCTCCATCTTTTTTGGAAAAATTATGTCTACCTATTTACATAACGATAGGTTAATGGCTGTTCAAATAGGAGGGTTCTTATTAATATTAGCAGGCATTGTTTGTGCAATTATCATTAAAGAAGAGAAAAAATAAAAAATATGAAGTCTTTTTTTTACCGTAAAATTTTATGGGCAATTGTTTTATTCAATTTTGTAATCTTATCAAGTGGGTTAGCGCAAGAAACCGAAGCCTATCCAAGCAATTGGTTTACACAAATGAAGCTGAATAAAGTGCAAATTTTATTTAGAAATACAAATACCAATTTTTCAAAGGCAAGTATTGATGCTAATTATGCTGGGGTGAAAGTGCTGGGAGTACATCATTTTGAAAATGGGCATTATATAGCAGTGGATATAGAAATTGCAGCTAATGCAAAACCAGGAAATGTAAATTTTGTCTTTACCAATAAGGGAGAGCGAACAAATACCAACTGGTCAATAGTGTCTAGAAGAAAGGGAAGAGGAACTTTATTTGCACAAGGTATTAATCCATCTGACCTTATTTATTTCTTAATGCCTGACCGCTTTAGTAATGGAGATCCTAGTAATGACCAAATTGCAGGATTGAAAGACCAGTCCTTAAATAGAGATTCTATTTTTTTAAGACATGGGGGAGATTTAAAAGGGGTGACGAATCATTTAGATTATTTTGAAAAATTAGGGGTATCTACTTTATGGATGACACCTGTGATTGAAAATAATATGCCCGATAGAACTGAACATGGTTATGCGGCTACTAATAATTATGCTATTGAAAAACGTTTTGGGGGTGATGCAGCTTATTTAGTATTAAGTGATAGTCTTCATAAAAGAGGCATGAAATTAATTCAAGACATTGTTTATAATCATTTTGGACGCTTTCACTTTCTAGTGCAAGATGCTCCAGATAAAAACTGGGTGCATCAGTGGCCTTCCTATACACAAACACATTATAGAGAGCAGGCGGTATTTGATCCACATCATTCAAAGCTAGATGCTGAAAAAATGATCAATGGTTGGTTCACTACTGAAATGCCTGATGTGAACCAGGAAAATCCTTTTGTAGAAAACTATTTAACACAGAATGCTATTTGGTCGGTAGAGACTTTTGGTATTGACGCTTTTAGAATAGATACCTATAAGTACTGTAATGTAGAAGTAATGAATAGATTGAACCAAGCACTTATTAATGAGTATCCCCATATTTTTAATTTTGGAGAATGTTGGGTGGATGGTGTCTCTTCTCAAGCTTATTATGTTCGAAATAATTTAAATATTCCATTTAAAAGCAATTTGCATGCTACTTCCGATTTTCATTTATTGTTTGGAGGAATTCTGCCTGCGCTCAATGAAAAAAATGATTGGGCAGGAGGGGTAATTAAATTATACAATACTTTAAGCAATGACTATTTATACAAAGTGCCTAGTAACAATGTAATATTTTTAGACAACCATGATATGACGCGTATACATTCTTCTTTAGGAGAAAGTATACCCAAAACTAAAATGGCCTATGCCTGGTTAATGACTTGTAGAGGTATCCCGCAAATGTATTATGGTTCAGAAGTTTTAATGAAGGGCATCTCCAATCCTGATGGTTGGGTAAGACTAGATTTTCCTGGTGGCTGGGCAGGCGATCAAAAGAATGCATTTACAGAACAAGGCATGACAGACCAAGAAAAAGATTTTTTACATTATGTACAACTATTAGGCACTTATCGTAAAACATCTTCAGCATTAACAAACGGGGATATGATGCAATACATACCTGAAGAGGGTTTGTATGTTTATTTCAGGTATTCAAAGGATCAAACTATTATGTGTGTGATGAATACCGATACCAAGGAAAGAAAACTTAATTTTGAAAAGTTTAGTGAAAGAACCAATGGGTTTACTGGAGGAAAGGATATTGTTTCAGGAACTAAAATAGGAAAGGAATTTTCAATGGCTTCTATGACCATGCAAGTGATTGAATTAACGAAATAATTATGCCAAAATACGAGGATATTCATTTTGTAGATACCAAACTAGCAGTTTGGAATTATTCTTTATTTACAGATGAAGATGTGCATAATTTTCAAAACGGCACACATTATTCATTGTATACCTTATTTGGCAACAAACAAATAGAAGTCTCAGGCAAGAAGGGAACTTACTTTGCTGTATGGGCGCCTAATGCAACAGCGGTTTATGTAAAAGGAAATTTTAATGATTGGAATAACGAATCTCATTTATTAAAAGTAAGACAAGATAGTTCTGGTATTTGGGAAGGATTTATTCCAGGTATTCACCAAGGCGAAGTATATAAATACCATATCCATGGCTATCAAGGAGTGAAATTAGACAAGGGTGACCCTTTTGCGAATTATTGGGAACTAAGGCCCTTGACTGCATCTATTACATGGCAAACCAATTATACATGGAAGGATACTAAATGGGTAGAACAAAGAAAAATTAAAAACAGAACAGATCAACCTTATTCTGTCTATGAAGTGCATTTGGCTAGTTGGATGCGCCCCGATAAAAACAATGAAAATTCTTATAATTCCTATACTCAACTCATTAGCTTACTAGTGCCTTATGTAAAAGAAATGGGTTTTACGCATGTGGAGTTCATGCCTATGATGGAACATCCTTTTGATGGTAGCTGGGGTTATCAAGGGGTAGGATTTTTTGCACCTACTTCACGTTTTGGTAATCCGCAAGAGTTTGCTGCCTTAGTAGAAGCCTTTCATGCAGCAGAAATTGGGGTCATTTTAGATTGGGTACCTTCTCATTTTCCTTACGATGCCCATGGCTTGTTTATGTTTGATGGCACCAATACTTATGAGTATGCCGATATGCGTAAGGGCTATCATCCCGATTGGAACTCTTATATATTTAATTATAAAAGAGGAGAGGTGAAATCATTTTTAATTAGTAGTGCACGTTTTTGGTGTGATCAATTTCATATTGACGGCTTAAGGGTAGACGCGGTAAGTTCTATGTTAAAATTGGATTATAGCAGAGAAGCAGGTGAATGGGAACCCAATGAATTTGGAGGGAATGGAAATATAGAAGCCATTGCTTTTATAAAAGACTTAAATGAAACCCTATACCGAGACTTTCCTTATATACAAACCATTGCAGAAGAGGCTTCTGATTGGCCGGGGATAAGCAAACCCACTTTTATGGATGGCCTAGGGTTTGGCATGAAGTGGATGATGGGATGGATGCACGATACTTTGGATTATTTTAAATTGGATCCTTTGTTTAGGCCTTTTCATCAGGATAAGTTTTCTTTTTCCATGATGTATTTTTATGACGAAAGTTTTATGTTGCCTTTAAGCCATGATGAAGTGGTGCATGGTAAAAGCCCCATGATTTATAAAATGCCTGGAGATGATTGGCAGAAATTTGCCAATCTAAGATTGATGTATACCTATATGTTTATGCATCCGGGTGCTAAATTATTATTTATGGGTAATGAATTTGCTGCTACCAAGGAATGGAATTATACCACTGAATTACAATGGGACTTACTTAAAATAGAATCTCATGCAGGAATGTGCAAAACGGTGCAAGCCTTAAATGAAATATATAAAAACAACCCTGCCTTATATGAATTGCAATTTGATCCAACCGGTTTTGAATGGGTAGAGATTAATAAAAGAGAAGAGGCCGTGATTGCTTTTAAAAGAAAAGGGCTAAAACCTGAAAACGATGTATTGGTGGTGATGAATATGACACCAGTGCCTAGGCATCAATTTCCTATTCATGTGCAAGGGAAAAAAGTTTGGTCAGCAATTTTTAATTCCGATGCCAAGATTTATGGAGGTGCTGGAGACTTAACCAATACAAGCATTAAAGTAACAGCTCAAGATGAAAAAGGGGATTGGAATGAGTTATTATTGAATTTACCAGCCTTATCTGCGATCGTATTAGTATAAATTCTATATTCTTTATTGTATTTAACCTACTCAATTTCAATACTTTATTTATTGATGAATTTATATTAATAGCCCTACGAACATTTCCGGCTAAGTTTTCCACATTTAAGTAGAACTGAGCATTGGTAACAATTAGGTAACAATTAGTTATGAACTTTGCAGTGTAATCCAAAACCTTAAAACAAAATGTATGAAAGCTACTAACAAAGCAATGTTGTATGAAGCCGTTTCGGAATTTATACAATTGCACGCCTTCGATCATTTATTGGACAATGAATTAGCACAGTTGAAAAGCTTATTAAATGCTTACACAGTATCTGAAGAGGGTACTGAAGAAATGCATGAAATTAGCTGCAAATTAATTCCCTTGTTAGGCAAGGCTAATTTCTTTGTAGAAACCATTTCTCCTGCTGCCATTCAATTGTGGTTTTATGCTTTATCTTACAATGAAATACCTATTGGTGGTATGATGCAGGATTTGAGCAATACCAATGAGTTGGTGAATTAGCATTGGTTAGTATTTAATTTTTATAAAAAGAAAGGCCTCCCGGTTGAATGGGAGGCCTTTCTTTTATATTTTATTTACTGCCGCGCAGTAGAAGTTGATGATCTTAAAATAAACCTTTCTTTAAGCTAGTTTTTCCTTCACCAATTTTAAAACCATTGTGGTATACTTCAATTTTGTAATCGCCTTCTGCCAATTGATTGCTTTGTTTGATGTCATAACTTACTCCTAATTCTTTGTTTTGTTCGTATTGAACAACAATTTTATTAGAATAAGCCTTACTGCCATCTTCTCTAGTATTTATTTTACCACCCTCTGAGAAAGCTTTGCCATCTGGACCTGTGATACAAACATAAAGTTCTTGAGCACCAGAAGGAGTGATTTTATTTTTGTCAATTTGAAAAGACAAACGAAGGGTATTGGCTCTTCTTGTATTGTTTGTTTGTTTCTCCGTACCGTCTTCTCTAATTCTTAAAGATTGGATGTTAAATGAGGAAGCGTGTAGGGTAGATCCGATGTCTTGTAATCTTTCTTTTTCTTTTTGAGTAGCCGTTAAATTGCTATTCAATGTAGTATTCGTATTGGTTAAATCTTGGTTTTTGGTGGCCAATTCTTTATTCTCCGCTTGTGCTTTAGAAAGATCAGCAAAAAGACCAGTTACTTTTCCATTTAATTCTTCGATTAAAGTTTTTGCTTCTGCCAATTCTTTATTGGTTGCATCTTGCTTGCGTAAGATATTGCCAATATTTAATTTTAACTTTTGTATTTGGTTAGACTTGTCTAATAAATCACCTTGTAATTCGGTGTTTTGTTGAGTTAAAGAATCTGCTTTAGCAGAAATGGCTATAAATTCAGACTGAATTTTTGATTTAGCACTATCAATTACAGCTACTTTATTATCGTAGGTATTGATAATTTCAGTCTTTGAGTTATTGAAATAAATCCAAGAACCGATAAGGGCAATGACTAAAATGCCTATGATGATTTTACTACTGTTACTAGATGATTCATTGCTCATAAATATGTTTTTTGTTGAGTTGCAAGTTACGTAAAATTTTAACACATTTTATATTTTTATTATCTGTTTACATTTTATTATATTTAGTTATACAAATCTTTATCTTTGAGTATGCCCATGACAAAAATCATAGCCAATTGGAAAAAGAATGTCTTTGATGCTGTTTATTGGCTTGAAGGGGAAGAACCTTTTTACATTGATCAAGTGGTGGATTATGCCGAAAAGAAATTATTGCCAGAAGCGGAACAGGCTTTTAATTTGACCATATTTTATGGAAAAGATGCCGATTGGACCGAAATAATAAATGCCTGTAAACGCTATCCAGTGTTTGCAGAAAAGCAGGTGGTCATCATCAAAGAGGCGCAACACATGAGTCAACTAGACAAATTGTTGTCTTATATCGAACATCCATTGAGCTCTACTATTTTGATTGTGGCACATAAAGATAAAAATGTGGACGGCAGGTCTGTATTAGCCAAGGCTTTAAAAACCAAAGCGGTGGTAGTGAGTACTAAAAAAATGTACGACAGTAAATTACCAGAATGGGTCAATCAGTGGGTGGCGGATCATGGGTATCAAATAAGTCCCAAAGCGGTGCAAATTATTGTAGATCATATTGGGAATGATCTAAGCCGCATACAAAATGAACTCGAGAAACTGATGGTGAATTTGGGTGCCCGTAAGAAGATGAGCGAAGATGATATTGAGAAATACATAGGTATCAGCAAAGAATACAATGCATTTGAATTTCAAGAAGCGGTGGCGCAAAGAAATTTTTCTAAAGCCATTCGAATGATTCAATATTTTGAATCCAATAACAAGGCTGCACCCATTCAATTGATACTTCCTACTTTATATGCATTTTTTAGCAAACTGTATGCCATATACGGATTGGGTTCTATTGATGAAAAAAGAATTATGGGTGAAGTGGGAGTGAGTTTTTTTGCGGTTAAAATATATTTGGCCGCACTCAGGCAATATTCTTACAATAAAGTAGAACAAATTTTATTGTTGATTCACGAATACAATCTAAGGGTACTCGGCATCAATGATGCCGATAATTCCGATGCGGATTTATTAAAAGAATTGGTGATTAAGATTATGGATACTTCTGTAAAATAGTGCTAGCAGCTATTCTATCCATATTTAATTGAGCTTTTAAGGCGTCAAGACCACTAAATTTTACTTCTCCTCTTATAAAATCAAAAACTAAAACAGTTAAATTTTGCTCGTAGATGTCTTTGTCAAAATCAAAGATATTCACTTCAATTACTTTTTTTTGCCCATCCACAGTAGGTCTAACGCCAATGTTCATCATTCCACCGTATATTTTATGATCACAACAATCGCCTTTTACTTTAACAGCGTATACACCATCGCTGGGAATTAATTTTTCTTCATTGTTGATGTGTAAATTGGCAGTAGGGAAGCCGATGGTTCTGCCGAGTTGATTTCCTCTTACTACAAAACCTTCAAAGGTATAAGGGTGTCCTAAAAGCTCATTGGCTTTAACTATATTTTTTTCGGCCAAGTAATTTCTGATATGGGTAGAACTTACGGTTTCATCGTTCACCAATTGTTCATTGATTTGCTCTACATGAAAATTGAATGTTTTGCCGGTTTCTTTTAATAATTCAAAATTACCATTGCGTCCATTCCCAAAACGGTGGTCATAGCCAACAATAATCGTATGTGGTTTAAAATGATCAAATAAGAAGTCTTTGATGTATTGGGTGGCCGATAAATTTGAAAATTGGTAATCAAAATTGACTACGACTAAATGGTCAATGCCAGTTTCTTTTAATAGTTCAATTCTTTCTTCTAAACTAGTCAACTGTTTGATTTCACCAGGGATGGAGGAAATGACTTTTCTTGGATGAGGGTGAAAGGTTACAATCACCGTTTCTCCATTTACCTCATTGGCAATTTCCTGCATTCTTCTAATGATTTTTTGATGACCAGTATGAACGCCATCAAAAGCACCTGTAGTTACAATTGCTTTACGGAAAGGGGGTAATTGTTTTAAATCGTAATGAATCTTCATTTAATGCTGCTAAATATGGCACAAATGTAAAACAATTGTACCTTTGTCAGACAAACCAATTTAGATACATGTCTCTGTATGCTCAACGCGGGGTTTCCGCCCAAAAAGAAGAAGTACACGCAGCTATTCAAGATTTAGATCAGGGCTTATACCCCAATGCATTTTGCAAATTGTATGCCGATTTTTTGGGCAAAGATGCCAATTACATCAATATTATGCATGCAGATGGGGCCGGTACCAAGAGCATTTTAGCCTATATCTATTGGAAAGAAACTGGGGATACAAGTATTTGGAAAGGCATTGCGCAAGATGCTATTGCCATGAATTTGGACGATTTATTATGTGTGGGCATCTACGATCAAATTTTATTTTCTTCTACCATTGACCGTAATAAATTATTAATCAACGGTGCTATTTTACAAGCACTTATTCAAGGTACTCAAGCTTTTTTCAATGAACTAAAAGCGTATGGAATTAATATTGAATTTTTAGGAGGAGAAACAGCCGATGTAGGAGATGTCGTGAGAACCATTGCTGTCAATGGAACCATGACTGCAAGATGGCCCAAATCTAAACTCATCACCAATGATTTAATTGCGCCAGGACAAGTGATTGTTGGATTCTCCAGTTATGGTCAGGCCAGTTATGAAACTGTCTACAATAGTGGATTGGGTAGTAATGGGCTCACTAGTGCCAGGCATGATGTATTGCATCATGACTATGCTTCAAAATATCCAGAAACATTTGAGCCTACCCTAAAAGAGGAAGTTGTTTATTTGGGTAAAAATAAAATGACCGATGAAATTGAAATCGCTGGATTTGGAAAAATAAATATTGGGAAACTGCTTTTAAGCCCTACCAGAACTTATGCGCCCTTGGTCAAAGAAATTTTAACACATCATTTTGATGCCGTGAAAGGAATGATCCATTGCAGTGGTGGTGGGCAAACCAAGTGTATGAAGTATTTGCCAGGCCCTATGCGTTTAGTCAAAAATAATTTCTTACCCGTTCCGCCCATTTTTAAATTAATTCAAGATAATTCTGGTGCTAATACTAAAGAAATGTACCAGGTTTTTAATATGGGGCATCGTTTAGAAATTTTCACTGAGGCAAAAAATGCTCAAGCCTTGATTGATTTAGCCAAGACCTTTAATATAGAAGCGCAAGTAATTGGACAAGTGGAATCCTCCAATCAAAAAGAATTGGTTTTGTCTGGAGATTTTGGTCAAGAAACATTCACTTATTAAATTAGCTATCCTAAAATACATTTCCCCATGAGCGAAACAGTTATTCAATTAGATCAGGTCAATATTTACCAAAGTGGTAATTTAATATTGCAAGATGTGAATTTAAACGTGCAAAGCGGCGAATTTGTGTATTTGGTAGGTAAGACTGGTACTGGGAAAAGTAGCCTCTTAAAGACCCTCTATGGCGAAATAACCCTTACCGAAGGGCAAGGTAAAGTGGTTGGATTTGACTTGAAAGAAATGGATTGGAAGAAATTGCCTTTTTTAAGAAGGAATTTAGGCATCGTTTTTCAGGATTTTCAACTATTGACCGATCGAAATGTGCATGAAAACCTGAGGTTTGTGCTCAAGGCCACTGGCTGGGAAGATGAGAAGTTGATTGAACAAAAAATTGAGGATGTGCTGGCCAAAGTGGGTTTACAAAACAAGGGCTTTAAAATGACTTTTGAAATGAGCGGAGGTGAGCAGCAAAGAGTAGATATAGCGAGGGCCTTATTAAATTCGCCTAAATTAATACTAGCAGATGAGCCAACAGGTAGTTTAGACCCCGAAACTAGTGATGAAATCATGCAATTGTTGTTTCAAATTGCCAAGGTAGATGGCACTGCTATTTTGATGGCTACCCACGATTTTATGGTGGTGGGTAAGTTTCCATCACGCACCCTTACCACTGCTGGCGGCAGGCTGAAAGAGGGGGTCTAATTTTTCTCCACTAATTGTACACAAAACCCCATTTTTTTCTTGATTCTTGGCTCTTTTTCTTATGTTCGCAGACATAAAAAGTAGAAATAAAAGTGAGACTAAAGTCATTAGAAATCAAAGGGTTCAAGAGCTTTGCTGACAAAACAATTGTAAGTTTTGACGAAGGTATAACAGGCATTATTGGGCCTAACGGATGTGGTAAAAGTAATATCATAGATAGTATACGATGGGTGATAGGTGAGCAGAAAATTTCTGCCTTGAGAAGTGAAAATTTAGACTCCTTGGTTTTCAATGGTAGTAAAACCAGAAGTGCAAGTAGCATGGCCGAGGTAAGCCTTACTTTTGAAAATACTAAAAATTTATTGCCTACAGAATTTAGCACCATCACCGTAACACGTCGTTTTTATAAAAATGGTGAAAGTGAATATCGTTTAAATGATGTGGCTTGTCGTTTGAAAGACATCCATAATTTATTTTTAGATACAGGGGTAAGTACCGATAGTTATGCCATTATAGAATTAGGCATGGTGGATGATATTATTAAGGACAAAGACAATAGCCGTCGCAGAATGCTGGAACAAGCAGCAGGTATCACTATCTACAAAACAAGAAAAAAAGAAGCGAAGAATAAATTAGATGCAACCGAACAAGATTTAGCGCGTATCGAAGATTTATTGTTTGAAATTAATAATCAACTAAAAACATTAGAAAATCAAGCTAAAAAAGCGGAGAAGTATTTTGAAATCAAAAAAGATTATAAGGATACTGCTATTGAGTTAGCCAAGGCTTCTTTAGAAGGCTTTAACATCAGCTACAAAGAACTCAACGATCAACAAGAGGAACAAACTGATAAGAAGTTTCAATTAGAAGCGTCTATTGCTTTGGAAGAAGCAGCTTTGGAACAAGAGCGTGTGGTATTTATTGAAAAGGAGAAGCATTTGCAATCCATGCAACATGAGTTCAACGATAAGTTACAATTGTTAAGAACCAAAGAGAATGACAAAAACTTAGCCGCGCAGCGTTTAGATTATTTGAATGATAAGGAAGCTTCTTTGCAAGAGTTTTTACTAAGAGCAGAAGGGCAATTAAAAACCATTGGTGATTCTATTGAGTATACCAAGTTGCAAGTATTGGATGAAGAAAAAATTTACCAAGATTTCAAGCAAAGAGTAGATCAATCTCAAGAAGCATTAACCAATAAGAGAACACAGTTTGATGACCAAAGATTGGTTTTGGATCAATTGCGTCAACAATACCAACAAATTCAAAGAAATCAGTTTGATGCAGAGAAAAAAGTGGCAGTTTCTGATACTTCCATACAAAATGTGCAAAGATCTCACCAACAATTAGAAGAAGAACAGGCGCATAGAGTAGGACAAATTCAAAATTTAACTCAACAGTTGGCTACTAAAGAAATTGAATTAACTAATAGCAAAGAACATTTGGCTGCTTTGCAAAGCCAACATGAAAAAGCAAGGGCAAGTATTTTTGAAACACAGGAGCAATTAGAAATTTTAAGATCAGAATTGGCAGAACAAACTAGAAAATTGGATGCTAAAAAGAACGAATACGACTTATTAAAGAGTTTGGTCGATAATATGGAAGGCTATCCTGAAAGTGTGAAGTTCTTACATAAGAATACTGGCTGGAACCATGAAGCACCTATCTTATCAGACATTTTATATGTTCAAGAGGCTTATCGTACAGCAGTGGAAAATGTATTAGAGCCTTATTTGAATTATTACGTAGTGAATAATTTAAAGGAAGGGATGCAGGCGGTTCAATTATTGGATGACAATAAAAAAGGCAAGGCTAACTTCTTCTTGTTGGATCAATTAAGTGGCGCCAAGGCTGAAAATGCGCCCGCTAATACAGTAGCAGCACTTTCTGTGGTTGAAATAGATGCTAAATACAGTGCGCTGGCCAATCATTTATTGGGCAATGTATTTATAGCTGAAAACGAACAAGCATTAGAAGCAGATTCAACCGGCATCATTTTAGAGAAAACGGGTAAGTACGTAAAAGGAAAATACACTTTAACGGGTGGTAGTGTCGGTTTGTTTGAAGGTAAAAAAATTGGACGTGCTAAAAATCTAGAAAAATTATTAGAAGACATTCAAGCACAAGAAAAAGTGGTGAATGTTTTAAAAGAAAACATACAAAATCAACACAATTCAGTACTTCAGTTCAATGAATTGCTAAAGGAAAATGAAATTAGAGCTACGGAACAATCGGTGAATACTTTAATCAATGAAGTTTTTGCCAATAAGAATAGATTAGAAAACTTACACGCTGCGCAAACTGCTGCAATTGCCAAATTGGAAGAATTTTCCAATAAGATCAATGAAGAGCATGCAGCCATTGCAGATACAAGAGTAGCCTTGGAAGCTTTGAATATTTCCTTGCATGCTACCCAGGCTCAATTAGGGGATATTGAATTGGCTTATCAAGCTGCAGAACAAGCCTACCATTTGGCTTCGGGTGAATTCAATGAGATGAATTTACAGTTGACCAAGCAAAACAGTAAAATTGAAGCTTTACAACAAGAAGTGTTGTTTAAAGAAAATCAATTGAATGATTTGCATATTCAAATTCAAACCAATAGCACGCAATTAACAGAAGCAAGTACCGCTATTGTTGAAAGCAAAGCACAATTGGCTGAATTAGAATTTGCACTAGTGAATTTGATTAAAAATAAAGAGGAAGAAGAATCTAAATTAAATGAAGCAGATCAGGCTTATTATAATTTAAGAAATAATTTACAAGAGAAGGAGAGTGCTTTAAGAATGCAAATTAAATCCAAGGAATTGGTGGATCAATTGATCAATGAAATTAAAGATCAGTTGAACAATTTGAAATTACAGTTGTCTGGAATGAAAGAGCGATTGAATGTAGAATTTAAAGTAGAATTAGAAGAAATTTTAGAAGAAGGTAGAGCCACAGAAATTACCCTAGAAGAATTACAAGCCAGCGCAGATAGAATGAAGAAGCGTTTGGAGAATATGGGTGAAGTGAATCCAACTGCCATTGAAGCTTATACAGAAATGAAAAAGCGTTATGACTTTATTTTAGAGCAAAAGAATGACTTGGTCACTGCTAAAGAAAGTTTGATGTTAACCATTCAAGATGTAGAAGCTACTGCCAATAAAGCATTTTTGGAAACCTACACCCAAGCCAGAGAAAACTTCCAGAAGGTATTTAAAGCCTTATTTACAGAAGAAGATTCTTGTGACTTGATCTTGGTGGATCCAGAAAATTTAGCGGAGACAGCAGTAGAAATTGTGGCTAGACCCAAGGGTAAAAAGCCATCTTCTATCAGTCAATTAAGTGGAGGAGAAAGAACCTTAACAGCAACTGCTATGTTGTTTGCGATCTATCTAATCAAGCCAGCTCCATTCTGTATTTTGGATGAGGTGGACGCGCCTTTGGATGATGCCAACGTTGGTAAGTTTACGCAGATGATTCAGAAGTTCAGTGATAACTCACAGTTTATTATTGTCACACACAATAAACAAACCATGAGTGCGGTGGATGTTATTTATGGGGTCACCATGCAAGAGCCAGGGGTTAGTAAGTTGGTGCCAGTAGATTTCAGAAGCTTAAGCAATTAAATTTTACGAATTCTTTAAGTATGAATATATACAAAAAGGGAAGCTTTAATGAAGTCTTCCCTTTTTTAATAAATCTAATTTGATTAAATCATCCATCATATTATTCTTATTCTGTTTTTTTCTTTACCTACCATTTAGTAGAGAACCAGATTACTTTGACAGTGAAACCGCTCCGGGTATTATTCATAACGTAGGGAGTGCCTCTAGTACTAAAATTATAGCAGTTTATTCTGAATTTGGCAAACAATACAGCATCCCTTTGGATCCTGTTCAATATGCAAAAAGGGTAGGAGAAAAGATTGAACTTATTTATGAATTGAGTAATCCTCAAAAAGCAGTAGAGCACAAAATATGGGGCTATTGGTTAATACCCATTGAACTAGCCTGGTCTTTTGGAGTCTTTGCTGTATTATTAGGTATTGCTTATGCGACTACCCACCGTCCACATCCTTCAGCGATTGAAGAGCAATTAAAAGTCGATGATGCTCCTAAGAAAAAGTATGAGTAATTGGGAATTTAAATATTAAGAATTGAAAAAATGCTATGCCGAACGAACATTGTGAGCGAAGCGATCTGAGAGTGAGGAATAGGTGTTTTTTCATTTAATATTTAAATATGAAAAAGCTATAATGAACTACTTGAGGTTGTAAAGTATTTGAAAATTTATCTTGAATGTAACTTGAAAAAATATGGAATAAAGAATAAATGCTATATCGAACGAACATTGTGAGCGAAGCGATCTGAGAGTGAGATATAGGTGTTTATTCTATGAAATATTTTATCTCTTAAGGAGACGTTTAATTTCCTTATCTACATCCCTGGTCTTTATTGTTTCACGCTTATCAAATTCTTTTTTACCCTTACCCACACCAATTTCTACTTTAGCAAAACGCTTTTCATTAAAGAAAATTCTTAAAGGGATAATGGAGTAGCCTTTTTCTTTGACCTTGGTTTCTAATTTTTCTAATTCTCTTTTTTGTAACAACAATTTACGGTCATGCACTTCTATGTGGTTGTTGGCATTTCCATGAGAATAGGCATTAATGAATAAGCCACGTACCCATAGTTCTCCTTTATCAAACATACAGAAGGAATCATTAAAACTCACCTTGCCTTCTCTGATTGATTTTACTTCAGTTCCCAGCAATACAATCCCTGCCTCATATTTGTCCTCTATGTGGTAGTTGAAATAGGCTTGCCTATTGTTTAATTCTTTTACTTGTGCTACTTTGGGTTTGGCCATAAAAAATCCCAGTACCAAATGCTCGATACCGGGAAACAAAAATAGGATTAAATATTGACTTCCTAAATGCTTTAGTTTCTAAATAAGAAGGCCACTTCGGACAATTTATTTTTTAATTCTTTTCTATCTACAATAAAGTCTAAAAATCCATGTTCTAGTAAAAATTCACTTCTTTGAAAACCAGGGGGTAAATCTTTTTTTATAGTTTCTTTAATGACTCTTGGCCCTGCAAATCCAATCAATGCACCTGGCTCGGCTATGTTGATATCGCCCAGCATGCCAAAGCTTGCCGAAATGCCACCAAAAGTTGGGTCAGTAAGCATGGATATGAAAGGAAGTTTGGCATCACTTAATTGAGAAAGTTTACCACTGGTTTTGGCCAATTGCATTAAGCTAAAAGCACTTTCCATCATACGAGCGCCTCCACTTTTACTAATGACTAAATAGGGTAGTTTGTGTTGAATACAATAATCTACTGCTCTACTAAATTTCTCTCCCATCACACTGCCTAAGGATCCTCCAATAAATTCAAAGTCCATACAGGCTATCACTATTTCTTCACCATTTACTTTACCCACTGCCACACGCATCGAATCTTTCAAATCGGTCTTGGCATGAATTTCATCTAATCTTTTTTGATAATTTTTTAAGTCGGTAAAGTTGAGTGCATCTTTACTTTTGATTTGATCAAAAAGTTCTGTGAAATTTGCTTCGTCAAATAATATATCAAAATACTCATCACTTCCAATTCTATGATGAAAATTACATTTAGAACAAATGAATAAGCTTTCTTTTAATTCTGAACTGGTGCAAATATGATTGCAATTGGGGCATTTTGTCCAAAGCCCTTCAGGAGTTTCTTTTTTATCAGCGGTAGAGGTAGTAATTCCTTTTCTAATCCTTTTAAACCATCTAGATTTACTTGCCTCAGAAGCAGCGGTTTCTTCTCCTGTTAAATTTACTTCAATGTCTTCTTCTCTATTTTTCATAGTAAAGCAATCGTTTTATCTTCTATGAAGTTATAAAAAATAAACAGTCACGCTTTTTATGTAGCTGGGTGACTGTGTTAAAATTTTGTTTAAGCGTTTCTGCCGATGCAGTTTAAGTCATCAAAAGCGATTTCCAAGCGTTGAATGAAGGATTCCTCTCCTTTTCTTAACCATACTCTTGGGTCATAGTACTTCTTATTTGGCTTGTCGGCGCCCTCAGGGTTGCCTAATTGTGCTTGTAAGAAGGCCTCGTTCTTTTTGTAATAACCTAAAATACCTTCCCAAAAAGCCCATTGTAAATCCGTGTCTAAATTCATTTTGATGGCACCATAACTAATCGCTTCTCTAATTTGATTTTGAGGTGAACCTGAACCGCCATGAAAAACAAAATACACTGGCTTTTCAGCAGTGTTTAATTTTTTCTGAATATGCACTTGGCTATTATTTAAAATATCTGGTCTTAATTCCACATTGCCTGGTTTATATACACCATGCACATTACCAAAAGCAGCAGCTACTGTAAATAACTTGCCTACTTTACTAAGTTCTGTATATGCGTATTCTACGTGTTCTGGTTGGGTATATAATTTATCATTGTCTACATTGCTATTATCAACACCATCTTCTTCACCACCTGTTACCCCTAATTCAATCTCAATGCTCATTCCAAGTGGAGCCATTCTTTTATAAAATTCTACAGAAGTTTGAATGTTCTCTTCTAAACTCTCTTCAGATAAGTCCAACATATGTGAACTAAATAAAGGTTGACCTTTTTCTTTTTTATATTCTTCGCCCGCATCAATTAAAGCACTTATCCATGGCAACCATTTTTTAGATGCGTGATCGGTATGTAAAATAACAGGCACATTGTAAAACTTAGCCACTTGATGCACGTGTAAAGCGCCTGCAATAGCACCTTGAATATTGGCTTGTAAATTATCGTTGGGCATTCCTTTACCTGCAATGAATTGGGCACCTCCGTTAGAAAATTGAATAATGATAGGAGAGTTTACTTTTGCTGCAGTTTCAATAGCTGCATTGATCGTGTCTGTTCCAGTAGTATTTACTGCTGGAATGGCAAACTTGTTTGCTTTTGCGTCGTTGTATAATGTTTCTAATTCTTTACCAAATAAAACCCCTGCTCTGTACTTGCTCATAGTTTAATTATTGAGTGGCAAAGATACAATTTAAGGCCCAAACCTGTGTTAGCTTTAGCCTTAGAATTAGGGTAAAATAATCCACAAAATTGGGAAGAATACACACA
>Ga0214919_10006000_pt1 | contig 16888 bp, 10 predicted proteins | sample LL1503_MetaG_FD_177994 | JGI IMG/M metagenome (GOLD analysis project Ga0214919, IMG submission 177994) | Freshwater microbial communities from Lake Lanier, Atlanta, Georgia, United States - LL-1503 | ecosystem: Environmental > Aquatic > Freshwater > Lake | place: USA: Georgia | collected... | reverse complement strand
TTCATGATGGCTACTGGTAAGGCGCCTATAAATTCAGTATTCATTCCTGTGAGTTGAATTAAATAAGTAATAGCATTTAAAACATAATTCATAGCCCCACTATCTCTAAATACACGAATAGCTACTAACATAGCAACTAGATAAGGTATGATTTTTATAATTACTTCAAAACCATTCTTAGCCCCTTCAATAAAGGCGTCGAAAATGGATACTTTTTTATAAGCACCTCCTAAAATAATGGCCACAATAATTACAAGTAATAAACCGCTACCAATAACTTTAGAAAATATTTCTTTATTGACTGCAGACAAAGTGTTTACGCCAAATAAAACACCCACCATTAAAAAGACTAAACCTAATAACCAACTTATTAAAACCTTATCCCATTTTAATTTTTGATAGAATCCAACCATTAATATAGAAGCTAAAGTAGTGCCAATGGTAGCCAAAACGCAAGGTATAAAAATACTAGCTGCATCTTGAGAGCCTGCTGCTAATCTATAGGATATAATAGTTAAAGGAATAATAGTAAGTCCACTAGTATGTAAAACCAAAAACATGATTTGTGCATTGGTAGCCTTTTCTTTTTCGTGGTTCAAACTTTGTAAGCTCTCCATAGCTTTTAAACCAAAAGGGGTAGCTGCATTATCTAATCCTAACATATTAGCAGAAAAATTCATCACCATCTGGCCCATAGCTGGATGATTGGCGGGTACTTCAGGAAATAATCGACTCAAAAATGGGTTCATCCACTTGGCAAGCTTTTGAATAGCCCCTGCTTTTTCTGCAATATTCATTAATCCTAAGAAAAAGACCATAGTGCCCGCTAAAGGGAAAGCAACATCTATAACCGAGGACTTCGCTGAATCAAAGATACCATCTGCTAATAACTTGAAAATAGTGGTATCGCCCAAAAAAACAAGTTTACATAGGGCAATTATAAAGGCAATTACAAAAAAAGCCATCCAAATAATATTCAAGGCCATAATCTATTGTTTATGGTTCTAATATAGTCATTTTTGGGTTTAGAATTGTATTTTTGCGCTCTTAAAACAATAGAAATTATGGCTTTACAGGCAGGGATTGTGGGATTACCTAATGTAGGAAAATCGACCTTATTTAATGCAGTTAGTAATAGTGCTAAAGCACAAGCAAGCAATTATAGATTCTGTACCATTGAGCCCAATGTTGGGTTAGTAGATGTACCCGATAAAAGATTGCAACAATTAGCAGATTTAATAATTCCTAACAGAATTGTGCCTACTCAATTAGAAATTGTTGATATAGCTGGTTTAGTAAAAGGTGCAAGTAAAGGAGAAGGTTTAGGAAATAAGTTTTTAGCCAATATTAGAGAAGTAAGTGCCATTATACATGTAATTAGATGTTTTGAAGATGAAAATGTTTTAAGAGAAGAAGGCGTTATTAACCCTATTGCAGATAAAGAAATTATTGAAACTGAATTACAATTAAAAGATTTAGATAGTGTAGACAAGAAAATACAACGCTGTGAAAAAATGGCTAAAACCGATCCTAAGGCAAAAGTGGAATTAGAGGTTTTACAAAAATGTAAACTACATTTAGAAAAAGGGAAAAGTATTCGTTCCTTGGATTTGTCTAAAGAAGATAAACATGCTATTGCGGATAGTTTTTTATTAACAGAAAAACCTGTGATGTATGTTGCCAATGTAGATGAAGCTTCTATGCATACAGGGAATAAGTTTTCAGCAATGTTGGTGGAAATGGCTAAAGCTGAAGGTGCAGAAGTGATAGTTATGTGTAATAATATAGAATCTCAGATAGCTGAACTAGAAGACCCTGCAGATAGAACTGTATTTATGGAAGAATATAAAATGACCGAACCTGCATTAAACCGTTTAATTCAATCGGCTTATAAATTACTAAATTTAGAAACCTATTTTACAGCAGGTGTGCAAGAAGTAAGAGCTTGGACAATTGGTAAAGGCTGGAAAGCGCCACAAGCAGCTAGTGTAATTCATACCGATTTTGAAAAAGGGTTTATTAAAGCTGAAGTAATTTCATATGATGATTTTATAAAATTTAAAAGCGAAGCTGCTTGTAGAGAAAATGGTAAATTAAGAATTGAGGGTAAAGAATATATTGTAAAAGATGGTGATGTAATGCATTTTAGATTTAATGTATAGTTTTACAATAGAATAAAATAGTATTCTAGATAAGATTAAATAACAATGAATAAAAAAGCTTCTATCTTGTTGGTTTTATTTACGGCTACATTATTTGCATGTAATTCAAATAATGATACTGATGCTAATAATGAAACTGCCATAGCCGCTCCTACTGCTTTGTCCTATGAAGTTATTAAGGTATACTCTCATGATACAAGTTCTTATACTCAAGGTTTAGAATGGAATAGTAATAAATTAATAGAAGGAACTGGACTAGAAGGAAAAAGTATTTTACAAGTATTGGATTCCAATATGAAACTAGTAGGTACTAGAGTAAAATTAGATAAAGAATATTTTGGCGAAGGTACTACCGTTTTTCAAGATAAAATTTATCAACTTACTTGGAAAAACCATAAGGTTTTTGTCTATGACGTAAAAACATTAAAAAAAATAAATGAGTTGTATTGGCCTTATGAAGGTTGGGGCCTAACACACAACGATACTAGCTTAATTGTTTCCACCGGAGAAAGTAATATCTATTTTGTAGACCCAATTCATTTTTCTATCCAGAAAACCTTGGGTGTATTCAATCAATATGGTTATTTAAGTAATATCAATGAACTTGAATATGCAAACGGCCAATTATACGCAAATGTATATGGAAGAAATGAAGTGATTGTTATTGATCCAATATCAGGACAGGTTAAAAACATTATTGATTTTAGTAATTTACTTTCTCAAGCGAAGGTTAAATATGATCCTTTAAGCATTGATGCAGGCAATGTTTTGAATGGCATAGCTTATAATGCAGGCAAAAAAACTTTTTTTATAACTGGTAAGTGTTGGCCTGTTTTAGTAGAAATTCGTTTACGATAATTTTAGTCTATTTTTTTTATTTCATAGATCATTGAACTGCCCTTATCTAAATTGCGTAATGCTTTTAAATTAGAAATACATCCAACAAAAAAAGCGCGGATCATTCCAATTATTCCCGATTTTTTATATTTTTCACTCAGAAGACTTACATAAAAACTATCAAACCACATGGGAAGTTTTTGTACGATACTCATTTTATGTTTTTTTGCTAAATGGTACATAGAGAGTGGCGAAAAATGATATAAATGTCTTGGTACATCATAGGCAGCCCAATATTTCTTATAAAACCCTGCATCATAACTAGTATAATTTGGAACAGCTATAATTAATCTTCCATTAGATTTTAATAAACTATGGAAGGTTCTCATATATAAATTTAAATCATGAACATGTTCTAAAACATGCCATAATGTGATAACTTCAAACTTTGAAGGTTCTAATTGAAAGAGTTCTTCTATAGGTAGTAAGTTTATATCATAATTTTCTAGAGCTTTTTGACGACTAGCCACATCTGGTTCTAATGCAGTCACTTTCCACCCTTTTTTTAACATGGAATGAGCAAATGCACCAGTACCAGCCCCTATTTCTAATAGATGGCCCTTATGGCCAGTAAATAGAGATTGTACCCAGTTGGTCTTTTGTGTGAGTGTATGATTTCTAACTTTATGATAAATTTGATTCACAAAGCCTTCTTTCGTGTCGGTATGTGATATATATGAAGGGAAATTATAATAAGGTGCAATGTCTTGCTTACTTGGAGCTGGGTCGGTATATTCTAAGTTACAATTGGCACATTGGATAATTTGGAAATCTTCACCAGTAAGAGAATAATCTTTGGTATGAAGTAAATTAGATATGTCATCTTTATTACAAATGGGACAAGGTGAAAATTTTTTATTATTTTCAAGCATATCTAAAGATATTTAAATATAATTGCAGTTATAGCTAAGATGGATAATATTAATGCTATCCAAGGCCATTGAATAGATTTTTGTTTATATACCTCCTCTTTTGAAAGAATGGGACTAATGGTAATATCTTTATAATATTGATTTGAAGTAAAGTTATTTTTCCAAAAATATTCATCTCCTTTTTTTTCAATACTTCCTAGATTACCAATAGTTATAGTAGCTTCTTGTTTTTCAAAACTTTTTTGTAAAAACTGTTCATATTGAATATTTGCTTGTTCAGGAGAAACAGATAAAGCTTCAGCTATATAAGTGAAAAATTGATTGCTAGGTTTCTTTTTAACCGTTGTAAATAAAATACTCAATTCAGGTGCATGTAATATTTCCCCTATCCAACTTGCTGGCTTTTTAGTCAAGTGAATAGTGCCAATATTAGTAAAAACTAATTCATTTTTTTGTATAAAATATTGTTCAAGTATTTTTTCCATAGTTATTTATGAAACGAATATACGATACCAGCAATTAATTGTACTCCCAATGAAGGATATTCTGCCCAACGTTGGTATTTTTTATCTAATAAGTTCTCCCCTTTAGCCCAGGCTTTCAAATGTTTAGTTAACTTATAATTAAAAGAAGCGTTTAAAACAAGCGCTTTATTTAAGTCATAAACTTTACCAGCTTCATTTTCAAAGGAAGCACCAGACCAATATTGCATACCCCCATCAATTGACCATTTTTTATTTGGATACCAACTAAGTTCTCCATTTAAATTCAAAGGTAAAATACCCCAAGCGTTGGTATTTTCTTTAATAGAGTTAAATTGTATATACTTTGCATTCGTTTTTACAAATAATTGATCGCTTAATTGATAACGTAAAGCAGCAACAAATTCTAAAGTAATGGCTCTGTATTCAAAAATGGGCTGAAATTGTAAGCCAAAAAATTGTGATTTATTTACATTGTTGATTCTATTAAAAAAAGGAATATTACGATAGTCATTTAAAGACAAGCCAAAATTATATTGTAAGTTTTTAGACGCGTTAATAAAAAGGGTAAATTCCTTTTTTTCTTGGGTGGTTATTTTTAGTGTGGTTGGTGCAGCTATCCAAGGATTCATTAAAGATAAGCTTGCATAATTATTATTTGTTAAAATGGTTTGCCAATTAGCAACTAATAAATAGTTTGTATCAATTAATTTTTTAACATATTGTATAACTGGATATAAAGAAAATTCCTTAGTAGTAAAGCTAGGATTAACGCCTACTTTAATACTAGAATTCCATTTATTTAATTCTATTGAAGGTTGTATAATGAATATAGAATTGCTTTGATTTGTATAGTTACTATAAGTATATTTATTATAATTATAAATAAAATTTAAGTTTAATTTACCACTACCTTTTAAATTAAAACTCATTGGATTATACATTTCTATCCATAAGTTATTAGTAGTAGAAAGCCCATTAAAGTTTTCAAATTTTACACTGGGATTAAATATTTTTTTTAAGAGTATATTATTTGAATTTTCATTTACCCATTTAATAGAGGTCCCAAATAAAGTAAATGGTTGTGAATAATTGCCCATAGATAAACTACTATTGTCTGGCACTAAACCAAACCTGTAACGTTGTGTATTTTGGAAAAAAGCTTCTGTTTGAAAAGCAAAATTTTCATTCAATTGAAGGTTGCCAATATATGTAAAATTTTTGTGGCTATATTGCTGAAGGTATTGCATGCCATTGGAATTTTCTATACTTGCTTCAAAAGCATGAGAATGTTTATTTTCATCTATTGCATTGTATGTAGCACCAAAAAATTGATGATTGTAATTACCAAATCCTACTTTTAAGTTCGTGGTATTTAATGGTAAAGCAGTTTCATTTTTTTTATAGGATCTTGGTATTAAAGAAATAGGTCTATATTGAAAACTTAAATTTTGAATGGGTACTTGATAATTGAAAACTAATTTATTGGTGTCTATTTTATTAGTAGCTTTAGTAAAATTCAACTTTGCTATATTTTTAAGCTGCGGCTTAAATGCTGAAATAATACTCACTTCTTTTTCAGGAATAGTGTCTAGTTTTGGTGTAGTTATATTAGTATTTATATTATTTGATATAAGCTTAGACAAATCAGCTTTCTCAATATTTAACTTAGTAGTATTATATTTACGATTTCCTTTATCTTTTTTCTTAATTCTGGCTTTCTTATTCTTCTTATTGATAGTTTTAACTGACTTCTTTTTATAGCTACTAGATACTCTTTTACTAGCAGTTATTTTTGACTTTTTTTTATTTTTTGCTTGAGTATTACCTTCTGAAATGAAACAAAAAATAAAAATGAACAAAAAACTATATTTTAAAAAATACTTCATAATGGGTTATTTAATTGTTGGTGTTTCTGTAAGTGCATTTAACTTTTGAGCAGCAACAATTTTAAGTGGTTCAATAGTAGCATTATCTGCTACACTCTTATAGGTAGCGATAGCATTAAAGGTATCCTTCTGTGCAACATAAATGTCACCTAATAGTATATAACTTTTAGTGACCCAATATTCATAGGAAGCTTGTTTTTTTATTATATCAAAAGCTGTTTTTTCCGCAAGGCTTAATTTATTTTGTATTAAATATAAATTAGCTAATTGAAAATGTGCTTCAGCAGTAATTACACTTGAACCCGTTTTGATTACTTTAGTAATTATTTGAATAGCAGCACTAGTGTCCCCCGTTATTAATTTTTGATGATATATCATTAAATTAGCCATTTCAATATCATCGATGGCACTATTTTTATCTTCAATAATTTTTTGGGCTATTTTATTAGCATCCAACCATTTCTCCCCTTTAAATTGGCATCTTAATAAACCCTTATTCGCTTCTGTTATATTCTCTTTTTGTGTTGCAAATTGTAATAATATTGAAAAATATTTTTCAGCTAATTCGTAGTTCTGAAAGTTAAAATAATTTAATCGAGCAGCTATTAGTGCTGCCCTTTCGGCGTAAATATTAGGTGCTTTATCAGCCAATTTAGAAAAGTAAAATAAAGCAGTATCATAGGCTTGTTTAGAATAAGCAATTTCTGCAATTAAGTTGGTGGCTTCTAAATTATACTTCCCATTTGGGAACTTTTGTAAATAATTGCCAAAACCTAAGGCAGATTCTGAATATCTTTTTTGTTCATATTTTATAACAGATGCCCTAAAGATTAAAGAATCTTGCTCATTCACTGTTAATGGATGTCCATAGTTGTTCATAAACTGAACATATAATTCTGGTGTTTGATCTTCAATAAAAATATTACGAATATACTCAATGGCATTTTCACTTTCAATTGAATTTGGATAAGTTGAATATAATTCTTTGAAAGTGGTAAGCGCCATTTGATTTTTATCCAAATTAAAATATACAATACCTAATTTATAATACGCTTGAGGGTAAAATTGGTTAGCTGACTTGTCTAAGCTTATTTTAGTTAAAGGAGCAATTGCATCTTGAAACTTTTCTTGACTTACATAAGTATCTGCCAATTCCATTCTTGCATCATTAACGTAGGTTGAGCTAGGGTAAATTGTTTCAAAATTATTGAGCATCTTAATTTTCTCAGCCACCTTCCCAATGCCTCCTAATAAAGTTGCTTTTTGTAAAAATGCATAGTCTGCATAAGACCAAGAGAAATCAATTACATGCTGATAGCTAGCCAAAGCTTCATTCATTTTCTTTAACATCATTTGGCAATCTGCAATTCTTACATAGGCATCTTGTTGAAAATGATCTAATTCTATACCAGGATTGATACTAGAAATCTCTTTGAATTGTAACAATGCTTTTTGATAGGCTCCATTTTTTAAAAAACAATAACCTAATATATACCTTGCATTCTTAGCATTCACTTCTCCTGCATCTACTGGATCCAACATATATTTCTGTAAATAACCAATAGCATCACTAATGAGGCCCATTTTATAACTTATTTCACCTAACCAGAAGTGAGTAACTGATAGATAATTACCGTTATATGGAGCATTTCTTAGTTGATTCAATATTAAATAGGCTTTTTCTACTTCACCATCATTAATATGATTGCAGGAGAGCCCATATAAAATGGCTGGGTATATTTTTAATAATTCAAGAGATGGGCTTTCAATTTGTTGATAGGCTTCTAATGCTTGCTTAAAATTATTATTATAGGCCAAAGCGGTAATCCAAAGAGATTTTGATTCTGTGAAATTAGTAGACTGAGGATAGTTCTCAATAAATTTATCTAATACAGTTACTGCAAGGCTATATTCTTTTAACTCTACTAGTAATTTCCCGTAGTTAAACAATGAAATTTCTTTTTGTTCTAAATTGATACTTTTTGAAGCGCAGAGCATGAAAGCATTTTTAGCACCATTTTTATCATTTACCTTTAAATAAGCAGTTCCCAATAAATACATACTATTTTGACCCAAAGAATCATTTACATTAGCTAATTTTTTAAAACCTTCAATAGATTTTTCCCATTGTTGATCTTGGAAATAACAAAATGAAAGTTGATATAAATCTTGTACTTCCACATTTTCTTGGGCTGCCACATATTTTGCTAAGTAAGGAACTGCTTTTTGATATTGTTTTTTCTCAAACAATAAATGTCCCATTAACTGCTGTAATTGTAAATTGTAATATTGCCCTTCTAATTGTAATGCTTTTTCACAATTGATTAATGCAGCATCTATATTTCCATTGAAATAATATATCTGACTAATATAAAATGGCGTTAAACTTGAGTATGCCTCATTATTACTGGCAATTTCAAAACAGGCTAAAGCCAAATTAAAATCTTTTTTTTGAAGTGCAATAAAGCCTGCATAATAATTGGCATCGGTATAATACTGCGATTGTTTTAGTTGTCTGATACTATTTAATAAATGTGTAGCTTTATCCCATTTCCCTATTTTGAAATATAAATAACCTTGAAGATATTTCATGGTGATAAGCTCTTCATTATTCAAGTCTGCAATACTTACTTTATCAAAAGCATTCAAAGCCTCTTGAGTATTTTGTATTTTGACATAAAAGTCCCCTAAAAAATAATTAATTCTGGAATTAAAAATTTTGTTATTGGAGGAATTTAAAAAATTAATAGCTAAATTTTCAGCCGCAGGTTTTTGTAATACAATTGAAAGATAAGTATAGTAAAAAGTAATATCTTCTTGATTAGGTTTTAAATGGTAGGCAGTTTGAATATATTGAAAAGCTGCAAGGGTATCTCCTTGATGAAGGGCATTCACTCCTTTTTCTAAAACAGGGTCTAAGAACCTTGTATTTTGGTTAAATTGTCCATTGGAAGTAAAAACAATCATCCATAACAATATCAAATTCACTATTCTATTTCTCAATGATAACATGCTTCTTGTTTATTAATTACCTAAAAATACGCTCTACAAATAAAACGAAGCTTATTTACTGCTTATTGTGGAAAAACAGAATTCATTCGTAAATTTGTCAACAATAACAATAAAAATGTACGAATTTAACACACAGATAAGAGTAAGATATGCTGAAGCAGATCCCATGAATGTAGTATATTATGGCAATTATGCTCAATATTTTGAAGTGGGCAGAGTAGAAAGCTTAAGAAATCTAGGGATAAGCTATAAAGGCATTGAGGATATGGGTATTATGTTACCTGTTGTGGAATTAAATATTAAGTATTTAAGGCCTGCTAAATACGACGATTTACTTACTATCAAATCCCAAATCAAAGAACTACCAACAGATCATAGAATTATATTTGATCAGGAGATATATAATCAGACAGGGAAATTATTAACCATTGGCAAAGTGAAGCTTTATTTTATGGATAGTAAATTGGGTAAAAGAGCTAGTATGCCGGTATCAATGCTTGAAAAACTAAGCACTTATTTTAGATAAAAACCGCTGTTTTTTAGTTTACTTTGCACCCTATAAGATGACCCCAATGAACCCTATTCAAGCTACTATTATTACCATCGGAGATGAGTTATTAATTGGTCAAGTAATTGATACTAACAGTGCCTTTATTGCACAAGCCTTATTAAAGATAGGCATACCCGTTATAAGTAGAATTGCTGTGGGTGACAATAAAACCGATATCATCAATGCTTTAGATACATCCTCTCAAAAAAGTAAGATTGTTATTTTAACCGGGGGATTAGGGCCTACAGCAGATGATATTACAAAACCCCTATTAAATGAATATTTTGGTGGCAAAATGATTATTCATCAGCCAAGTTTAGATCACATAATATATATTTTTGAGACGATCCATAAAAGACCCATGATTGATCGTAACGCAAAGCAAGCTGAAGTGCCAGACGTTTGTGAGGTATTATTTAATGAAAAAGGAACTGCCCCTGGAATGTTATTTAAAAAAGAAGGGGTTTATTATTTTTCATTACCAGGTGTACCACACGAGATGAAATGGTTAACCGAAAATCAAGTAATACCAATTATACAAAAATCATTTACTACCCCATTTATTATACATAAAACACTTTTAACAGCTGGCATAGGAGAATCTTTTCTAGCAGAACATATTGCTCACTTTGAAAATGCTTTACCAGCATTTATCAAACTTGCTTATTTGCCAAATTTTGGAATGGTTCGTCTTAGATTAACTGGGTCTGGTCAGGATGAAAAAACATTAGCAAAAGAATTGAATAAGCAATTTGAAGCTTTAAAGGAAGCTGTTAATGAATATTTAGTCACAGATGCTGATGAAACAATGGAAATGGTTGTTGGTAAATTATTAAAAAAAAGAAATCAAACGGTGTCTACTGCCGAAAGTTGTACAGGTGGTTATATAGGCCATTTACTATCCAAAAATGCTGGCTCTTCTCAGTTTTATACCGGTGGTATAATTAGTTATGATAATAGAATCAAAACTGAATTTTTAGACGTTTCTACTGAAGTCTTACAAACTGTTGGAGCAGTGAGTAAAGAAGCAGTAGAAAAAATGGCCTTAGCGGTAAGGGAAAAAATGAATACCGATTATGCTATTTCTGTAAGTGGCATTATGGGGCCCAGTGGCCAAACAGCAGAAAAACCATTAGGGATGGTATGGGTGGGAGTAGCAAATAGAGAAAAAGTGGTTTCCAAGGTATTTTATCTTAAGTTTGACAGGTTAAGGAATATAGAAGTAACGGCTAATCAGGCTATAAATTTGCTTAGGTTATTAATAATCAATAAAATTTAGTCTTATTTTTGCTAAAATTAACTCATATGCCAATTGTGGATCTAGTTCTACCGAAATTGGGTGAAAGTATCATGGAGGCGACCATTTTAAAATGGCATAAAAAAGTAGGTGATACTATTCAACTGGATGAAACACTATTGGATATTGCTACTGACAAAGTAGATAGCGAAATTCCTTCCACTACTGAAGGAATAATTACTGAAATTTTATTTGAAGTTAATAGCGTTGTTCCTATTGGAACTATTATTGCTAGGATTAATTCCACAAAAAATACGGTTTCTCCAATTTTAAATGCACCCAATATAGAAACAATTGAGCCAGCTGCTATAGAAGAAGTTCCATTTGTTCCTTCAAATCCTATTCAAAAAGAACATATTCTTGTTAAAGAAAATAAAGTTATTGAACCAGTTACATCTAATCCTATACTGGTTCATGATAATAATTCAACACCAGAAGCTAAATTTTATTCCCCTTTAGTTTTAAATATTGCTCAAAACGAAGGTGTGGGAATGGAAGAATTACAGCATATCAATGGTACTGGAAACAAAGGAAGAATTACCAAAAAAGATATTTTAGATTTCATTGCACGCAAAAAAATGGCCATTCATTTACCGAGTCAAGTGCAAAGTGAACAAATTTCAAATGAACCTCCTACAAGACCCCTACTCAATAAGCCATTAGATGTATATGAAAATACAAGCTCTAATTTCTCTGCTTCAAAATCATCAAAATTGGCAAATCCCGATGAAGTAATTGTTTCTGGTGCTACTGAAATAATGGAGATGGATCGTATGCGCAAATTAATTGCAAAGCATATGGTGGATAGTGTTCAAACTAGCCCGCATGTAACATCCTTTATTGAAGTAGATGTAACCAATTTGGTTGTTTGGAGAGATAAAGTAAAAGAATTATTTGAAAGAAGAGAAGGTACCAAGATTACTTATACTCCTATGTTCTTAGAATCTATTGCAACTGTACTAGAGCAATTTCCGATGTTAAATTGCAGTTTGCAAGGCGATCAAATAATTCTTAAAAAAGATATTAATATTGGAATGGCTACTGCCCTTCCTACTGGTAATTTAATTGTTCCGGTTATTAAAGGAGCCAATCAATTAAGTATAGTAGGTATAACAAAGGCTGTTAATAAATTAGCGCATGCCGCAAGAAATGGTCAATTAAAACCAGAAGATACACAAGGGGGTACTTTCACTGTTACCAATGTTGGTTCTTTTGGAAGCATTATGGGTACACCCATTATTAATCAACCACAAGTAGCTATTTTAGCTTTAGGAGCAATTAAAAAAAGAGCCGTGGTAGTAGAAACACCTTCTGGCGATGCAATACTAGTTCGTCACATGATGTTTATAAGCATGAGCTACGACCACCGAATTGTAGATGGCGCCATGGGTTCAAAATTTTTATCTGCTGTAGGTAAAGAAATTGAAAGTTGGGATCCAAATAGGCAGTGGTTTCAATATGTATAAACTAAGTATAAAAAAAAGCCCCGATATTTCGGGGCTTTTTAATGTCAATGTGTGCTAGATATTTTGAATTTAATAATTCAAACCCCAAGTTCTCCCTTTCATTACAGCAGGTACTCCCTTTGACAACCATTCTGGCATAGGGGCTCCTTTTAAGTAACTATCGAAGAATTGTTGTTCTCTTATTTGAATATCTTTTCTATTTCTACGCTCCACTAAATTATGCGCTTCATTATTATACACTAATAACCAAACCTTTTTATTCAAACGCCTCATATCACTGTACATTTCAATACCTTGATACCAAGGCACCGCATCGTCGGCGTCATTACTCATAATAACTAATGGTGTTTTAATATTTGGTAATGAGAATAATGGAGAGTTCTTTATATATAAATCGGGTCTTTCCCATAAGCTTGCACCTAATCTTGTTTGTGATTTCTCATATTGAAATTGACGGCTAATGCCTGGCCCCCAACGTATACCAGAATAAGCACTCGTCATATTCACAACTGGTGCTCCGGCCCATGCAGCAGCATATAAATTGGTTTTAGTAATTAAGTAAGCAATTTGATATCCCCCCCAACTCTGTCCTTGTAAACCCACCTTAGTGCTATCCACAAAACCTTTTTGTATCATAGCTCTTGTACCACTTAAGATATAATCATAAGCGGATTGTCCTGGATAACCTGTTTTGTACCAAATATCAGGAACAAATACGATGTACCCACGACTAGCAAAAAATGGGATATTTAATCTTGAAGGTGTAGGAGCGGGTGCTAAATAATTATGAAGTGTTTGATTGTTTCTTTCATAGAAATAGACAATCATTGGATACTTTTTCTTGGCATCAAAGTTTTCAGGCAAGTATAAAACACCTTCAGCCGTTTTACCTGTATAAGCTTTCCATTTAACTATTTGAGCGCTCATCCAATTGTAAGAAGCTTGTTGTGTATTAATAGTAGCAATACTGGAAGGGTTTTGCTTTTTAGACTCCAAAGTATATAAATATAGAGTAGGTGATTTTACTTCATCTTCTTGCATTACAGCTATATCATTGGAATGAGCAGCACCCACAATGGTGGTAAAATGCATAGGCAACTGATTTATTAAAGTCATTGAACGGTCTCCTAAATTTAAAAGAGAAACTGATTCAGACTTATCTACTTCGCTAAATCCTTTAATTAAGATAGATGCATTTTTATTTAAAGTATTTCGATCTTTATCGGTTTCCACAAATCTTGAAATAATTTTATTGATACGTCCATTCGTTAATTTAACTGAGGCATTTATTCCATTAGCATCTACTAACCAAAGATCATATCTATCATAGATAATTAATTGTTGATTATTATCCATCCATTTTGCAATACCATAGGCATTGGGATCATCAGGTAAATCATTTTCTTCATCAAATAAAGATGTTTTAATATCTTTTGCAATTTGAATAGTTTTACCAGTTGTTGCATTAAAAGCAAAATATTTTTTTTGCGGTTCATCATAATAGACTAAGGTATTACCATCATAGGAAGGACTTAATAAATTTCCCTTCCACTCTTTTTGAATTAATTTTCTTTGGCCATTATTTGTTTGAATGGCATAAATATCTTTTAATGAAAATCCTTGCCATTGAGAAGCTAGTAAATACGTTGAATCGATAGTGGCATAGGCAAAGGCTCCATCCCCTTCCTCTGTTGTCATTATATCTCTATCCTTTATTTTACCTAAATATTGAGCATCCTTTGATTTAGTATCAAGCACAATAAGTTCTGTACTTTTCAAAGTACTTTCTAATGCTTTTTGTTGAGCAGGTTGAATAATGGGGTCATTATAATGCCAGATATCTACACTAACTCTTTCAAACTCAGGTAAACTTGTGTCTTTAATTGGCAGTATGGGTTGCACACCTAGTTCTAACTTATTACCAGTTTTGCTAAATTTTATTTTTCTATCTCCTCCAATAGTATAATTTGCAGGTATAGCATTATTTGTTTTATCAAAAATTGAAACTGCTGTATCCAAAGAAGGGGTATAATAAGCTAGATAATAATTTTTTTGTAAGGCTTTATCTGCACTATCTTTTTCTACCAAATAGGCTAATTGTTTTCCATCTTCATCCCAAGTTAAATTAGTAGCAGTATATACTTTGTTGGTTAATACTTTAAGATTAGTATCTGCAATAGAAGCTAAAGCCACTTGTGCGTTTTTTTCTTTGGTTTTTACTTGATACATAACTACACCCAATGCTTTTGGATGAATTAAATATTGAGCAACATTAGTAAAAGTTTTTTCTTTAGTGGATGATAAATCTCTCAACACTAAGTCGGAACCTTCTTTACTAATATCTCCTTTTTTGTCTTTTAGATAAGCAATAATATCATTACCATGTTCTGCTAATTGAAAACTTTTAACAGAAGGTATTTTTTGAATTTTACTTGAGGCTAATTCTACAATAACTAAACTGTCTTTAGGCATTTCATCTGCTTTCTTTTTATCAATTTTAGCTTTTCTTGTTTCTGCAAAACTGGGCTTAATTTTAGCAACAAGATATTCTCCATTTTCACTAAAAAGGGCTTGAGTAGCTCTCGCAATATTTATTTCATTGCCAGATTGTACATTTTTTATAATTAAATTGCCATCTCCTTCTTGAGGGTTAATGGTATATGTTATAAATTTTCCTTTAGGATGAAAAGAAGTTTCTTTAATAGATTGCCAACTATCATACACTGTATGGTCTAATTCCTTCTTTTGAGCACTAGTTTGTAAGCAAATAAAAACTAGAAAAATTAGCAATAATTTATTCATATTTGGGTTTTTAATAATTGTAATATACAAATAGTTTTGACATCTTTTTTTGTCTTAGATTTGCAATATTAAAATTTTATATGAAAGGTATTTTTCTTGCTGGATGCCTCCTAATTTCCTCTATCCTACTCTTTGGTCAAAACAAGGGTAATCTTTCAGGTTGGGTGGTTGATAAAAATACCCAATTCCCTATTGCAGGAGTATCTGTGAAGGTTTTAAATACCCCTTTTTCAGCAATCACAGACAGTAATGGTAAATATGTTATAAAATCAATTCCTACAGGGCAATACCAATTAAAATTTATTTCAATAGGTTCTTATCCTCTTACTTTGTTTAATGTAATTGTGAGCTCAGGGAATGAAGTAAGTAATACTATAGAATTAATTCCCGAGTCTTTTCAGTTGGCGGAAGTGAAAGTGGGTGGAAATAGAAAAACGGTAAGAGCAGCTACTTTAGAAACCCCATTAAGTGTTCAAAGACTAACTTCAGAAGAAATCAAATCAAGTCCAGGAAGTAATTTTGATATTTCTAAAGTGGTACAAACTTTACCAGGTGTTACAGGCTCTGCCTCAACAGGTGCCGGTTTTAGAAATGATATTATTGTCAGAGGCGGCGCCCCTAATGAAAACGTCTTTTATTTAGATGGCATTGAAATACCTGTAATTAATCATTTTAGCACCCAAGGTAGTGCGGGTGGCCCTCAAGGTATTTTGAATGTATCTTTTATTGATGAGGTGAAATTATCATCTTCTGCTTTTGATGCCAAATTCGATAATGCTCTTTCTTCCGTATTTGAGTTTAAGCAAAAAAGAGGTAATACCGATAAAGTACAAGGTAATTTAAGAATGGGAGCCACTGAATTTGCTAGTACTTTTGAAGGCCCCTTATCAAAAAATGGAAAAACTACTTTTTTAGTATCTGCAAGACGCAGTTATTTACAATATTTATTTCATGTATTAGATTTACCTATTCGACCCAATTTTTGGGACTTTCAGTTTAAAGTAACCCATAGTATCGACCCCAAAACCACTTTAACCTTTATAGGTGTGGGTGCTATTGACGAATTTAAATTTGCTGCCCCAAGAAATTCCACCCCTCAAAAAGTATACGCATTAAATGCCAGCCCTTCAATTAATCAGTGGAGTTATACCATGGGTGTTACTTTAAAGCGTTTAATTAAAAAAGGCTATTGGAATTTAGCCATAAGTAAGAATAATTTATACAATATAAATGAAAAATACGAGGATAATTTAAACCCTGACAAAGGTGAAAAAACATTTGATTATAACTCAAACGATATTGGTAATAATTTAAGATGGGATATATCAAAAAGTTTATTGGGCATAAAATTTACAACCGGATTTAATCTTACAGATATTAATTATGACAATAGCACTTATCAAGTATTGAAGTACAATAATTTATTTCCTAATAATGCTTCCCCTACCTTAGGGGCTAA
>Ga0214919_10005999_pt1 | contig 16893 bp, 13 predicted proteins | sample LL1503_MetaG_FD_177994 | JGI IMG/M metagenome (GOLD analysis project Ga0214919, IMG submission 177994) | Freshwater microbial communities from Lake Lanier, Atlanta, Georgia, United States - LL-1503 | ecosystem: Environmental > Aquatic > Freshwater > Lake | place: USA: Georgia | collected... | reverse complement strand
GGTCAAGGCCGGTGACGTGATCGCTGAGATCGAGACCGATAAGGCGACCATGGAGGTCGAGGCGGTGGACGAGGGCGTGATTTCGGCGCTGCTGGTCGCGGCGGGGACTGAGGGGGTTAAGGTCAACACGGCCATTGCCCAGCTGGCAGGCGAGGGCGAGGCCACCCCACCCCCTACCCCGGCTGCGCCGGTACTTCCCCCAGAGGGGGAACATCTAAGACCCGTAAATCCTCCCCCTCTGGGGGAGGGGAACCGCGAAGCGGTGGAGGGGGTGCGGCCCTCATCAGAGCGTATTGCAGCCTCACCTCTTGCCCGGCGTCTGGCCCGGGCAGCCGGTATTGAGCTGACGACGATCATCGGCAGCGGTCCCCATGGCCGGATCATCAAGCGCGACATCGATGCTCAAGCGGGTCGTAAGCCCGCCTCTGCGCAAGCTGCGGCGGCACAGGTCGCGGCACCGCGACAGGTTCAGAGCCTTAAAGAGATGGGCATCGCGCCGGGCTCTTACGATCTGATCCCGCTGGACGGCATGGGCAAGACCATTGCCCGGCGCATGACGTACAGCTTCAGGGACATTCCCCATTTCCCCCTGTCCATAGACTTAGAACTGGACGCCTTGCTCGATGCCCGCACGCGGATCAATGCAGGGCTGGAAGCATCGGGCGTCAAGGTCTCGGTCAATGATCTGATCATCCGCTGTGCGGCACTAGCGCTAAAGCGGGTGCCGATGGCCAATGCCAGCTACACGCCGCAAGGGATCGCGGTCCATCACCATGCCGATATTGCCGTGGCCGTGGCCATCGACGGAGGCCTGATCACCCCGATCATCCGGGCTGCCGAGACCAAGGGCCTCGCGCAGATCGCTACCGAGATGAAGGACCTGGCATCCCGTTCCCGCGCCCGCAAGCTCAAGCCCGAGGAGTTCCAAGGCGGCACCTTCTCGATCTCCAACCTTGGCATGTTCGGCATCAAGAGCTTTGCCTCGATCATCAATGAGCCCCAAGGTGCAATCTTGTCGGTCGGGGCGGGGGAGAAGCGGGCTGTGGTGCGCGGTGATAGCCTCGCCATCGCCACGGTGATGAGCGTGACCTTGACCTGCGACCACCGGGTCCTGAACGGAACCATCGGGGCGCAGTGGTTAAATGACTTCAAGGCATTGGTCGAAGACCCCCTGATGATGTTAGCTTAGGCCAAAGCGCAGACTGATTTGGAGAACCGCCCATGAAAACCACCGCCGCCGTCGCCTTTCAGGCTGGCAAGCCCTTGGAAATTGTCACCCTCGACCTCGAAGGCCCCAAGGCCGGTGAAGTTCTGGTCGAGATCAAGGCCACCGGTGTCTGTCACACCGACGCCTACACCCTGTCAGGCAATGACCCCGAGGGTCTGTTCCCCGCTGTTTTGGGCCACGAGGGTGCGGGCGTGGTTTTGGAGGTTGGCCCCGGCGTGACCTCGCTGGTCCCCGGCGATCACGTGATCCCGCTCTACACCCCAGAGTGCCGCAACTGTAAGTTCTGTCTGTCGGGCCGGACAAACCTTTGCCAAGCCATCCGCTCCACCCAGGGCAAGGGCCTGATGCCCGATGGCACCAGCCGCTTCTCCTACAAGGGTCAGCAGGTCCTGCACTATATGGGCACCTCGACCTTCGCCAACCATACGGTCCTGCCCGAGATCGCTCTTGCCAAGATCCGCAAGGACGCGCCCTTCGAGAAGGTCTGCTATATCGGCTGCGGCGTCACCACCGGCGTCGGCGCAGTGATCAATACGGCCAAGGTTCGGCCCGGCTCCAACGTGGCGGTCTTTGGTCTGGGCGGCATTGGCCTGAACGTGCTGCAAGGCGCGCGCATGGTCGGCGCGGACAAGATCATCGGTGTAGACCTGAACCCCGAACGTGAGGCCATGGCCCGTAAGTTCGGCATGACCCACTTCATCAATCCCAAGGTCACGCCCGACGTGGTGGCGGCGATTGCGGAACTGACCGACGGCGGCGTCGACTATTCGTTCGAGTGCATCGGCAATGTCAATGTCATGCGCCAAGCCTTGGAATGCTGCCACAAGGGCTGGGGCGAGAGCGTCATCATCGGCGTCGCCGGTGCCGGTCAAGAAATCGCCACCCGTCCGTTCCAACTGGTCACGGGCCGGGTCTGGAAGGGTTCCGCCTTTGGCGGCGCTAAGGGACGCACCGACGTGCCAAAGATCGTGGACTGGTACATGGACGGCAAGATCGCCATTGATGACCTGATCACCCACGTCATGCCGCTCGAAGACATCAACAAGGCCTTCGACCTGATGCATCACGGCGAATCGATCCGCACCGTCGTGACGTTCTAAGACGAAGTGGCTTCAACCCTCCCCCAGCGGGGGGAGGGCCTAGCCGTGATAGCGACTGTTGAAGTTGGCCAGAGCGGCCATGATCTCGGTCTGATAGTCGGTGGCGACCTCGGTCTCGTCGGGGCCGTTGGTGAAGATGAAGAAGGCGTCCTCTTCAACCTGATCGGCGATACGTTCCCCGGCCAGTTCAGACGCGATCCCCTTGGCCTTGGCCGTAGCGATCATGGCCTCGGCCACATCGGTGGGAACCTGACGCGGCCCGCCGAACCGCTCTTGGCGATGGGCCAGAGAGTTCCAAATATCGCTGACCACCACGCCCGGACAGATGACCCCGGCGCTGACATTGCTGCCCGCAAAGTCGCGGCGCATGCACAGGCTATAGCCCATGAGCGCATGTTTGGCCGAGGTGTAGGGTGCCAAGATGCCGCCGCGCTCGCTTTCGGGCAGACCTAAGGCATGTTCCGAGGCCGTATTGACGATCTTACAGGGCAGGCCGCTGGCCAACATGGTGGGGGCGAAGGTTGTCACTCCGGTAAAGGCGCCGGTGACATTGACGGCAAAGGACCAGTCCCACATGCGCCGGGGCGTGGTGTGAACCATGCCGCGCAGGCCGACCCCGGCATTATTAAAGAGCATCTGCACCGGCTGGCCGAACAGGGTCGGGGCCCGTTCGGCCAGGGCCGCCCAGCTCTCATCCTCGGTCACGTCGAGGGCAGCGCTGGCGGCCTCAAGGCCCTGATCGCGCAGGGTCTTGGCCGCCTCTGTGGCCTGGCCTTCCTGAATGTCAGCCAAGATGACCTTGGCGCCGCGACGGGCAAGGGCGCTGGCGATGCCCAGGCCGATGCCCGAGGCTGCGCCGGTGACGACGGCGACAACGCCCTTGACCTGCATGGCTCTAGAACCCGCCGAGCTTGGCGTAGCGGTCTCGGTGATAGGATGACCCGCCGAAGGTGGCTTCGGCCACGCGGGCGCGTTTCATATAGAGGCCTGCATCGTGCGCGTCGGTCATGCCGATCCCGCCATGCATCTGGACCATCTCGTTGGAGGCCAGATGCAGCACGTCAGCGGCCTTGGCCTTGGCCAGAGAGGCCAGAGCGCGGATGTCGTTGGACTTTTCATCAATAGCGTCGAGCGCGGCCTGCACGCAGGAGCGGGCCAGTTCCAGATCCGTATAGAGCTTGGCGGCCCGGTGTTGCAGGGCTTGGAAGGTGCCGATGCCCTGTCCGAACTGGGTGCGGGTTTTCAGATAGTCGAGCGTGATCTCGAAGGCTTGGGTCGCGGTGCCGATCATCTCGGCGGCCAGACCAGCGCGGGCGCGGTCGAGGGTCTGTTCGAGGATGGCAAAGCCGCCATCGACGGCGCCCAGAACCGCATCGGCGGTCACTTCGACATGGCTCAGGGTCAGGTTCGCCACCGCGCGGCTATCGACCATGGTCAGGGTCTGGCGCTCAAGGCCCTTGGCCGAACCGTCGACGAGGAACAGGCTAATGCCCGCCTCATCGGACTTGGCCCCGCTGGTGCGGGCCACGACGATCAGAAGGTCAGCCGCGCCGCCATCCAGCACAAAGCTCTTGGTGCCGTTCAGGACATAGCCCGATCCGGACTTGGTCGCGGTCAGGCCAATGGTCGAGGGGTGGTGATGGGCGGTCTCGTCCACGGCTAGGGTGGCGACAATCTCGCCCGCTGCGATCTTGGGCAGCCAGGCGGCCTTTTGGGCTTCGCTACCGCCGAGCATCAGGGCCGTGGCGGCGGTCAAGGCGGTCGAGACCAGCGGCGAAGCGGTCAGGGTCCGGCCCGTCTCTTCCAGCACCAGACCCAGGCTGCGATAGCCAAAATCGGCGCCGCCATGGGCTTCGGGAATGATCACGCCCGCCCAGCCCATCTGGGCCATGTCGGTCCAAGCGGCGCCATCAAAGCCGGTCGCGCTCTTGGTGTCGCGCAGCTTGCGCAGGGCCGCGACGGGGGACCTTTCTTGGGTCCAGTCGCGCGCTGCATCGCGCAGCATCACCTGTTCTTCGTTCAAGACAGCCATTGGGGTCTCTCTCTATCTTTTGTCTTTAAAGGGTTTTGGGATTGGCCGCCCAAGCGAGGGCCGCCTCTAAACGATCATTGCCCCAGAACAGCTCACCGTCGTCGGTGGTAAAGCTGGGGCTACCAAATAGTCCGCGTTCCATGGCCAAAGCCGTATTGGCCTTCAGCTCGGCCTTGACCTCATCGCCGCCTGCCGCCGCCAGCACCGTTTCAGGGTCCGCCCCAAGGCCGGTGATCAGGGACGTCACGACCGATTGGTCCGAAATCTCCAGATCATCGGCGAAATTGGCGCTGTAGACCGCTTTAGTGAAGGCACCTGCCCAGCCGGGTGTCTTATCGGCCAGAACCACGCGCGCGGCCAAGAAGCCATTACGGGGGAAGCGGCTTGGACTGCGCAAGGGCAGGTCCAGTTCGCCGCAGACCCGGGCCATATCGCGCCACATATAGACCCCCTTAACGGGGACCACATTGAACGGGCTGTCGGTCATGCCTTGCTGGGCATTGAGCAGGGGGCCGAGTTGAAACGGCCGCCAAACCACCTCCACCCCTGCCGCCGCCGCCAAGGCCTCGATGCGATGGGCTGCGGGGTAGGAGTAGGTTGAGGCAAACTCAAACCAGAAGGTAAGGCTCGGCATGGTTTACTGGTGATCCAGCAGACCAAGGACGCGCTTGGCCACGACATTGAGGTTGATCTCAGACGTGCCACCCTCAATGGAATTGCCCTTGGAGCGCAGCCAGCCACGGGTTTCGATCAGTTCGCGCTTGGTAAAGCCTTCGCCTTCCCAGCCCAGACCCTGATGGCCCATAGATTCCACCAGAAGCTCGTACTTGTCCTGGTTCAGCTTGGCGGCGGCATATTTGATGATCGAGGTGGCGGGGCTGATGGTGCCGCCCGCCTTGGACTCTGCTTCGACCCGGCGAACCGTCAGGGCAAAGGCCTTGGCGTCCATCTTGTGACCGGCGATGCGGGCGCGCAGGTCGCCATCGGCGATCTTGCCATCGACTTCGCCGACATGGCTGAGGGCCACCTGTTCCAGTTCCAGACCTGCAGCGCCGCCGAAGCCGCCGGAGGAGATGTTCTGGCGCTCATATTGCAGCAGACGCTTAGCAATTTCCCAGCCGCCATTGAGCTTGCCGACGAGCTGGGCCTTGGGGACCTTCACATCGGTGAAGAAGGTTTCGCAGAAGGGTGACTCGCCGCTGATCAGCTTGATGGGGCGGGGTTCAACGCCTTGGGTGGTCATGTCGAACAGCAGGAACGAGATGCCCTCATGCTTAACGGTCGTGTCGGTGCGCACCAGACAGAAGATCCAGTCGGCTTGGTCGGCATAGGAGGTCCAGACCTTCTGGCCATTGACCAGATAGTGGTCGCCCTTGTCCTCGGCGCGGGTCTGCAGCGAGGCCAGGTCCGAGCCAGCGCCGGGCTCTGAATAGCCTTGGCACCAACGGATTTCACCGGTGACGATCTTGGGCAGGTGGGCCAGTTTCTGTTCTTCGGTGGCATATTCCAGCAGCACTGGGCCAAGCATCCAAAGGCCGAAAGAGAACAGGGGCGGGCGGGCCTTGATGCGCGCCATCTCCTGTTCCAGCACCTTGGCCTCACCGCGCGACAGTCCGCCGCCGCCATAGGCCTTGGGCCAGGTTGGAGCCGTCCAGCCCTTGGCCGCCATGCGGTCAAGCCAAAGCTTGGTGTCGGGATTTTTGAAGCTGCCCTTGCGACCGGCCCAAGGGGTCTCTTCGCCCGGCATGGGGGTGCGCATCGACTCAGGACAGTTGGCTTCTAGCCAAGCACGGGTCTCGGCGCGGAAATCGTCAAGTTCGGCCATGATGGGTTTCCTCATAGGATCTGGATTTGTCCGGACCTTATCAAGGGCGCGAGCCGGAGCAAGCCCTTTGAAAACATTGTTTCGCCTTGTTTGCGGCGCAATGTGGACGAAGCCATCAAACTGTTGCGAAATTTACTATATAAGCCCCTCCAATGGGCCTTTCGGGAACTCGCATGCGCTGGGCGCAAGATATCAAACCGGGCATTTTGGCCTTAGCGCCGACCTTGGCCGCGATCGCAGCTCTTGCGGCTGGCCTGATGCTGCTTGCCTCTGGGGCCACGCCGTCTGAGCCGGAACGGCTTCGGCACCTCATCGAGTTCGCACCGCTCTCGCTTGTTGAAATCAGCCACTTCCTATCCAGTATTTTAGGCTTGGTTCTGGTGCTACTGGCCTTTGGTCTGCGCCGCCGACTGGATGCGGCATGGGCAGCGACGATCGGCCTTGTGACGTTAAGTGGGATCTTGGCCCTCTTAAAGGGGTTCAATTGGGAAGAAAGCGTCGCGCTCGGTCTGATCGGCATATTCCTTCTGCCATTGCATGAAGCCTTTCCACGAAAGGCGCGACTAACGCGGGTTGAGATTACCCCTGGCTGGATGTTGTCGGCCTTGGCGGCCATTGCCGGGACAGTGTCGCTGGGACTGTGGTCCTTTCACAATGTCGACTATTCGGACGAGCTCTGGTGGCGGGTCATGGCCGACAATGATGTCAGCCGCTCGCTGCGAGCCTCGGCGGGCGTCGCCATCCTGTTCATGGTCGTTGGCATTTGGCGGTTGCTGTCGACCCCGGCTACGCCGCCAGTGGTGGGGGATGATGATCCGACGTTTGAGCGGGTCCGCGCCATCTTGGCCAGTTCCGAGGGCGCGCCTCCCGAAGCCAACCTCGCCCTGCTCGGGGACAAACGGTTCCTGTTCTCGCAGTCGGGCGAAACCTTCTTGATGTTCGGCGTTCGAGGCCGGTCTTGGATCGCGCTGGGTCCTCCGGTCGGACGCCGGGAAGAGCGGATGGAACTGCTCTGGCGGTTTCGAGAACTGGCCGATGCCCATGCGGCGCGTCCCGCCCTTTATGGCATTGGTCCTGACATCTTGCCCGAAGCAGTCGAACTGGGCCTATCGATCCAGAAAACCGGCGAGTCAGCCGCCGTGCCCTTGGAGAGCTTTAGCCTTAAGGGTCGCAAGCGCGAGGTTTTGCGCCGCAATTGGCGCAAGGCCGGGGAGGTCGGGGCTCTGTTTGAGGTGGTTCCGGCTCAGGCGGTTCCCGCGATCCTAGATGAGCTCGAAACCATTTCCGACGCTTGGCTTGAGCACCATGCGGGCGGAGACAAGGCCTTCTCTATGGGCGGGTTCATTCGGCGTTATGTCACCGAATTTCCCTGCGCTTTGGTCAGGGTCGACGGCCAGATTGTCGCTTTCGCCACCATCTGGACGACACCGGATCGCACGACCTTTTCGATGGATCTGATGCGCTATTCCGATGACGCGCCCAAAAATGTCATGGACTATCTGTTTGTCGAACTGCTGCACTGGGGTGTGAGCCAGGGCTATGTCGCTTTTGAGTTTGGTGTCGCGCCCTTGGCCGGCCTAGAGGACCGTCCTCTGGCCCCGATCATGTCGCGTGTAGGACGGCTTCTGTTCGAGCGCGGCGAGGAGATCTACAATTTCCGCGGCGTGCGACGCTACAAGGACAAGTATGATCCGATCTGGGAGCCGCGCTATGTTGCTGCGCCCAACAAATGGGCCATTCCCATCTTGATGGCTGATGCCGGAATGCTGGCGTCAGGGGGCATGGCGGGCCTTGCCAAGCGCCCCAAGCGCGCCGATGAGCCGACAGTCTAGCGCCGGTCATTACCCGTCTCGATCCCATGAAGATTGGCCAGATGGACGACCATCATCAAAAGCGCTGCCGCACTTAAGAGCATCAAGAACCGATAGGGAATGAGCCTCGGTCCCTTGACGAAATTCGGCGGCAGGGCCCCACGCCAGCCAAAAAATGCCGTCAAGAGAGCGGCGATTGCGCCAATCACCAAGGTGGTCGTCTGATCCATAGGCCCTGAATGGCGATCCTTCGGCCTCTGCGCAAGGGTCGTAACGACAGCTTGCCCCTTAAAATAGTGTTTAATTAATCGCGGCCCTTGGTTAATGGTTCGTTTACACCCTATCAAACGGGCGTTAGCGTAATGACGAATAGGTGGAGACCGAATCGGATGGCCTTGGGGGAACCCTGGAGCGTTGAGGGGCAAGAGCCCAGGTCGCAAGAGACGGCAGAGCGTTCTGCTGTTCGCTTGGTAATGCCAGCCGCTGACCGAACCAAATCTTTGAATAGCCCGGATGCCCAAACCGCCCCGTTGGTTGAGGCCGTGTTGGCGCGTCTCAATGAGCGCTTAGATCGGACCGAGGCGGCGACCTCTGAAGCGATCCAAAGCCTGCAGGCGGCCTTTGATCGGCTGGCCAATTCCGGTGACGGTGGTTTGGGTACCCGTCACAGTGTTGAACATCGGTTCGAGGCCTTGGCGCGCGACCTTCATGCCCAGGTCGAGGATGTTCGCAGTGATCTCGTACAAAGCCTGAAGTCCAGCGCCGATAACCGCTTCTCCCAGCTTGCCAAGGCCCTCGAGGCTATGGGCCAACATATGCTGTCGGCTGAGCATCGGTCTTCTGCAGCCCTTGAACAGGTGAGCGGCGAAGTGGCCCGCCTCGGCGGTGCGATGGATCAGCGGCTTGGCCGTTACGAGATCGTTCAGTCCGATGCGCTCGAGCGACTGAGTGCTGAGATCGATCGGATCGCGGATCGGCTGTCAGAGCGGATTGCCAGTTCAGAGCGCCGTTCTTCTCAAGCCATTACAGAGGCCAAGGACGAGTTTTCGCTCCTGGCCAGCACTATGGCTGATCGCACCTTTGAGGCCACAACCGACCTTTCAGACCGTATTCGTCAAAGCGAGGAGCGCACGGCTCGGCTGTTGGAAGAGGCCCGCGCCAAGCTCGATCAACGGGTTGCGGTGCCTTCGCCTGTTGTAGCGCAAGTCGAATCTGAAGTGGAGCCTGAGCCTGTCAGGGTGATGGCTGCAACCCGTCCTTCGGAACCCACCTTGATCAATCCGTTCATGGCCATGGACGATGTCGAGGCAGAGGCGTCTTGGCGCGACCTTGCTGACGTTTCAAGTCTGTCCTTGTCGTCGCTGGATGAGGTCGAGGACGTCGAAACCGACGAGGATGACGGAACCAACTTCTTCTCCAGCGGTCTTGCGGCCGAACTGGCGGCCAAGATCAATGGCCTGCAGGCCGAGCGGGCAGACGATCAGGCTGAAGAGGTCGAGCCGGACCTAGACCTCGTCTCGGAGGCCTATCAGCCCAAGACCGCTGCGCCCTGGTCGGTGATCCAAACCGATGGTGATGTTCTGTTCGCGCCAGCACCGCCCAAAGGTCGTGCGACCCGCCAGAAAAGGCCAGCTGTGCCCCGTAAGGCCATCGTCGCCAGCCTGGCAGTTGTTTCTGTGGCGCTCGCCATTGCCGGTTTGGCGATCCTCGGCTCTGGCCAACAGACTCTTTCTCCCGTTCAAGCCTTTCAGGCCGTTATGGCCACGCTTAAGGGCGAACCCAAAGGCTCTGTGCCGATCGCCGATGCCAGTCAGATGGTCCAGGCCCCAGAACCCAAAACACCGCCCGCACCCCGCGCCGCCTCCGCCGTCCTTAGCCCCGATCTGACCGATGGCGCTGCCAGTGTACCGATTGAATCGGTCACCCAATCGAAGTCGGTCATCTCCTCGCAGGACTACGCCACCTTGCTTAGGAGCCTGTCCTCAACGGATGGCACCGGTTTGGTCAAGCTCAAGCGCCTCGCCGAACAGGGCTATGCGCCAGCGCAAAACGACTTGGGTAAGCTGTTTGAAAGCGGCGATCTGGGTCTAACCAAGGACCTTTCAGCGGCCCGCCTTTGGACCGAACGCTCGGCAAAATCCGGCGTGGTCGAGGCCATGCACCGGATGGGGCTCTATCACTATTATGGTCAAGGCGGCGCTGAGAACCCGGTTCTTGCCGCCCAGTGGTTCCGCAGGGCTGCCGAGCGCGGCATGCTCGACAGCCAATATAATTTGGCTCAACTCTATGAGGCAGGCGTTGGCGTCACAGCCAACAGCGCCGAGGCCTATCGCTGGTACCTGATCGCGGCTCAATCGGGCGATCAAGAGGCTCTCAAAAAGGTTGCCTCACTGAAGCCCCAAGTGCCGTCTGGCGGACGGGCTGAAATCGAGCGTCAGGCCCGGGCCTTTAAGGCGGGGTCCTGATAAAGGCCAAGCGGGCGGTTACACATTGATCTTCAAGTCCTTCTTGGCCTAGACTCCTGTACGACCTGACCGTCAAGCGTGAGCGAGGCCCGGCCCTTTGGATGTTTACCTGCCTATAGCCGAGGTGTCGGTCAATGCGCCGCTATTGATCGGGCTGGGCATGGTCGTGGGGTTCATTTCCGGCCTGTTTGGCATTGGCGGCGGCTTTCTGATGGCCCCCGTCCTGGTTTTTATGGGCATTCCCCCTGCCGTGGCTGTCGCCAGCCAAGCCAATCACGTGGTGGCCTCTTCGGCCTCGAGCGTCTTTGCCTATGGCCGAAAGCGCGCGGTGGACTTTCGGATGGGGGCGGTCTTGGCCGCTGGCGGCGCGGTGGGCTCCCTTATTGGCGTGGAGATTTTCCGGATGCTGCGCCTGATGGGGCAAGGGGACGTCGTCGTGTCCCTGTCCTATCTGATTTTTCTGGGCGTCATCGGCGGCCTGATGCTGACCGAGTCGCTGGGCTCGTTGCTGCGCCGCCGTCGGGGCGAGCCGCCCGAGGTGGTCAAGGACCGGCGTCCAGCCTGGCTCTATGGCCTGCCCTTAAAGATGAAGTTCCCGCGCTCGCGGCTCTATATCAGCGTCATTCCTCCGGTTCTGATCGGCGTCTTTGTCGGCATCCTGTCCGCTGTCATGGGCGTGGGCGGCGGCTTCGTGCTCGTGCCTGCCATGGTCTATCTGCTGCGTATGCCTGCAGGGGTCGTGGTGGGAACCAGCCTGTTTCAGATCATCATCACCACCTCTATCGTCACCATCCTGCAGGCCGGGCGCAATCAGACGGTGGATCTGATGTTGGCGACCTTGCTGCTCTTTGGCGGCGTCATTGGCGCGCAGTTGGGGGCGCGGGCCTCTGCCCGATTCCGCGCGGAAGAGTTGCGGGTCGTGCTCGCGGTTATCGTCTTGCTGGTCGGCTTGCAGATGGGACTGGGCGTGTTCGTCACCCCGGCCGATCCCTTCGTGCTCGCCCCGGGAACGGGGGGCTGATGGCGTTTGATCTTCCCCCACCGCCGGTAGCCGCTGCCAGCGTTGCCGCCGCCTTGACCACAACCAAGGTCGAGGTGTCCTCGGACTATAAGGGCCAGAAGATCGTGCTCTATGGCGCGGTGTTTAACAGCACCGATCGGCCTGCCGATGTGGTGGTCGTGGTTCGAGGTCCCGACCAGCCGGTTCGGATCGCCCGCAAGGTTCAGGTCGCGGGCCTTTGGCTCAATAGCCGTCCGGTGGTGTTCCAAGGCGCGCCGGGCTTCTACACGGTGGCCAGCAGCCGCCCCCTGAACGAAATTGCCGACTTTGGCACGCTGCGCCGTCTGGCAATCGGGGTCGACCATCTGGCCATCAACACACCTGCCGACGGGGCTGTGGAAACCCGTTTTGGCGTCAAGGATCTGGTGGTCAGCCGTTTGGGTAGTGACTATCTGGACTATCGGCGCGCCGTTGTGCGGATCAAGCATGCCGCCGGGCTCTATGATCAAGATGAGCGCGGCGTGACCTATGTCGATAAGAGCCTGTTCCGCGCGGAGATCAACCTGCCCACCTCCGCCCCGATTGGCCGCTATCAGGCCGAGATCCATCTGTTCCAAGAGGGCCGCGAGGTTCAGGTCCGCCAACGGGCTTTGGAGGTCCGTAAGGTCGGGATCGAACGCACCCTCTATCTGTTCGCCCATCAGCGTCCTTGGGCCTATGGATTTTTGGCGGTTTTGCTCGCCATCGGCAGCGGCTATGGTGCCTCTGTCATCTTCCGCAGGAGTTAAGCCCTCATGCCCGCTAGAGAAAAACCGGCCATAGCGGCCTGGGTCCTAGGCCTTGGCGGCACCTTGCCCTTTATTGGTACCGGAGTGGGATACTGCGCAGGGCCAGGAAATCTGCGCGGTCCGATGGGTTTGGCCATGCTGACCTATGCCGCCGTGATCCTGTCCTTCTTGGGCGGTGCGCGCTGGGGGATGGAATGTATCAAGCACTACCCGCCGCGCGGTAGGATCCTCACCCTTGCGGTTTTGCCCAGTTTAGCCGCTTGGGGCCTGTTGGTTGGCGCGATCTGGATGCCTCTTTCTTGGCAGTTGGGCGGACTGATTGCGGTCTTTCTCGCCCAGTGGCTCTGGGATACGGGATCGGCCGAGACCCCCCACTGGTACGCGCCCCTGCGCACAACCTTGACGGCGGTCGCCGGGGTCTCAATGGCCTTTGTTTTTGAGCAGTCTATGCGGGGCTAGGCCCTAGCGGTCCGCGACCAACTGGTTCCAGCCGATCAAATGGACCTGATCCTTGCCTAGCGCCGCCGCGATCGGAGGCTTGGCAAACAGCGGGCTGAAGGCGGCGTCGCGCAGATTCAATCCCCCCGCATAGGCCCCAAAGGCCGGTAAGATCAGCCTTTGCCCATCGGTTGCAAAGCAGCGCCGCCGGACGCTGCGGCCTGTCCCCACCACCTTGGCACAGGGATGGAGGTGCCCGGACACCTCACCCGGCTGAGGCGCGGGCAAGGGTTCGTGGCGCAAGGTCAGCCCGCCGGTCGCGATCTCATCGAGGGTCTGGCCCGGAAGATGGAGGGGGCCGTCGGCGTCATGGTTGCCTATGACCCAGAGTAGCTCTAGCCCCTGAGCGAGTTGATCAATCTGATCGACATCGGTCGAGGCCAGTCGCGCCTCGGCCTTGCCATCATGGAGGCTGTCCCCCAGTAGGATCAGCCGCCTCGGCCCTAGGGCGGCGACCTCTGCATGGAGACGACGTAGGGTCTCAGCCGTGTCATAGGGCGGCAGCATCTGACCGCGTGCGGCATAGGCCGAACCCTTTTCGAGGTGAAGGTCCGCCACCACCAGCGTTTGATAGTGCTCCAACCAAAGGGCACCGGAGGGACGTAAGGTCACCGCCTCGCCATTGACCCTGAGTTTCACTGAGCCACAGGCCAGTCTCACCGGCAGCTTGTCCTCTGGGGTCACGAGAGGGCCTCGCTGATCAGGTCGAAGGCGGCGGCTTCCAAGATCGCCTCTTGCGCCGCACCGGCAATGGCCTCGCGGCCAATCTCCATCATCACCGGCACGGCAAAGGGCGAGACCTTGGGCAGGTTGATCCCTTCAATCTTGCCGACGATCCGCTGTAAGAAGTCACCCAGCCTGCGAATATCCAACATGCCCACAGCCGCATCGGCGCGCGCGCACCGCAGCAGCAGATGGTCGGGCTGATGTTTGCGCAGGACGTCATAGATCAGGTCGCTGGAGAAGGTCACTTGACGGCCCGACTTCTCGGCCCCTGTAAACCGTCGCTCGATCAGGCCGGAGATCAGGGCGCAGTGGCGAAACAGGCGCTTTAGCATAATGCTGTCATCCAGCCAGGCTTCAAGATCGTCGCCGAGCATATCCTGCTGGAACAGATCGTTGAGGTCCAGACCGTCCATGGGCCTCATGGCCCAGATACAGAGGACATAGTCGTTACAGACAAAGCCCAGCGGCGCGACGCCCACCCGGTCCAGGCGCCGGGTCAGCAACATGGCCAAGGTGGTATGGGCTAGCCGACCCTCAAAGGGATAGCAGACCAGGTAGTGCTTACCGCCGCGCGGGAAGGTTTCGACCAACAGCCCATCGGCGGCGGGGATGGCCGAATGGGCCGCTTGGGCCCCAAGCCAGTCTTGCACGTCGCCGGGAAGCTGCTGCCAGTGGTCACGGTTCATAATCATGTCTCGGACGCGCTCAGCAAGATGGCTGGACATGGCGAACTTGGTGCCGCCCCAACTGGGAATCTTGGGTTCCTTGTCGGCAGAGCGGGTGACGCGGGCATCCATGCCGCTGACCCCTTCAAAGCGCCAGACCTCGCCGCCAAACAGGAAGGTGTCGCCGGGGGTCAGCTGTTCAAAATACCATTCCTCGGCCTCACCAATTTTTCGCCCGCCGCCATGACGACCAGACGAGACGCGGATGTTCAAGGTCGCCCCGGCAACGATAGCGCCGACATTGAGCCGGTGGCGTGCGGCCGTTTGGAGATTTCGCACGCGCCATAGCCCGTCTTGGCCCTTCACGATGCGGTGGAAGTGATCATAGGTGCGCAGGGCGTAGCCGCCGTTCGACACGAAGGACAGGACATCATCGAAATCCTGCTGGCTTATGTCATCGTAAGGGGCAGCCGACCGTGCTTCAGCAAACAGGGCCTCGCTTGACAGGGCCTCGCCGCAGCAGGCCCCCATCAGATGTTGCGCCAGAACGTCTAAGGCTCCGGTGCGGGGCGGATCACCATCAAGGGCTCCAGCCGCTACTGCCTCGAGGGCTGCCTGACATTCCAGCATCTCAAAGCGGTTGGCCGGAACCAGTAGGGCGCGAGAGGGCTCATCCAGCCGGTGGTTCGACCGGCCGATCCTCTGAACCAGCCGGGACGATCCCTTGGGCGCGGCCAGTTGAATCACGAGATCGACAGCGCCCCAGTCTATCCCCAGATCCAGCGTAGAGGTGCAGACCACGGCCCGCAGCTCTCCCCTCGCCATCGCCGCCTCGACCTTGCGTCTCTGTTCGGGGGCTAGGGCCCCGTGATGTAGGGCGATGGGCAGATTGTCTTCGTTCAGCCGCCACAGCTCTTGAAAGGCAAATTCTGACTGCCAGCGGGTATTGACAAAGACCAGTGCCGTTCGGGCGGTCTTAAGGGTCTCATAGACCTCAGCCATGGCGTGCTGAGCACTATGGCCCGCCCACGGGACGCGTTGATCGGACAACAAAACCTCGATGCGCGGCGGCGCACCGGGCGTGCCGAGTACAAGATCGGCGACCTCTGGCCTTGGCGCGATCCAGCGGCGCAAGCGGTCGGGGTCCTCCACCGTTGCCGACAGCCCGACCCGGCGCATGGCGGGGGCAAAGCTTTGCAGCCGCGCCAATCCAAGGCAAAGCAGGTCGCCGCGCTTGGAACCATGCAGGGCATGGACCTCATCGATAATCACGGTCTTGAGGTTGGCAAAATAGGCCCGCGCGCCGTCCCAAGCGCAGAATAGGGCAAGCTGTTCGGGCGTGGTCAGCAAGATGTCCGGCGGATTGGCCTTTTGCCGCTGGCGCTTGGACAGGTTGGTGTCGCCTGTGCGGGACTCGACGCGGATGGGCAGGCCCATCTCCTCAATCGGGGCCATCAGGTTACGGGCCACATCTACGGCCAAGGCCTTGAGCGGCGAGATATAGAGGGTGTGGATCCCCTCAGACCTTTCGGAGGCCGGGGTCTGGCTCAGATCAATGAGGCTGGGCAGGAAGCCGGCTAAGGTCTTGCCGCCGCCGGTCGGGGCAATCAGCAGCACATGGCGACCGGCCTTTGCCCTTTGCACCATCGCGATCTGATGGTCGCGCGCAGCCCAGCCCTTGGCCGCAAACCAGTCTTCAAACGGGCTGGGCAGGATAGGGGGCAAAGACGGTGCGGGGCGCTCCATGGGACGGGCTATACCTGCAGGCATGAGAGGACGATCAGACCGTCTCTATAGCAGCTTTGCGCCCGACCTTAGGCCTTTGTCGGTAGGTCGAAAATCAGCAGGCTCGAGGTAGCGCTGGCATAGAGGTTCCCGGCGGCGTCCGTGACCTTGCCCTCGGCGAAGGCAGCGCGGCGGCCCATGGTAATGACGACGCCCTCGGCTGTGATGGGGCCGGTCTTGGCGGTCATGGCCTTATGGTAGCTGACCTTAAGCTCGAGCGTCGTATAGCCTTGACCGGGCTTGAGCTTGGAATGGACCGCGCAGGCAAGGGCAGAGTCGAGCATGGTCGCCGCATAGCCACCGTGGACCGTACCGATGGGATTGTAGACATCTTCGGTCGGGGTGCCGCCGAACACGACCTTGCCCTCTTCGACCGAGACGGCGGTAAAGCCCAGTGTCGCACCAATGCCGCGCCGGGGTCCGCCGCTCTGAAACGCGGCTTGAAGCTGCTCTATGCCGGACATTTCGCCAAAGGATTTGGGCTCAGTGGTCATGGTATGGGCTTTCAGGATTAGGGATCGTAAGGCCTACGCGGGCGCGGAGGGCAAGGCGGGACTGTTCTAAAAGGCGAAGGGAGAGGGCTTCATCCTCGACGGCGCGCGAGAGGGCGAGCGCTCCGGCCAGTTCTGCGATCAGGGAGGAGGCCAGAGCCATCCGGTCTGGTGTGGTGTCAGGAAGGTAGCTGGCCATCAATCGCACCATGCCGCGCACGCCTGTATCAAAGGCCGGACGCGCTAGGGCGGGCAGTTGCGCGGACTGTCCGAGCAGGCAGGCGACGGGACAGCCCCGGTCGGGTCGGTCTCGGTGGTCGGCGGTCAGATAGCTATCAATGAAGGCCCCAAGGGCAGCTGGGCCAGACCGATCCTCTATTGCCCGGTGTCTTTGGGCGGCGGCATCTTCGAACATGGTTTTGACGGCGGCGGCGATCAGGGCGTCTTTGGAGGCAAAATGGGCATAGAAGCCGCCGTGG
>Ga0214919_10005998_pt1 | contig 16893 bp, 14 predicted proteins | sample LL1503_MetaG_FD_177994 | JGI IMG/M metagenome (GOLD analysis project Ga0214919, IMG submission 177994) | Freshwater microbial communities from Lake Lanier, Atlanta, Georgia, United States - LL-1503 | ecosystem: Environmental > Aquatic > Freshwater > Lake | place: USA: Georgia | collected... | reverse complement strand
AGAATTCCCCCCTGTGCACGTAAATGCGTGCCTACTTGAAACGTAGTTTCTTTTTTAACACTGAAAGGTAATTCACATGTACTTTGCAACTGGTGCTGCTCTTACTGCCGCTCTGAATGCGCTTCCAACTTCCTTGACAGGTACGTACAAAGCTTTTGATGCTTTCTACTACGCTGACAAATACATGGGTTCCTACACAGGTACCCTGTCACCTATTGAGCACTTTGTGCAAATTGGTGCAGCTCGTGGCTACAAGCCCAATGCAGATTTTGATCCTACTTTCTACCAAGCACGTTACTCAGACTTGGCCAACTTGGACGCAGCTGATTTGCTGTTCCACTACGTTAAATTTGGTTTGAACGAAGGCCGTCCAGGTAATGCAACATTGGCTACTTACAACTGGGCCAGCTATTTGGCTGCTTACCCAGATGTCGCTAAGTATGTTAACGACAACCTGGCTTCTTTCGGAGGCAGCGCATCTAACGGTGCTATTGCTCACTACGTTAAGTTTGGTGCAGTTCAGGGCTTTACAGTGCCTGGCAGCGTTCCTGCTCAGACTTTTATGCTCACTACTGGGACCGAGTCCTACACAGGCGGCGCAGGCAACGACACCTTCAACGCGCCTTTGGCTGGCACAGCTGGTACAACAATGACTTACTCTGCTGTTGACGCGATCAACGGCGGTGCTGGTACTGATACGCTTTATGTTGAGAGCAACACAGCAACATTGAACTTGGCTCTCGTTAAGAGCGTTGAGGCTGTCTCTGTTAATGCAAGCACTGCTGGCGTTACAGTTACTTTGCCAACAGACAAGCTGGCAACAGCGTTGACCAACACTGGTTCTTCACAAAACGTTACTTTCAGCGGCGCTGCGAGCGGTGCAACTTCTTTGACATTGAGCGGTATGACTGGTAACACAACTGAAGTTGGTTACACATCTACAGCTTTGTCTGGTACTGCTGACTCTTTGGCTTTGGGTCTGAGCGCCACGACGGGTGCAACTGTTCAGTTCACCAACACTGCCAACACAACAACAAACAACCTTGAGAGCATTGCCATCAACACAACAGCTGACTCAGCTGTGACTTTGAACTTGGCCAACATCGCTCCTACAAGCATCACCATCACTGGTGCAGGCGCAACAACATTGACAGCCGTCAACGGTGCAGCTGCTGACCTCAAATCCATCAATGCTTCTACAGCCACAGGCGCTGTTACTGTTCCAGCTATCACTGGCACAGTTGGCTTGGCCATCACTGGCGGTGCAGGTAACGACAATTTAACAGGTACAACTGTTGATGACGTGATTGCAGCTGGTGCAGGTAACGACACGATCAACGGCGGTACAGGTAACGACAACATCGACGCCGGTGCTGGTAACGACCGTGTCACCATCACTGGTACCGAGTTGACAAAAGACGACACGATCAACGGCGGTGACGGTACGGACACACTGTACTTCAGCGGCACTTTGGCTCACAGCACAACATCTACAGATGTGCAGCCCGGTACACGTTTGTCTGGCTTTGAAACAATTCGCAGCAACAACGCAACAGCCACACTTGATGTGACTGGCATGCTTGCTAACAACACCATCACAACAGCAATCGCTGACGGTGGTAACTTGACTCTGACAAAAGACACAGCAATTGCTAACGAGACATTCTTGTCTTCTAACTCAATCTCTGTGGCTTCTGCTGGTACACAAACAGTCACCATCGGTGAGTCCAAAGGTACTGCTGCTTTGTCAGCTACTTTGACCACTGCTGCTACAGCTTTGAACGTTGGCTCTGCTAACAAACTGGTTCAAGCTGACCTGAACACATTCACTATCGGCACTAGCTCAACTAGCGTTGTTAACGCCACTGTTGCTTCAGTAACACTGACTGGCGCTAACCGCGTGAGCTTGGTGGGTAACGGCGCTACAGCCATCACCAAAGTTGATGCTTCTGGCGTAACAGCTACTGCAGCAACTGGTGCAGCTGCCGTAACAGTTGATGTGGCTGCTTCTACTGGTGCAGTAACATTCACCCCCGGTACTGGCACAGTAAACGTAACTACTGGTGCAGGTGCAGATAATGTGACTGGCTCTGCCGGCGCTGACACATTCAGCACTGGTGCTGGTAACGACACCATCACTGCAGGTGCAGGTAACGACACCATCACAACATCTGGTACTGGTGACGACACAATCACTTTAGGTGACGGCGACGACACAGTGACAGACGCTGGTACAGGTAATGACAGCATCTCTGGCGGTGCTGGTAACGATACAGTGACAACAGCTGGTGATGGTAACGACACCATCGACGGCGGCGAAGGTAACGACAACTTGTCAGGCGGCGACGGCAACGACTCTATCGTTGGTGGTGCTGGTAACGACACATTGGACGACGGCGCCGGTAACGACACAGTGTCGGGCGGTGACGGCAACGACACCATCACCATCGGTGCAGGTACAGACTCTGTTGACGGCGGTGCAGGTAACGACACCATCACCATCACTGGTTTGAGCGCTGGCGACACCATCAACGGTGGTGATGGTACAGATACATTGAATTTGGCTAACTCTTCAACTTCGACGTTGACACCAACATTCACAAGCATCGAGTCATTGGTTGCTAAGACATCTACCGCTTTCACACTGGACTTGACAAACGCTACTGACAAGACTTCATTGAAGACTTATGACATCAGCGGTTCTGCAACGGTTGCAGGCAACATCACACTGACAGCATTGGCCAATGGTTCCACAGTAACTATCAACGATGACTCCACATGGGACGGCGCATTTACAAACGACATCGACGATACAGGTGATCTGCAAGGTGCAGTTTCTGTTGGAACAGTTGCTGGCGGTGCATTGACAGTTAACGTCGCAGCCAACATCGACTCCGTTGTCGCTGTTTCTACAACGTTTAACGGTTTGACCATCACAAAATCGACTGGTGTGACATTGAACTCTACAGGTGGCTCTGCTTCCAACCCATTGCAAAACAGCATTACCAGCTTAGCTCTTGATACTGCGGAGACTCAGACTCTGACAGTCGCTGCAGCTGCAAACACAGGTTTGGTGGTAGGTAACATCACAACTGCCAATGCACTGCAAACATTGGCAGTATCAGCTGCTGCTGCAAGTGGTATCACTACTTCTGTGGGTACGTTTGTTGACGCAGGAGCCTTGGCAGATTTCAGTGCCAAGTCTACTGGTGCATTCACAACACTGACAGTTGGTGCAATTGGTGGAACAACCTCAGGTGGCGTTACATCCTATGTGGTTGAAGCGGCTTCAGGCTCCACAACTACAGTGGGTGCAGTAACCGGTTCAACAGGTACTACGGCTGCTTCTGCTGTTTCTGTTCAAGCTTTGGGTGCCTCATCCATTGCTCAGACTGGTGCAATTAACCTTGGTACACGTACGGTAGCAGCATTGACTATTGGTAACTCAGGCACTGCTTCAACAGTTGGTACTGGCACTATCACTTCAGGTGCAATTACTACTGCTACAGTGAACTTGGCTGATTCATCAACATTGTCAGACGGCGGTGCTGGTAACACAACGATCACTGGTGCTGTGACTACATTGAACGCAACTCTCGGTAATGGCATTACATTCACCGACAACGTTCAGTTCAACGGCGCTGTGACAAACTTGAACATTACAGCGAATACCGGTACTGCAGCTTTAATAATGAACGGTGACGGCACTGGCAATCTGTTCTCTGTCGGTGGTGCAACTGCACTGAACTTTGCTGATGGCGCACAAGCAACTACTAAAGCAGTTTTGACGTACGGTGGTACATCAACAAATGCAACTGTCCAGTGGGATGGTTCAAACTTCGGCGGTGGTAACACTGTTGCTGGTGGCTCCGGTACTGACGTACTGACTGGTGGTTCTGGTAACGACTCTTTGACAGGTAATGCTGGTACTGATAGTTTGACCGGTGGTGCTGGTATTGACGTGTTGAATGGTGGTGAAGGTGCTGACACACTGAACGGTGGTGCTGGTAACGACACGATTACTTTGACAGAATCCACCGCTGCAGCTGACCTCGTACGCGTAGGCTCTGTGGTTGGTACAAGTTCTGACTCTGCTCGTGTTGCCGTAACTGGTAACAACAACGACACAGGTCAAGACACAATCACTGGCTTTGATATCAACAATGACACAATCATCGTTACTTCAACTGGTGTTGTGAACTATGTCCACGGTACAGACAACGTAATGGGTACAGCAACTGGTGACGTCAACGACGGCTCTGTTGGTTCATTCTTGGCCAATACATTGGTCTTGAACTTGGACAAGACTGCAGGAGTTTTGGGCGCTGACGCTGGTGATATTGCATTGACATTCTCTTCTGTGACCAATGCTGGTGTGGCAGTCTCTGCTCCTACAGCGGCTCAGTTGGGTGGTCGTTTGCAGTACAACTTGACAGGTACAGCGGCTGCTAACACCATCACTGGTGGTGCTTTGGCTGATACGATTACTGGTGGTGCAGGCGCTGATTCTTTAACAGGTGGTGCTGGTGTGGATACTTTTGTATTTACTCCTGGCGATAGTGGAACTCCCACTACTACTAACTTTGACATCATCACTGATTACCGTGCAGGTGGAGATAGCGTAATTGACTTCGCTGCCAATATCGTAGTAGGTACACAGTCTAATGCAGCGGGTCCAGGCGTTGCGACTGTTGCAGGATCTGGTTTACTGTCATTTAACGGTGCTGATACAACTTTTGCTCAACATCTTGTTGCAGCTGAAGCAGCACTTTCTGGTGGCGCGGCTAATCGTGCCGTTGTATGGCAGGAAGGTGGAAATGCTTATGTGTTTGTAACTGATGCTGCTGCAGGCGTTGGTGCAAATGACGTATTGATTCAATTAACTGGAGTTACTCTGGCCGGTGGTTTCACTTTTGCCGGTGGCAACATCACAGCAATTGGCTAATCGCCCGTGGAAAGCCCCTTCACTTCGGTGAAGGGTGTCGGAAGATCCAAAACCCTGCCCCTCACAAGGGGGTGGGGTTTTTTCATTGTGAAATCGGATAACACTTAGGTGGCAACGTTTCCACCCTGCAGAAAGCATCTAAAAGCCTACCCATTGAGCTAAACACTGTGTCACCCAAATCAGGGACTCCTAAGCTGAATTAGGGGGGTGGGGGTGCGGTGGGTCTGCGCTGAGCAGGATTTGACAAGGGGGGCTTGCCTATGCCACCACGTTCTTGTAACCTTTAATCAGCTCAGCCTACCTCGACGGAGGGAATATCCGGATGCCTTCACCGGAGTGGCTGGGCCTTTATGTTGAAGGTCGGCGCTTGAAGGGTGCTTATGTTGGAACTGCCTGATTGGGGGTATTGGGGTAGGTTGAAGTCTGTGCCGTTGCGCGATGCGTTAGTGTTGTCTACTGGTCTTTGTCCTCACGAATACAACCATGAGAATACCGACACAATAGAGTTGAGTTATGCGAAGAAGTTTTGGGACAACTTACAAATTGCGAAGAACCAAATTTATGACTCTGACTGGGTTGTTGGTAAAGTTGCCACTGAGGACTTCGATGTCGACGTCAACAATACCATCGTTGATTTAAAAAGGTTTTGTATTTGGGCAGCCACTGTGGTGGAACTATATGATCTTCCATCTGAAATGGTGATCCTTGGTGATCTTTTATTGGACTCCCAAAAGCAAACAGAAGTGTTGCAACATCAGCGCCGCAATCGCTTAAACGATGAATTGTGGAAAAGTTTGGCTCGAGAGTTGGCACTTAAGATGAGGGAGGAATCTACTGCCAGAGGGTATTTCTTGAGCTTGGATGTTTTAGCTGACCGAATTGAAGAAGACTTCGCGAATCGTACCCCTCCCATAGTAGGTACAAACGGTCACAGATTGAAGGCAACATCAATCAAAAGACATGCGCTAAAAGGGCTGAAGAATGCAACTCAAGATGCTGTGATTTAGAGCAAATGTTGCAAACCAAAATAGGGCAAAATTTGCCCTAAAAATGCTAGTATTTAAGAGGGTTCCAAGAGACTCAACGATTCTTCGACAAACCAATTCTGTCGGTACGATTTTCATCAATCCCTGCAAGTTCTGCGGGGTAAATTTGGAAATCAAAAATGCTGACCCAAACTACTACATCAAATACATCGCCAGTAGGTTCATCCCCCTTCTCATCATTGCGTCTAACGCAAAACTTTGGCCAGACGCTTGGTGTCAAAAAGGTGCTCACCGTGGTCCCAGTGGTGAAACCAACCAAGGACCGGTTTTTCAGAACACACGAGTCACCAAACTGGGTATACCCCTCTTGGATCTTGGAGGACAAGAAAACGGGTGAAACCTACATCGTTTCTGAGGACGTTGGATCTGTTTTGGGGGGGCTTGTAAGGGCAGTGGAGCTGTACACAGCTATAGACCGGCAAAACAATGTGTTTCTTATACCTATTCCTTTACCGGGACCGAACGGGGTTAGAAACCCTTGGCACGAGTCCTTGCTCCAAGCCGTTTTGCGGGCGAAGTTGGTCTGGCTGCGGATAACCGCTAACAAAGACTTGGGGGGCTATGACATTTTTGAAGCTACGGCTAAGCTGCCAGAGCCAATTTGGCCAGACACCACACTGGATGAGTTGCTGGCAATCGCCTTTAGGGGGCGCATCATCACGAACCCAGATCACCCGGTTGTCCAAGAGAAATTGGGAGGCGTGTGATGACCAAGTTATCAGATTTCACGGATGGTGTGTTTCTGATCGACTTCGAATTCCGCCCTGAAAACGGGCGGGAGGGTAATACCCCAGAACCTGTATGTTTGGTTGTCAGAGATTTCCTAAGCGGAGTTACATCCCGATACTGGAAAGACGACATCCACTCGCGCGGTTCTGCACCCTTCTCGGTCGGTCGTGAGGCGCTTTGCGTTGCATATTTTGCCAGCGCAGAGATGGACTGCTTCCTCAAGCTGGGGTGGCAGCTTCCAGAAAACGTCTTGGACTTGTATGTTGAGTTCCGCTGTTTAACGAATGGCACAACCCCGCCAAACGGTGCTGGCTTGTTGGGGGCACTTCTGTACTTTGGTCTTCCAACTATTGCTGCCCAGCATAAGGATGCCATGCGTGACTTGGTTCTACGCGGTGGGCCTTGGAACCCGCAGGAGCAGCTTGACATATTGGACTACTGCGAGACTGATGTCAGTGCGCTCGAGTTCTTGCTGCCCGCTATGCTGCCAACCTTGGACTTACCCAGAGCCTTAATGCGCGGTCGATACATGAAGGCGGTAAGTCACATGCATTCCAGTGGAACGCCCATTGATACTCAGATGCAACTTGAAATTGCGACCTATTGGGACCAGATTCAAGATGCGTTGATTGAAAAGATTGATGCTAGTTACGGTGTCTATGAAGGCAGAACTTTCAAGACCGAGAACTGGGCCGACTACCTCCAGAAAGAAGGTATTGCTTGGCCACGACTTGCTAGTGGTCGACTGGAGCTAACTGATGAAACTTTCAAACAAATGGCCCGGGTCTACCCCAAGGTGGCTCCTATTCGGGAGCTCCGCTCAGCCCTGTCCGAGATGCGATTGTCTAATATCACTGTCGGCGAAGATGGCCGAAATCGTTGTTTGCTCTCCCCGTTCGCTTCAAAGACAGGCCGAAACCAGCCATCAAACTCCAGATTCATTTTTGGACCTTCGGTGTGGTTGCGTGGGCTAATCAAACCCGCTGAAGGCTTTTGCCTTGTGTACATCGACTACTCCCAACAAGAGTTCGGTATTGCGGCTGCCCTGTCAGGTGACGAGAAAATGATGGAGGCATACCGCAGCGGTGACCCATACCTGGCCTTCGCCATCCAAGCGGGCGCTGTCCCGCAAGGCGCTACCAAGCAGTCGCACAAAGCTGAGCGTGAGCAATTCAAAGCCTGCGTACTAGCGGTGCAATACGGCATGGGAGAAATCTCCTTGGCACAGCGCATCAACCAACCAGTGGCTAGGGCTAGGCAGTTGCTGGCCCTTCACCGCCAGACATATAGAACCTTCTGGGCTTGGTCAGATGCAACGCAAGACGAGGCCATCCTGAACGGGAAACTCTGGACAACCTTTGGCTGGGAAATTCGGGTCAAGGGTCAAGTTAATGCGCGAAGTTTGCGTAACTTCCCGATGCAAGGCAATGGTGCCGAGATGTTGCGTATCGCCTGCATTTTTTTGACTGAAGCTGGCATTCGCGTGTGCGCCCCAGTTCATGACGCTGTGCTGATTGAGTTGCCACTGGTTGGCCTAGAGCAAGGTATTGCAAAAGCCCAAGGTTTGATGCGGCAGGCAAGCAGTGCAGTTTTGGGTGACTTTGAACTTGGTTCAGACGCAAAGATTATTTGCTACCCCGACAGGTACATGGATGAACGTGGTCAGGTGATGTGGGACACGGTCATGAACCTGATTCAAAAAATTAAGGGCTAGTAACCTGAGGCAGCAAGCCGCACCACCTGCGGCAGCTTGCCGCACCCGTACATTCTTATAAAGATATCTAAATATATGTATAGAGATGATAGAAGTATTCCTGTAAAAAGAATCAGATTAGATTCTTTCTCCGGTCAATACATAGATGCTCCAATGAGTACTCCCTTCTTAAAGGGGCCAATACCAATGGCTTGGTTAAATGTGGCTGCAAGGTTACCCGGTAAAACCTTGAATGTTGGTATTGCAATTTGGTGGCTTGCAGGTATGTCAGAAACCGCAGCCTTCAAGCTCACTCGTAAGGCTCTAGATCAACTTGGTGTTTCAAGGGATGCTGCTTCGGATGCGCTCAAGCGGCTTGAAGACAATGGTTTGATTTTGGTAAAACGCTCACCGGGTCAACGACCAATTGTACAAATAGTGCCGGTTGCACAAGGCGTAACAAAGCAGGAAAATACAGAGTGAAAAATCGACCGTTCAAGAGGTGCGTCGATCAATAAATTTTCTACTCTCCCTTTGAGGCCTACACATAGTGTTTTTTTATGTCTAAGACTTTACATTTAGAACAATACCTTCAAACACTTGGCGGCCGAGTCACCTGCAAAAGGTGCCAAGCTCGTTCAAAACGTACGCTCGACCAATGCGGCGCACCAGCAATGGTCAGCAAAAATGTTTGTAGGTTTCATGGTGGCAAAAGTACCGGCCCTACATCTGAAGGTGGCCGACAGCGCTGCGCCCAATCGCGCTGGCTCCACGGAAATGAAACTGCCAGTATGCGTATGGAGCGCAGCATCGCCAGCGCCAAGTTGGCATTACTCGAATCGGTGGGCTTTGAATTCGGCATCATGAGCGGCCTCAAATCAAGGGGTCCAAAACCTCGCAGAATGGCTCAGGTGCTTCCGGAACTGCATGACCTAGTGCAACGCCTGCGTTCTCAAAAAATGCCCTCTGCGTGAGCAGATTAGGGTTCATAGTAATCTGTGGGTCCCATCAACCAAATTAGGGGGGTGGGGGTACGGTGGGGGTCAGGTATTCTGGAAATCACAGGCCCTCCCCTATGCTTGGTCCACTTGGCCACTAAGCTTCGGATAAGCTGTAAACCATCCGCATACTGGGTGTCGCATTAAATCAACAGAAAATCCAGACATCCCCTTGACGGAATATTCCATGGAGGTTATATTCGCCCTATGAATTGGGAAGTTGAATACACCGATGAGTTTGACCAATGGTGGTCTGGGTTGACTGAGGAGGAGCAGGTCAGTTTGGCTGCATCCGTCCAGCTGCTAGAAGAGCGTGGGCCGAACCTAGGTTACCCGCACAGCAGTGGCATCAATGGCTCAAAGCACAGCCACATGCGTGAGCTAAGAACCCAGCACCAAGGTAAACCATACCGAACTTTGTATGCGTTTGATCCACTGCGTAATGCCATCTTGCTCATAGGTGGCGACAAAACTGGTGATGACCGCTGGTATGACGTGAATGTCCCAATTGGTGACCGTTTGTATGACGAGCATTTGGAAGAACTCCGAAAGGAAGGAAAGATAGATGACTAAGAAATTCTCTGATCTGCGTGCCAAGATGACTCCAGAGGCACAAAAGCGTGCGAACGTAATGGCGCAAACAATGCTGGCTGAGATGCCTTTAAACGAATTGCGTCAGGCGCGAGGCTTGTCACAAAAGATGCTGGCAGAGGTGCTTCAAGTTCAGCAGCCTTCAATTGCAAAGATTGAAAAGCGAACCGATATGTATCTGTCCACACTACGCAGCCACATTGAGGCTATGGGTGGTGAGTTGGATGTTGTGGCACGCTTTCCCGATGGCACGGTGAAGATTAGCAACTTCTCTGATCTGGGTAAAGCTGCGTCAGTTTGATAGCTTAAGTTTGGCGTGACAGCTCACTGAACCAACTGCACCTGCGCAGCAGGGGTTGCCGACACCATTGGCACAAACATCCCGCTCAAAGCCGTATTGACTGAGTTGGTGGCATCCAGCAAGGTGTCTTTTGTCAGATGGCTGTACCTCTGAGTGGTCTTACTCAGTTCTTGGCGCATCCACACTACTAAACTTGGTAGACCAAGGCATGTGCCCTTGAGTGAAGGTGCTGTCTCATTGCTCCAGTCAATGAAACGTTATCCGGATTGCCGTTGGACATTTCCAAATCCAAAAACTCTAAAACCCTATTCCTCCATTTTTTATGCATGGGACACAGCCCGCAAAGCTGCAAACTTACAAGATCTACGCATCCATGACCTGCGACACAGTTTTGCATCGTTTTTGGTTAATTCGGGCAGAACACTTTACGAGGTTCAGCATCTTCTAGGTCATACCCAAATTAAAACAACACAACGTTATAGCCATTTAACGAAGGACACTCTTTTGGATGCTGCGAACGCTGGTACACGTTCGTTGGGACAATTGTTTATGCCAATCGATTCACTCAAAAACGCATTTGAATAAGCGAACTGCATCTCGGTTAGGGAGCTAGATCAACTTCATAATTATCGGGTAACTCACCATCTTTTAAACGTTGATACACAGCCTTGAATGCCATTTCAAGATGAAATGCGAATTCATCACCTTTGAATAGGCTGCTTGTTTTACGCTTTATATCAAGACGCTTACGAAGTTCTTTTAAATTCGATCTATTTAAAGCCAACTCAATTGCTGTAGATTCAAAGACCGACTGACAGTCGGTAATCAATTCTGGCAGGTCAACCGCATTCAGCAAACTTGCAGCAACTCTGGAAACAAATGATTTGCCACTTAAAGTTAAAACTGGCAAACCAGCCCATAAGGCATCACTTGTTGTAGTGTGTGCATTGTATGGAAAGGTATCTAAGAACAAATCTGCAAGACGATGCCGCGCCAAATGATCTTTCAACTTTAAACGTTTGGCAAAGATCAACCGGTTTGGGTTAACGCCTCTTTTTCCAGCCTCAACGCGTAAATTCTTTGCCGCTATTGGATTGTCTTCAAGCAACCAAAGAACGCTGCCATTGACTGCATTAAGAATACGCATCCAGCTGTCGAAGGTTGAGGGTAGTATTTTAAAATTATTGTTAAAGCAGCAAAATACAAAACTATTTTCAGGTAAACCAAAATCATTTCTGCTGTAGGAATAAGTTGCGATCTCCCGTTTAGAGTCATTAGGTTGGTAACTGTGTGGAAGATAAATAATTTTTTCTGAATAGAAGCATTGACTTGCTTCAGGTATCAGTGTTTTGTCTGCAATGATGTAGTCATAATGGGCAGCGCCTAAAGTGCCAGGATAGCCCAGAAAATTCACTTGAATAGGGGCACATTTATTGAAAAATATTTGGGGTCTAGAATTCTGCGTGTACCCTTTGAGATCAACTGCTATATCTATACAGAGAGTCCTTGAAATCTCAAGAACTTCAAGATCTGTCTTTCTGGAAACATCAATGAATTGATCAAATGCGCTAGAAACACGCAATTGCATTTCATCAAATTTGATGGGAGACAAAGAAAAGCCAAAAATTTCAAAATTAGATTTATCGTGTGACTCTAAAAGCTGCGCAATTAAGTAAGTGGTTGCATGGTTATGAAAATCTGCAGAGAAATAACCGATACGGATTTTTTTTGAAAACAAAAAATCACTTTTAAGTGGCGATAAATTTACAGCTTTATTTTTTGAATTTGCATATATCTTAGAAGATCTCAAATGCAATTCAGGATTGTCCACCAGTCCTAACAGTGGGAAGGGTGCACTAGCTTTTATATTGTTATCAATTGCTAAAACAATTCTTTCCAGCTGCAAACTGAAACCCCGCCAATCACACAAATGCATTTGTGTATGCAAACGTTTACCCAACAAAAACTCATAGCCTGGATCTAATAGAAGAGCTTTATCGTAGCTGTCTAAAGCTTCATCGATCCTTCTAAGCTCTAGTAAAGTATTGCCTTTGTTAAAATGAGCTTCACAATAATTTGAATTTATTGCAAGAGCATGATCAAAACAGGCCAAAGCCTCAGACAGATGACCAAGTTCTTTCAAAGCAATCCCAAGATTAAAGTAGGCTTCAGCAAAGTGAGGCCAGCATAAAATTGCTTTTTTATAACTGTTTATGGCTTCTTCAAAATTCTTCAGTTCTTGTAAGGCATTGCCACGATTATTAAGTGCTTCTGCATAGTCTGATTTAATTGCAATGGCTTTCTCATAGTCAATTAAGGCATGATCATGACGCATAAGGTGTTGAAATGCCAAACCTCGATTTGAGTAAGCCTCAGCATAATCAATGCGAGATGAAATTGCTTTAGTAAAACTTGCAATCGATTCTTCAACTTGCTTAAATTTTAAAAGCGTTATGCCTTGGTTAAGATAAGCCTCAGCATAATTATTTTTTATTGAAATTGCCTCTTCATAGCTGATAAGTGCATTTTCGTAATCTTTAATTTCGTCGAAAGCAATACCCCGATTATAAAATGCTTCAGCATAATTTCTATGAATCGAAATTGCTTTGTTATAACTGCTGATTGCCTCAACTGAAAGTTTCATCTCTTGTAGAGCACGCCCAAGGTTATAGTGTGCTTCTGCAAAATCAGGTTTGAGTTCTATCGCTTTTTTATAACAAATGAGTGCCTCTGAAATCTGTTCTTGATGTTGAAAAGCTAGCCCCAAGTTAGAATAAGCCGATGCACTATTGGGCTCAATGCCAATCGCTCGTTGAATGTAATCTACTGCAATTTTCGACTTGCCACTTTGAATTTCGATGACCCCAAGTAGATGAAGCACATCAAATTCAAAATATTCACTTGCAAGAAGTCTCTCGTAAACTTCTTTAGCTTCTTCCAGCTGTCCTTTTTGATGTAAAGCCACAGCCTCCTGAAGCATTCTCTGTGCTTCTGTGCGATCAAAAGGCAATGTTTTCATTTTGTATATTTAGCTTTGAGGTTAGAGATATTTCAAGCCAATAATAGGCGACAATAAAATACTTAAGTTACGGGGGGAAAATCATGACTGACTGGACATCTGGCTACGTATCAGATATTGGGTACACCTATGGTTACTACAACGAGCTAAATCCTCAGAGAGCTAAACTTGCCTGTTTGTATGCAGGTCTTGTGCCGCCGACAGAAGGTGGAATTCACTGCGAGCTTGGCTTTGGACAAGGAATAAGCACCAATATACATGCAGCAGCATCCGCGTCAACCTGGTATGCCAACGACTTTAATCCTGCACAAGTATCCTTTGCCAATTCACTTGTTGAATGCTCTGGTGCAAACGCATTTTTAACTGATGAGTCCTTTGCTGAGTTCGGTCAGCGTTCAGATTTGCCAAATTTCGACAGCATAGGATTACATGGCATTTGGAGTTGGATTTCGGACGAAAATAGAGCAGTCGTCGTTGACTTTATTCGAAGGAAATTAAAGGTTGGCGGTGTACTTTATATCTCCTACAACACATTGCCTGGTTGGACCAATTTTCAGCCAATGCGTCATTTGATGACTGAGCATGCGGCTATTTTGGGAGCTTCTGGTAATGGAATTGTTAAAAATATTGAAAACTCACTTGATTTTGCACAGAAACTACTTGATACCAAACCCAATTATTTGAATGCCAATCCGCAAGTCGCAGAAAGATTTTCAAAAATAAAAGGACAAGATAAAAATTATTTGGCACACGAGTATTTCAATCGTGATTGGCAGCCAATGCATTTTGCAACATTGTCTAAATGGCTAAGTCCCGCCAAAATTCAATACGCTTGTTCTGCTGGACTTATGGATAATTTAGAAATGATTAACTTATCCAAAGAGCAAATAAAATTAATTAAAGCTGTTGATGATATTGAATTTAAAGAAACCATAAGAGACTATTGTGTTAATCAGCAGTTTAGACGTGATTATTGGATAAAGGGAAAACGAAATATAAAGACAGAACAACGTCGCGATATGCTTCGTTCGTTGAAAGTAATGCTTTTGATTCCTCAAGAAGAAGTTCTATTAAAGGCTTCAGGACCACAAGGCGAGATATCATTAAACCAAGAAATATACGAACCAATTCTTAACTGTTTAAATAATCATAAACCTAAGCGAATTTCTCAAATTGAAGACGAAATCAAACCAAAAAATATTCAATTAGAAAATTTATTTGAAGCGGTTTATTTGTTGGTCAGTCTAAATTTTCTTTCATTGGTACAAGAAGACGAAAAAATAAAACCAGCAAAATTGCTGACTGATAAATTAAATCGATATTTAATCGATAAATCTGCAATTGATGGGGAATTGTCCTACTTGGCAAGTCCTGTTATTGGTTCAGGCGTCAATGTGGGCAGATTCCAGCAGCTTTTTTTGCTGGCTCAATTTAAGGGTCATAAGAAGTCTACAGAGTGGGCCAATTTTGCTTGGGACATACTAAAGTCCCAGAATCAGCGCATTTTGATTCAAGGCAAAGCACTGGAAACTATGGAAGAAAATCTCAGCGAGCTTTCGAAGCAAGCAGTTGAATTTGAAAAATCACGCATGCCGATTTTAAAGTCATTAGGAATAGTCTAAACATATGGCGAAAACATTTCTACATGTAGGTTGCGGGCAAAAGCGCAAAGACAGAACCACCTCTGAGTTTGCCAATTGGAATGAACTGCGTTTTGACATTGACGAGTCTGTTCAGCCCGACCTGGTTGGAACGATGACTGACATGGCTTCTGTTAAATCTGAATCAGTCGATGCCATTTTTTCTTCGCACAATATTGAGCATTTGTATCCCCACGAGGTACCCATCGCATTGGCTGAATTCAGAAGGGTTTTAATGCCAGATGGCTTTGTGGTGATTACTTGCCCCGATCTCCAATCGGTTTGTGCGCTTATTGCTGAAGATAAACTGGTCGAGCCTGCATACACTTCCCCAGCAGGCCCCATATCGCCATTAGACATTCTGTACGGTCACAGGTTGTCTATGCAAAAAGGCAATCTTTACATGGCGCACCGATGTGGTTTTACGCAGAGGGTATTGGCAAACACATTGCAAGCTTCGGGTTTTCAAAAAACTGCAACTTCAAGAAGATCGGGTCCATTTTTTGATTTATGGATTGTGGCCAGCAAAAAAGATATGCCAGATGAAGAAGTTTTAGCATTGGCAAAATTGCATTTCCCATCATGACATTCACACAAAGTATTTGTGATCAAGTTGCTTCACAGCTAAATACAGCAAACCCTAGCCCCGACACATTAAACAATGCACTTCGACTCCTCTCTAAATGGAGAAGTGTGTTGATTCAAAACACAATTTTGAAGCATCAAGGCGCGCACGTCATGCAAGGCCCTTTAATGGGATTGGAATTCTTGCAAAAATCTTCTGAGGGTTGTCATATTGCAAAGTTACTAGGATGTTACGAACAGCCTTTACAACCCTTCATCGAAAAAGCCATTTCAAACCACTACGCAGCCATTTTGAACATTGGGTGTGCAGAGGGGTACTATGCTGTTGGCATGGCGCTTCGCATGCCTAAGACCAGCATCTTTGCTTTTGATTTGAATCCTAAAGCGCAGGAAACATGCACAACCCTGGCCCTAATGAACGGTGTTGCAAATCGTGTCAAAGTAGGTGGTTTGTTTAAGCTTGAAGATTTTGAAGCTTATGCCAATCAAAAAACATTGGTCTTTTGTGACATTGAAGGTGCAGAAAGAGCACTGCTCAATCCCGCCCTTGCACCCGCTTTAAAGGGCATGGACCTGATCGTAGAAAGTCATGAATGCTTATCGTCTGGCATCACGCAAGAACTTGTGGGCAGGTTCAAAGAATCTCACGATATTGAAGTCATAAACGATGATGGCCAACGTTCATTGATCGATGCGCCAGCTTGGTTTAACAATTTAGCGCATTTAGATCAGTTACTTGCCACATGGGAGTGGCGTAGTGGTCCTACACCATGGCTGGTCATGAAAGCTCATTGAAATGAACCCGGCAATCTACTATCACCCCGAGGCCTACACCACCTCGGGGCCCAAGTTAATGGGTAGAAATGCCGCGGGTGAATCTTTTTTAAAAGGCTTTTTAAAGTACAGCAAGGCCACAGAATTTTGGGTTCAAGTGCAAAAGAATGATCATGCTCAACACTTTGTCAATTCAGTTAAAGCAATGGGCCGTACAGAACTGGTCAAGTCTGTAGATTTAAACAATTTAGCCGCATTAAGCCAATCAGGGCTTGTTTACTATCCTGGCCCTGGCATTGCTGAGCATGTCTATCACCGAGCTCTCATAGGTTCTTCAGTCAACGCTTTAAACACGTCTAATCCTCATGCGGCCTGGAGCTTGTGTGGCATTACACACACCACTTCTTCCGCGGGTGCCATGGATGCCATTGGCAATCTCATAACCTCTCCGGTTCAAGCATGGGACGCAGTAATTTGTACAAGCCACGCTGTGAAAGACAATGTGCAACGATTGCTTCAAGCCAAGGTGAATCAGTTGCAGGAAAGACTGGGTATTACCAAAATTGTTCTAC